>ERZ1284729.172-NODE-172-length-11596-cov-15.400052_pt1 | contig 11596 bp, 12 predicted proteins | sample MGYA00454602_ERZ1284729 | MGnify/ENA primary metagenome ERZ1284729 (study PRJEB36292, sample SAMEA5787381) | metagenome | biome: Arctic soil; feature: perennial spring outflow channel; material: sediment | place: Canada | collected 2017-07-08 | depth 0.05 m ... | reverse complement strand
TCTATCCGTTCATTGAGATCAAAAACTCTTCATTGGTTTTGGTTTTCTTGAACCTGTCATTGATGAATTCCATGGCTTCTACAGGGTTCATATCTGCAAGGTATTTTCTCATTATCCACATACGGTGCAAAGTGTTCTCATCTAATAGTAAATCGTCGCGACGTGTGCTGGAAGAGGTAAGATCAATGGCCGGGAAAATTCTTCGGTTGGCAATTTTTCTATCCAACTGCAGTTCCATATTTCCTGTTCCTTTGAATTCTTCAAAGATCACTTCATCCATTTTTGAACCTGTATCCGTCAATGCGGTTGCAATAATTGAAAGAGATCCTCCATTTTCAATATTCCTGGCAGCTCCAAAGAAACGTTTTGGTTTGTGCAATGCGTTGGCATCCACACCACCACTCAATACTTTTCCGCTGGCTGGTTGTACTGTGTTGTAGGCTCTGGCCAATCGCGTGATGGAATCTAACAGGATCACCACATCATGGCCGCATTCCACCATTCTTTTCGCTTTTTCCAGAACGATATTGGCCACTTTAACGTGTTCGTGTGCTTCCCTATCAAAGGTAGAAGCTACAACTTCACCTTTTACATTACGTTGCATATCTGTTACCTCTTCCGGACGTTCATCAATTAATAGGATGATTTGGTAAACTTCAGGATGGTTAGCGGCAATTGCATTTGCAATGTCCTTAAGCAACATGGTTTTTCCCGTTTTAGGTTGTGAAACTATCATCCCACGTTGTCCTTTTCCAATAGGAGAGAACAAATCGATAATCCGGGTAGAAATACTGCTTTGCTTGTCGGCGAGATTGAATTTCTCCTTTGGAAAAAGCGGGGTTAAATGTTCAAAAGAAATCCTGTCTCTTACCACTTGAGGATCCAATCCGTTGATTTTATTAACTTTGATAAGCGGAAAATATTTTTCCCCTTCTTTTGGAGGACGAATCTGACCTAAAACCGTATCCCCAGTCTTCAATCCGAAAAGGCGTATTTGAGATTGAGATACATAGATATCATCTGGAGAAGAAAGATAATTATAATCTGAAGATCTAAGGAAACCGTAATTGTCCTGCATGATATCCAGCACTCCTTCACTCTCTATAATGGCATCAAATTCGTAATCCGGTTCGCGGTACCTATTACGGCTATCGCGGTTGCCATTATCTTTATTTCCATTATTTTTATTGTGGTCAGGTTTATTGCTCCGGGATTCCTTGCGGTTCTCCCTGGGATTTCTCTGAGATTCTTTAGAAGTATTTCCGGTTGAATCTTCTTTTTTTGAAGGATGCGGCCTGGGAGCAGACTTTCTTTGGGCAGCTACCGGTCTTTCTCTTGCCTCCTTTTTAGTTGGATTTCTCTCAGGCTGATCTCTTTTCGAATCTGAACCAACTTCTGAAGAAGCCGGAGGATTATTTGTGCTCTCAGATTTCACCTGATTCTGAGTTGGGTTCCCTGTGGATTTCTTATTTTGGCTAGATTTCACTGCAGGTTTCCGGTCTTGGGCTGATTTAACATTGGGTTTCCGCTCTTCCGTAAATCTAACAGTCCTTTTTCTTTCAGGATTTTCAGTGGAATTTGGTTTTGCAGGAGCAGCCTTATCCAAAATCTCTTTTACTTTATTAGGGTTTGCGGCTTGATGATCTAATATTTGATATACAAGATCTATTTTTTTAACCGTACGGTATTTGGGGACATTTAATGATTTAGCAATGTCTTGAAGCTCAGGTAGCTTCTTAGCTTTTAATTCTGAAATCTCAAACATGAATTATAGTTATGAATAAATTTGTCTTTGTTTATTGTAAACTTCTCGAGGAAGAATCGAAAATTATATGAAGTCTTTAAGTAACCTATTTTGAATTGGTTACATAATCTTAATGCAATAATACAACTTTATTTTAAATTTTAGGAAAGAAAAACTTATTTTTGCGACCTTAAACCGTATTATTCTTATGTTACAACGCATTCAAACAATTTATTTATTTATCGCTGCTTTATTGAGCGGCGTTCTCATATTTTTTGTTACTTTGTGGAGCAATCAATCGGGAGAACCTGTAATTGTTCAGGACGTATTAGTAGTTTTGGCAATGTTCCTTGGATCTGCTGTTTTGTCGTTAGTGAGTATATTTTTATTTAAAAACAGACAGCTTCAATTTGTTTTGGGGCGACTCAATATTTTATTAAATTTTTTTTTGCTAGGAGTTTTTGTTTATTGGTCTCTAATGGTACCTGGAGAGATGAAAATCTCTGAGAAAGGTATTGGGATGTTTATTCCTGTTCTTTCTATCGTTTTTTTAGTGCTGGCCAATAAGGCCATAAAAAAGGATGAAGATCTCGTAAAATCTGCAGACCGGTTTCGATAAACCTATTATCTTAGTGTTATTAGTGCGAAGAAAAACCCGAAACTTTTGTTTCGGGTTTTTTAATTTTAAACTTTTTTAATCTGTTATTTATCCGGAATAACTCCCCTCCTTTGGTGGGGTTGGGGAGGCCTTCTATTCCAGTTCGATCACTTCCAGATCAAAAATATTTTTTGCTTCTATCTTAAACCTCAGCATAGTTCTTTTTTTATGAAAACCATATTTTCCGGAAGCCCCCGGATTCATATGCAGCAAGTGTAATTTTTTGTCGTTTATAACTTTCAGAATATGGGAATGTCCTGATATAAACAGTTTTGGAGGATTTTTTTTAATTTCGTCCCTGATGTCCGGGGAATATTTACCGGGATATCCGCCTATATGTGTCATCCATACATCAACTTCCTCACATAGAAACCGTTGGTGCAATGGAAATTCCTTTCGGATTTCATGCTCATCTATATTGCCGTAAACCGCTCTGAGGGGTTTTAGTTTTTTTATTTGATCAGTAATTGAAATTTGTCCTATATCTCCAGCATGCCACACTTCATCGGCTTCATTTACATAATGCAAAATGCGATCATCAATATGGTTATGGGTGTCGCTCAGCAACAATATTTTTTTCATTTAATTGATATTTAAAATTCAAAGTTCAAAATTCTATGTTTAAAGTACAAATCATCAAATCATCAAATCATCAAACCATCAAACCATCAAACCTTCATACCATCATACCATCAAATCATCATATCATCAAACCACCCCTATCTTCTCTTTTTGACTTATCTTTGCAGGAAATCACGTAAAAGTATCATTTTAGATTGAGATATTTTATAGAACTGGCTTATAATGGGAAAGCGTACCATGGTTGGCAAAACCAGCCTGCAGCTGTTTCTGTTCAGGAAACTTTGGAAAAAGCGCTTTACGCTCTGTTACAGGTTAAAACTCCGGTAATTGGGGCAGGAAGGACAGACGCAGGGGTGCATGCATCGCAGTTTTTTGTTCATTTTGACACCGAGGAAATTGCGGAAATTGACGACTTCTTATATAAATTGAATTGTGTTTTACCATCAGATGTGGTTGTGTATGATCTTTTTAAGGTTACGGATGATTCTCATGCCAGATATGATGCGGTGAGCAGAAGTTATGAATATCACGTTATTCAGCAAAAAAATCCATTTGATTTTGATACGGCTCATTTTGTCAAGAATGAACTGGATATTGAAAAAATGAATCTGGCGGCATCTTTTTTGATTGATTATACCGATTTCAAATGTTTTTCAAAATCCAAAACCGATGTAAATACTTATAATTGCAGCATAGTTTCGGCATTTTGGGAAAAAAGGGAAAACAAATTGGTGTTCCATATCACCGCAAACCGGTTTTTGCGCAATATGGTTCGTGCCATTGTGGGGACTTTGCTGGAAATTGGTCTGGGCAAGATCCCCGAAGAACGGTTACATGAGATCATCAAAAGCCGCGACAGAAAAAATGCGGGGACTTCGGTTCCGGCAAAAGGGCTTTTTTTAACAAAAATTGAATATCCAACATCTATTGTAAATAAATAAATGGGTAAAGAAACAGGAAATGCTTTTGATTTCAGCCTTTTTAAAAGGTTGCTTAAATATACAAACCCGTATAAATGGACATTTTATTTTGTGACCGTTTCAGCAATATTATTATCCTTTTTTGCCATTTTAAGGCCCTATTTGCTCCGGATTACTATAGATGATTCCATAATTCCAAAGGACAACGAAAATCTGGTGTTTTACATCACTATGATGTTGGTGGTTTTATTTCTTGAGGTGATTTTTCAATTTTGCTTTATCTATTTTGCAAACTGGCTTGGGCAGGAGGTTATCAGGGATTTGCGCGTGAATTTGTTCGAACACATGCTTCAGTTTAAAATGAAGTATTTTGACAAATCGGCTGTAGGGAGATTGGTTACCCGTTCGGTAAGTGATATTGAAACTATTGCAAGTATTTTTAGCGAAGGCCTTTTTATGATCGCGAGTGATTTGCTTAAAATGTTGGTGGTTTTAGGCTTTATGTTTTACCAGAGCTGGCAACTTACCTTGCTGGTATTAACGGTAATGCCATTTATCCTATATGCTACCAGGGTTTTTCAAAAAAAGATGAAAATCGCTTTCGAGGATGTCAGAAATCAGGTTGCAAACCTCAATACATTTGTTCAGGAGCGAATTACAGGAATGAAGATCGTACAGCTTTTTACCAGGGAAGAGGTGGAATATCAGAACTTTAAGGAAATCAATAATAAGCATCGCAAAGCTTGGGTTAAAACCGTTTGGTACAACTCTATTTTCTTCCCAATTGCAGAGATGTCCACTTCCATCACCATTGGTTTAATTGTTTGGTATGGGGGGGTAAGAGTGGTAGACCATGATGTGCTTAGTCTTGGGATCATAATAATGTTTATTGAACTATCTCAAATGTTGTTCAGACCATTGCGCCAAATCGCTGATAAATTCAATACGCTGCAAATGGGAATGGTTGCCGCCAACAGGGTTTTTGGAATCTTAGATACTGAAGCACGGATAAAAGACGATGGCAAGATCGGGATCAGTCATTTAAAAGGAGAGATAGAATTTCAGGATGTGCATTTTGGGTATGATGAAGATGAAGAAGTCCTGAAAGGAGTTTCATTTAAGGCCAATATAGGAGAAACTATCGCCATTGTTGGGGCTACCGGCGCCGGAAAGACAACCGTAATAAATTTGCTCAACCGTTTTTATGAAATAAACAGCGGTAAGATCCTGGTGGATGGAATTGATATTAAGGATATCACTATTAAATCCCTGCGTGCTGAAATCGCTGTGGTATTGCAAAATGTATTTTTGTTTGCCGATACAATTTTAAACAATATTACCCTTTATAATCCCAAAGTTACTGAAGCCGATGTAGTGAAAGCAGCTAAAGAAATTGGGGTTCACGATTTTATTATTTCCCTGCCTGGAAACTATCATTTCAATGTGAAGGAACGAGGGGTGATGTTGTCTTCCGGCCAGCGCCAACTCATCTCATTTTTGAGAGCTTTTGTTAGCAATCCAAGTATTTTGGTTTTAGATGAAGCCACTTCTTCCATAGATTCTTACAGCGAGCAACTTATACAGGACGCTACCGACAAAATTACCCGGGGGCGAACATCAATTGTCATCGCTCACCGTTTGGCTACAATTAAAAAAGCTGATAAGATAATCGTGATGGATGCGGGAAAAATTGTTGAAACAGGAACTCACAAGGAGCTGTTGAGATTGAAAGAAGGCTATTACAAAAACCTTTATGAGGTGCAGTTTATGGCAGAAGAATCTATCTAAGTTAAATCTTCCTTTAATTTATGAACTAGCTCGCTGGCATTTTCAAAGATCACAAATTTACCATCATTCAAATAAGAAATTTGCCCGGTTTCTTCGCTCACAACTAGAGCCAGAGCATCTGTTTTTTCGGAGATTCCGACGGCTGCACGATGCCTTAGTCCAAATCTAAGTGGAATTGATCTGTCGTTAGAAACGGGCAGGATCACGCGGGTGGCTGTGATTTTGTTGCCTTCTATCACTATTGCACCATCGTGTAAAGGAGAATTTTTAAAAAAAATAGATTCAATTATGGGTTGATTTAATTCAATATTCATTTCATCCCCGGAATTCTTAACAAAGTCCAGTTTTGTGCTTTTTTGAATGATGATGAGGGCTCCGGTATAAGTGCGGCCCATACTCTCACAGGCTTTTACCAATGCAGTGAGGTTGGTTTGTAACTCGCTGTCGTCTTTTAGAAACCGAAGTTGTCTGAAAATTTTTCCTTGCTGGGTAAAATTGGAGGAACCTATCATTAATAAAAACTTCCTTATTTCCTGCTGAAAAACCACTATTAAAGCAAACATTCCCACTCCGATAAATTCGCCTAAAACATTGCTCAGCAATTCCATTCGGAGCAACTGGGTGAGCTTCCATATCAGGTAAACTATCACGATCCCAATAAAAATATTGACAGCTACCGTTCCTTTTACGAGTTTATACAAATAAAACAGCAGTATTGCCACAAAAACAATATCTACAATGTCAAGAATCCGAAGGTTTAAAAAATCCAAATTTTAAGGCTTTGTGTAAAAATAGAAAAATTAAGTTTAGCTTTTCAGTTGGGAGGTTAATTTAACCACTTCCATGGCTTCTTTTACATCATGTACCCGTAAAATGTTTGCTCCCTTTGTAATTGCAATGGTATTTAAAACTGTAGTGCCATTTAGCGCTTCTTCCGGGCCGAAACCAAGGGTTTTATAAATGGTCGATTTTCTTGAAAGTCCTGCCAGGACGGGTAATTCCAGGTTTTTAAATAACTCCAGGTTTGAGAGGAGTTCAAAATTTTGGGAGACGTTTTTTGAGAATCCAAACCCGGGATCTATTATGATATCATTTATTCCCAATAGGCGCGCCGCTTTAATTTTTTCCGAAAAATAAAAAAGCACCTCCTGGGTCAAATCTTCATATTTGTTCAGATCTTTCATATTTTGGGGAGTTCCCCGCATATGCATCATAATATAAGGCACCTGGTATTTTGCAATTACACCCATCATATCTTCATCTAAATTCCCCGCAGAAATATCGTTGATGATTGCAGCTCCGGCTTCAATGCTTTTCAAGGCGACTTCAGCCCGGAAGGTGTCTATGGAGATCAGGGTTTCAGGAAAATGTTTTAAAATGAGTTCTACCGCCGGGATCACACGTTTTAATTCTTCATCTGTACTTATATCTATTGCCCCGGGCCTGGTGCTGATTCCCCCAATATCGAGAAAAGAAGCGCCTTCCTTCAGCATTTTTTCTGCCTTATTCAATAAAGAATCAGGAGTTGTGTTCCTGCTTCCTTCATAAAATGAATCGGGAGTGATATTTAAGATTCCCAAAACTTTCGGACTGCTTAAATCTATGAGGTTTCCTTTGCAATTAATAGTCATTTTGAATACTTTGAAATTGGAAAAATGATTTATTCAAAAAAAATATGGTGATAAAGGTCGTTAAATTACCAAACAGTTCCGGTAATTTGTAGAACCTGATTTGTTTTCTGAATCTCAATTTTTTCGCTAATTGATTTTGATAGGTGATAACTTTGAATTTCTTAATTATTTGACCGAAATTTACGAAAATTAGAATGTTTTTATGAAGGATACTTCAAAACAATACGATGCGGTGATTGAAAAGTGCCGAGAGTTGTTTGCAAATAAAATGAAAGATTACGGCTGCGCATGGCGAATTTTGAGGCTTCCGTCGTTAACCGATCAAATTTTTATCAAGGCCCAACGCATTCGCGGCCTTCAGCAAAATGAGGTGAGAAAAGTGGACGAAGATGAAAGATCTGAATTTATTGGAATCATAAATTACTCGGTGATGGCCCTGATCCAATTGGAACTGGGTATTGCCAGTGCCCCGGATTTGTCCCTGGAAGAAGCTATACATTTATATGATCTAAAAATAGCCCGGACCAAAGACTTGATGGAAAACAAAAACCACGATTATGGAGAGGCTTGGCGGGATATGAGGGTGAATTCCCTTACCGATTTGATTCTTCAGAAGTTGCTTCGGGTAAAGCAAATTGAAGATAATAAAGGAAAAACACTGGTGAGTGAAGGCATTGATGCCAACTACCAGGATATAATCAATTATGCCGTTTTCGCCTTGATCTTAATGAAGGAATCTGTCGCTTAAAGACCTTTTTAGATAACTCCTCTATTAGGATAGAGGTTCTTAAACAAGAAAATTTTTGTATGAAGTTATAGATGTCATTAAACCAATCTGATAAAAAGATGAAAATATTAATTGGAATAACCAGAATTTTTGTGGGGATATTATTTATAATCTCCGGATTTGTAAAACTGAACGACCCAATCGGTTTCTCCTATAAACTTCAGGAATATTTTGGTGCAGAGGTGCTTAACCTGGAATTCTTAATTCCATTCGCTTTAATCATTTCTATTTTTGTGGTTATAGTTGAAATGGTTCTTGGGATTATGCTTATAATAGGTTATTTGCCCAAATTCACCTTGTGGAGTCTGCTGGTGATGACCCTGTTTTTTACCTTTCTCACCTTCTATTCGGCCTATTTCAACAAGGTTTTAGATTGCGGTTGTTTCGGGGACGCCATGCCCCTAACTCCTTGGCAATCCTTTTATAAAGATATTTTATTGATGATTTTGATTCTGCTGATGTTCTTTAACAGCAAGTATCTCACCCCAATTTTTGCTCCGGCTTCTCATAAATGGATTGTGTTTTTGTCGTTTATGCTAAGTTTTATTTTTTGTTATTATGTTCTTATGCATTTGCCTTTAATAGATTTTAGGGCCTATAAAGTTGGAAATAATCTCCTGGAGGAAATGAAATTACCCAAGGACGCCCAAAAAGCTGTCTACGAATATGAATGGAAATTCAATCAGGATGGGAAGGATATCCTAATCAAGAACACCGGGGAATTCCCACAAGTGGAAGGGGAATATATTGGAGTGGAAACTAAACTGATAAAAGAAGGCGATAAGCCTAAAATAAAGGATTTTTTCATTGAAAAGAACGGTGTTTATATGACCGAGGAAATTTTAAATAAAGAAAAACTCTTCATAATCGTTGCTTATAACCTCAATAAAAGTGAGACTCAGGGATTTACCGATATTAAAAAATTGAGTGATCAAGCATTAGAAAAAGGCTATACCGTTATTGGGCTTACTTCTTCCGGAGCGGAACAACAACGAGAGTTTACAGAAAAATTTGACCTCAATTTTGATTTCTATCAAAGTGATGAGACGGCTCTTAAAACCATAGTGCGGTCCAACCCCGGAATCTTAACGCTTAAAAAGGGAACCGTTACCCAAAAAGCGCACTGGTTTGACGCATCAGATATTCAGCTTTAAAGAAAGGCTGTTTTTATTTGAGCTTTTGCAAATCCTTGCCCGAATGTTTTACGGTAATCTTTATATTTGTAGAATTATTCTACCGCTCTGGACTTGCAAAGGAAGTTTTAAATAAGTAATTTTTAAATTTTCATTAAAAACAGGAGGAGGAAACTTAAAACATTCAATTTCATAAGATTAAATTCATAAAATCATGAGAAAAAATATTGTTGCAGGAAACTGGAAAATGAACAACGATTTAGCTGAAACCATGCAACTTTTGGGACATTTAAAAGCCCAACTGGTCAAGGTGCCGGTTGCGGAGGTTTATGTAGCCCCATCTTTTACAAATTTGTATAGTACCTTTCAGTCTTTGAAAGAAACGCCAATAAAGGTGGCGGCTCAAAATATGCATTATGCTAAAAATGGTGCTTTTACCGGGGAAGTTTCAGCATCAATGCTGAAGAGTATTGGGGTAGAGACAGTGATTTTAGGTCATAGCGAGCGCCGTGCGCTGTTCAATGAAACCGATAAAATGCTCGCCAAAAAAGTGACAGCAGCAATTGAAAATGAAATGACTGTGATTTTTTGTTTTGGGGAGGTATTGAAAGACCGTAAGGCAGAAAAACATTTTGAGGTTGTTAAAGAGCAATTGGAGAATGGCATCTTTCACGTTTCAAAAGATGCATGGAAGAACATTATCCTCGCTTATGAGCCTGTTTGGGCCATAGGAACTGGGGAAACAGCATCTCCGGAACAAGCGCAGGAAGTTCATGCCTATGTTCGAAAAATTGTCGGAGAAAAATATGACGAGCAAACTGCCCAAGATGTTTCAATTTTATATGGAGGCAGTGTAAAACCAGATAATGCAAAAGAAATTTTCATGAAAAAAGATGTGGACGGGGGACTTATTGGTGGTGCAGCCCTGAATGCAATCGATTTTCTAGCCATTGTAAATTCATTTTAAAATGCCCAAGACTTATATCGAGTTTCAGTTCACGGTAAATCCTTTGCAACCTGCATCGGAAATATTGATCGCAGAATTAAGCTATGCAGGATTTGAAAGTTTTGTGGAAAATGAAGAAGGACTGACCGCCTATGTTGTTTCCGAAGAATTTGACGAGGAGGCTTTTGCTGGTTTGCATATTCTGCAGTCGGATGAATTTGAGATCACATACACCTCCCAGGAAATCGAAAAGGTCAACTGGAATATTGAGTGGGAGAAAAATTTTAATCCTATCATTATCGAGGATCAGTGCTCGGTAAGAGCGCCGTTTCACGAAAAGCCTGAAACCGAATTTGATATTATTATAGAACCTAAAATGTCTTTTGGTACCGGACATCACGCGACAACAAATATGATGTTGCAATTCATCTTAAAAAATGATTGGGAAGGTAAAACAGTGCTGGATATGGGATGCGGGACAGGAGTTTTAGCAATCCTGACCGAGATGAAAGGTGCAAAAAGCGTTGACGCCATAGATATTGATAATTGGTGCTACCTGAATTCCATGGAAAATGTAGTGCGAAATAACTGCGAATTTATTTCCGTTTATGAAGGAGCTGCTGAATTGCTGTATGGTAAGCACTATGACATGATAATTGCCAATATTAACAGGAACATACTTTTAGAAGATATTTCCAAATACAGTGAATGTTTAAATCCTAGCGGAAAATTGTTTTTAAGCGGATTTTATATTGAGGATATTCCGGCAATTGAAGAAGAATGTAACCTTAACGGGTTAAAAATTGAAGATGAGCTCGAGCAGGAAAACTGGGCAGCCTTAAGCTTTATTAAAAGCTGATTTTTTAATAAATTTGTATTTTAGTAACGGAATTTCAATATAAAACCAGGGAAGATGAGCACGAAAGAAAAAGTATTGGAAAAGGTAAAAACCGAAACCAAAAAACAAAAAAATCACGAAATAGTTTTGTATAACGATGATCATAATACGTTTGATCACGTTATAGAAACCCTGATCGCTGCCTGTGACCACACTGCCGAGCAAGCCGAACAATGTGCCATTCTGGTCCATTATAAAGGACAATGTACCGTAAAAACAGGTGCTTTCATAGATTTAAAGCCAAGATGTTCCAAATTACTGGATGCAGGATTAAGTGCTGAAATTCTGGGTTAGAAAGACTAATTCCGGATTGAATTTAGATTCAAAAAATAATAAGGAAAGGTCTTATAAGTTTTTAAAATAAAACATATATTTGCACCCGCTTAATTAACCGATGTCAATCTATTATTTTGGCGGAAATGCATATAAAAAAGGCCTCGTGGCGCAATTGAATAGCGCATCTGATTACGGCTCAGAAGGTTCCAGGTTTGAATCCCGGCGAGGTCACT
>ERZ1284729.171-NODE-171-length-11643-cov-8.426130_pt1 | contig 11643 bp, 5 predicted proteins | sample MGYA00454602_ERZ1284729 | MGnify/ENA primary metagenome ERZ1284729 (study PRJEB36292, sample SAMEA5787381) | metagenome | biome: Arctic soil; feature: perennial spring outflow channel; material: sediment | place: Canada | collected 2017-07-08 | depth 0.05 m ... | reverse complement strand
CAAGAGGCCCTGGTGATGGAGCCTAGTGATGTGGTGCCGGCCAGCCATGTAGTTAGTGAATTCGAAAAAGGTTATTATTATAAAGATCGCTTGTTGCGAGTGGCCAAGGTTATTGTTTCATCCGGCAAGGCTGCATCCTGAAATTTAGAATAAATGCAGCAGCTTTCCTTGACAAAAGCAGGTTGATGCACATTTTACAAATCGGCTTTTTGAAGTTATTAATAGCGAATAAGCAGCAATGAAAAATTATGTGCGGTTGATATGTGTTGACAACCGAAACAATGCAATTTCACAGCAATGGTCATTTGTTAATGATCACTATTACATCTTGAGAGGAGGAACGATACAATCATGGGAAAGATAATTGGAATTGATCTTGGTACAACGAACTCATGTGTGGCAATAATGGAAGGGGGCGATCCCAAGGTAATTTCCAATGTCGAGGGTAATCGGACTACCCCTTCGATTGTAGCCTTCAGTGATAATAATGAACGAATCGTGGGGCAGGTGGCCAAGCGGCAGGCCGTCACTAATCCCGAGCGGACCCTGTATGCGATTAAACGTCTGATCGGCCGTAATTTCAGTGATGCCGAGGTCAAAAAATCAGTTGAGATCAGTCCTTTCAAGATTGTGTCAGGAAAAGGTGGCTCAGCCAACATTGAAGTGGATGGCAAGAGCTATACTCCGGCTGAAGTCTCCGCCATGATCCTCGGCAAGATGAAGAAGACTGCTGAAGAATATCTGGGCGAAGAAGTTACTGATGCCGTGGTGACGGTACCGGCTTATTTTAATGACGCCCAGAGGCAGGCCACCAAGGATGCCGGCAAGATCGCAGGCCTGAATGTGCTGCGCATCATCAACGAGCCGACAGCCGCTGCTTTGGCCTATGGTCTGGATAAAAAAGGTGAAGAGAAAATTGCCGTTTTTGATCTGGGCGGCGGCACCTTTGATATTTCTGTTCTCGAGATCGGCGATGGGGTTTTTGAGGTAAAATCCACCAATGGCGACACCTTCCTCGGTGGTGAAGATTTTGATATGCGGATTGTCAATTGGCTGGCCGATGAGTTTAACCGGAGTCAGGGCATTGATCTGCGTAATGATAAAATGGCCCTCCAGCGTCTGAAAGAAGAGGCGGAAAAGGCCAAGATGGAGCTCTCCACTACCATGGAGACCGATATTAACCTGCCTTTTATTACTGCTGATGCCTCCGGTCCCAAGCATATGAATATCAAGCTGAGCCGGGCCAAACTGGAGAGCCTGGTCGATGATTTGATCGAACGGACCGTTGCTCCCTGCCGTACAGCCTTGAAAGATGCCGGCTTGACTGCCAAGGATATTGACGAGATCATCCTGGTAGGCGGTATGACCCGCATGCCCAAGGTTCAAGCCAAGGTTAAGGAGATTTTTGGCCAGGAGCCACATAAGGGCGTCAATCCTGATGAGGTTGTGGCTATCGGCGCGGCTATTCAGGGTGGGGTGCTGGGCGGTGATGTCAAGGATGTACTGCTGCTGGATGTCACCCCCCTCTCCCTAGGTATTGAGACTCTGGGTGGAGTGACCACTAAACTGATCGAGAAAAATACCACTATTCCTACCAAGAAGAGTCAGGTTTTCTCTACGGCGGCTGATAATCAGCCGGCTGTCTCCATCCATGTTCTGCAGGGTGAGCGGGAAATGGCCCAGGATAATAAAACCATCGGGCGTTTTGAGCTGTCTGATATCCCGATGGCTCCTCGCGGTGTCCCGCAGATTGAGGTTTCTTTCGATCTTGACGCCAACGGCATCCTCCATGTATCGGCCAAAGACTTGGGTACCGGCAGGGAGCAATCGATCCGGATCACCGCTTCTTCCGGTCTGTCCAAGGAGGATATCGAGAAAATGACCCGCGATGCTGAACTGCATGCCGAAGAGGATCATAAGCGCCGGGAACTGGTTGATAGCCGTAATAATGCCGATGCCATGATTCATGCCACTCAGAAGAGTCTCAAGGATCTTGGTGACAAGGTGGACGCCGAGACCAAGGCCAATATTGAGAAAGAGATTGAAAAGGTTAAGGCGGCCGCGGCTGGCGATGATATTGAGCTCTTAAAGAGCGCGGTTGAGGCGCTGACTACGGCCTCGCATAAGCTGGCTGAGCTCATGTATGCGCAGGCCTCTCAGCAGGGAGACAGCCCTCAGGGTGGTGCTGCTGGTGATGCTCCCAAGGATGACGATGTGGTGGATGCTGATTTTGAAGAAGTAAAAGACGATAAAAAATAAAGAATATCATTTTACTGCCAAGTCGGCTTTAATAGTAGAGCTCGAAAAAAGGGAGGGAGAAAGAAGATTTCTTCCTCCCTTTTTTTTTATTTTTCCTGTAAGGTATCATTTTGTTCAATGTCCTTGAAGTTATTAAGTTTATCCTTTTTTTTAATTATAATTCACAGTTAATATGAAGATTTTATCTGGCATCCAACCCTCAGGTCAACTGCATATTGGTAATTATTTTGGCATGATGCAGACCATGATCTCTCAGATGGCAAGTTCTGAGCTTTATGTTTTTATCGTTGATCTGCACGCCATGACCTCGGTTCATGATCGTGATCGTCTGGCTATGGGTACCATTGAGGCTGCCGCCGATTTTCTGGCCCTCGGTCTGGATCCTGACAGATGTACTTTCTGGGTGCAGTCTGATGTCCCGGAGGTATGTGAGCTTTACTGGGTGCTGTCAACCATTGCGCCCATGGGCCTGATTGAACGTTGCCATTCCTACAAAGATAAGGTGGCCAATGGCATTGAGGCCAGCCATGGGCTTTTTTCCTATCCTGTGCTCATGGCGGCTGATATCCTGCTTTATCAGGCGGATCAGGTGCCAGTCGGGCAGGATCAAAAACAGCATCTGGAAGTGGCTCGCGATCTGGCCCAGAAGTTTAATAATGTTTTTGGCGAGACCTTTGTCGTGCCTGAACCGGCTATCAGTACAACAACGGCCGTTGTACCCGGTCTTGACGGCCGCAAGATGTCAAAATCCTATGGCAATACTATCCCTATTTTTCTGGCAGGAAAGGAATTGAAAAAGAAGATCATGGCCATTGCAACCGATGCCACACCAGTGGATGATCCAAAAGATCCTGAGCAGTGTAATCTCTTTGCCATGCTTAAACTGTTTGCTCCACCAGCCCGGTTGCAGGAAGTACGCGCACTTTATGTAGGTGGGGGGGCGGCCTATGGTTATATCAAGCTGGAGTTGCTGGATCTTGTCAGTGATTATTTTGCCGAGGCCAGAAGGAAAAAGGCGGAGTTCTTAGCGGATCCATCCATGGTGCGGGCCATCCTTAAAAAAGGAGCCGAGAAGGCGCGGGTCAAAGCTAACGTGACTATGGAGCTGGTACGTGAAAGAGTAGGGTTAAAATACTGACAAGGATGACAGAACTTGACAGAGCTAAACGACAAAAGGCCCTATCTGTTTTTAGATAGGGCCTTTTGTCGTTTGGATTGCCAGAAACGGGTCGTTTGTATTGTAGGAAACGGACTTCATGCATGTTGCTTTATGCGTTGCCTGCAGGACGCCACCCCAAGAAGCCAGCCGAAAAGATTGCTGTTTCTTGAAGGTGGCATAAGATGCCGTAAACCAACAGAGCAAAAAGGGCCTTGCTTTTTTGGTAACGGCATCTAAAAATCAACCAGTTCTACATCAAAAACCAGGGTGGCATTAGGAGGAATCGGGCCCCGTCCTGATGGGCCATAGCCAAGTGCCGCTGGAATAATAAGAACTCTCTTTTCACCTTTGGTCATAGTCAGAAAAGCCTCATCCCAACCTTTAATAACTCGACCCTGGCCCACCGGAAAGCTGATTGGTTCATTGCGGTCCAAAGAACTGTCGAATTTGGTGCCATCCAGCAGTTTACCAGTGTAATGGGCCTTGACTGTGGTGCCGGCGGAAGGGGTCTCAGTGCCGGTACCTTTCTGTGTGACAATATATTGGAGGCCGGAAGGAGTGGTGATGGCCTCCGGCCAGCGTTGTTTGATTTCTTTAACTTGTGCTTCCATGGCCCCCAGTTCTTTCTCGCTGGCTCGCTTGTCCATGGAGGCCAGCAGGGCGTCAAAGGCAGCCTGATCAGTCTGGAAGGCCGAGGCCTTGGCACCGACACGAATAATTTCGACTGATTTCAGCTTATCATTGCCCTGAATTTTATTAACGACGTCTTGCCCTTCAACAACATGACCGAAAACGGTGTGTTTACCATCAAGCCAGGGCGTGGCAATATGAGTAATGAAAAATTGACTGCCGTTGGTACCAGGTCCGGCATTGGCCATGGAGAGAATACCGGGGCCGCTGTGTTTAAGGGTGGGATCAATCTCGTCCGGGAAGGTATAGCCGGGGCCACCGGTGCCGGTACCTAGTGGGCAACCGCCTTGAATCATGAAATCTGGAATTACCCGGTGAAAGGTCAGGTTATCATAAAACCTGGTGTCCTGTTTACCAGTACCGCCGCCGAGCTCCTTGGTGCCTTCGGCCAGACCGACAAAATTGGCTACCGTAAGAGGGGTTTTCTCAAATTCCAGCACACAGATGATGTCGCCCTTGGCGGTAATAAATTTGGCGTACAGGCCATCTTTTAATTGCGTTTCTGCCATAAGTGTTTCTCCTGATAGAATTAAAAAAAGAGTAAATAACATTGAAAATATAATTTTATTATTGTTCATGATTCCTCCTGATTTCAAGGGGCCAATGTTAGGTAATAACTATGAGTGTTGTGGTGTAATTCAATAACGGATATGATGCTTAAGAAGACAGCATATCCTTTATATCGTACTTTGAAATAAAAGACGAATAATAAGAGTGCCGCTACTTGTTAATTTTTTAAAGCAGCATTCGGTGTTTCTCTGTTATAGGATCAGTCTGCTTTTCTTTTCTGCTGCCCGATTCTGATTGACTTGAGATGCCATTCCGGGTTAAATATTGTGGTTTTGTCTTTTTGCTTTACGCTTTTGGAAAAATAAGAAGCTGCGAGCTGATTTAAGAGGGGAATATGAAATTACTCCTCTTGACCGTCTCTTCTTGTCCTCATAACCTATGTTCTGGGAATTTTTGAGCCTTATTCCATGGATAATATTTTTTGGCATGCCTTGATCTTGCAGAATCCTGTTGCAAGATATTCTGCTATGAGCCTTCAAGGATGATATAAATTTCTCCTTATGGAGAAGAGTAGGAAAAATATATGAAAGCATTGATAGCCTTGGAAGATGGGACCATTTTTGAAGGTGAGTCCTTTACCGGCAGAGGTGAGGCCATCGGAGAGATGGTCTTTAATACGTCGATGAGTGGATATCAGGAAATCCTGACCGATCCCTCCTATACCGGTCAGATTGTCACCATGACCTATCCCTTGATTGGCAATTATGGTATCAATTGCGATGATATGGAATCGGCAGCCGTACATCCTGAAGCTTTTCTGGTGAAGGAATATAACGCTATTCCCTCGAATTTTTGTTCTCAGCAAAATCTTGCCGACTTTCTGAAATTTTATGGCGTGCTGGGAGTAGAAGGCTTTGATACCAGGGCTCTGGTCCGCCATATTCGGACCGTGGGGGCCTTGAAGGCCATTGTCTCTACGGAGGATCTTAACAGAGAGTCTTTAGTGCAAAGGGCAAAAGAGTGGAGCGGTCTTATCGGTCAGGATCTGGTACAGAAGGTAACCTGCGATCAGCCCTATGGCTGGGCTGATAATGGTAAGGTGCCAGGCACCGGTTTTGCCACCACGCAGACCGGCATGAAGAATCCTCTGAAGGTCGTGGCCCTGGATTGCGGGATCAAGTTTAATCAATTGCGTATCATGACCGAGAAAGGGTGCCAGGTGCAGGTGGTGCCAGCTTCGACAGATGCGGAGACTATTCTGGCTATGAAGCCGGATGGCCTGTTCCTGTCCAATGGACCGGGAGACCCCGCCGCCCTTCCGGGAGTGGTGCAGACCGTGCAAAGTCTGCTCGGAAAAACGGTCATCTTTGGTATTTGTCTTGGTCATCAGATTCTGGGGCTGGCCTATGGCGCTTCTACCTATAAACTCAAATTTGGTCATCGCGGCGCTAATCAACCGGTTAAAGATCTCACTACCGGCCATGTCGAGATTACTTCACAGAATCACGGCTTTACGGTGAGTATTGATAGCTTGGATCTTGAAAATATTGAGCAGACTCATATTAATCTGAATGACAGCAGTCTGGAAGGAATGCGCCATCGCCGTTTTCCGGCCTTTTCTGTCCAGTATCATCCCGAACATGCCCCGGGTCCGCATGATGCTTTATATCTTTTTGACCGGTTTATCAGTATGATGCGAAGTGAAAAACTAAAATTAAACGAATAGCTCTTCTGCGCGTATAGCTGGAAGTGGCCCTGAGAGCAGAATAGACCGGTGCCATGGCTGTCTGCTCTGGACAGAGGGCATGTTTTTAGCATAGCTGCAATTGTGATACTGTTAGTATTTCAGGTTTTAAAAAATAAATCTAAATTTTCTTGATGATCCCATGCCAAAACGAACCGATATCCACAAAATTCTTATTATTGGCTCTGGTCCCATTATTATCAGTCAGGCCTGTGAATTTGACTATTCTGGTGCCCAGGCGGTCAAGGCCCTGAAGGAAGAGGGTTACGAGGTGGTACTCATCAACTCCAATCCAGCCACCATTATGACTGATCCGGAGCTGGCCGACCGTACCTATATCGAGCCCATTACCATGGAGATGGTAGCCAAAGTTATTGCCAAGGAACGGCCGGACGCCCTGTTGCCAACTCTGGGCGGGCAGACTGCCCTCAATGTGGCCATCAAGCTGGCTGAGGCGGGTGTTCTGGATGAATACAAGGTGGAGATGCTGGCTGCCAGGATTGATGTCATTAAAAAGGCGGAGGGTCGGGAAGAATTTCGGGCGGCCATGCAGGCCATTGGTCTCAAGGTGCCTGAGTCAGCCATTGTCCATACCTTGGAAGATGCCATGGCTGCTGGTGATGCCATTGGTTTTCCGGTAATTGTCCGCCCCAGTTTTACTCTGGGCGGTACTGGCGGCGGGGTGGCCTATAATCGTCAGGAACTGGAGGTGCTATCCTCATCCGGTCTTGACCTGTCCATGACCACCGAGATCATGGTGGAGCGCAGCCTGCTCGGCTGGAAGGAATTTGAGCTGGAGGTCATGCGTGATTGCAAGGACAATGTGGTGATCATCTGTTCGATTGAGAATATGGATGCCATGGGAGTGCATACCGGTGATTCGGTGACCGTGGCTCCGGCCCAGACCCTGACTGATCGTCAATATCAGGAGATGCGCGATGCGGCCATTGCCATTATCAGGGAGATCGGGGTGGAGACCGGCGGCTCAAACGTGCAATTTGCAGTCAATCCCCAAGACGGCGAGCTGATGATCATTGAGATGAATCCCCGGGTCTCGCGGAGTTCGGCTCTGGCTTCCAAGGCCACCGGTTTTCCTATTGCCAAGATTGCCGCCAAGCTGGCTGTGGGTTTTACTCTCGACGAGCTCAAAAATGATATTACCCGTGAGACCTATGCCGCTTTTGAGCCGACCATTGATTATTGTGTAGTCAAGATACCTCGTTTTACCTTTGAGAAATTTCCGGAGGCCGAGGATGTACTGAGTACGGCTATGAAATCCGTGGGCGAAACTATGGCCATTGGTCGTACCTTTAAAGAAGCATTTCAGAAGGCCATGCGTTCGCTGGAGACCGGTCGGGCAGGATTCGGAGCCGACGGCAGGGAGCCGCTTGATCATCTGGAAATTTTTGAACTGGAGTCGGGTCTGCGAGTGCCGAGCTCCAAGCGCATCTCTTATATCTATGAGGCCCTGCGACGCGGGCTGGCAATTGAACATATCTATAAATTAACCTGGATTGATCCATGGTTCCTGCGCAACCTGGCGCAGATTGTGGCCCTGGAACAAGAAATCCGCCAGTATGGTCTGCCTGGTCTCAATCCTGACTTCCTGAAAAAATGCAAGCAGTACGGTTTTGCTGATCAGCAGCTGGCCTTTCTTACCGGTGTATCGAGCCAAGAGGTTCGTAGCCTGCGTAAGCAGCTGGGAATCCTGCCGGTATATAAACAGGTTGACACCTGTGCCGCTGAGTTTGAATCATATACCCCTTATTATTACTCCACCTATGAGCAGGAAAATGAAGCTGCCAGGTCGGAGCGGAAAAAGGTGATAATTCTGGGTGGCGGTCCTAACAGGATCGGTCAGGGTATAGAGTTTGATTATTGTTGTGTCCATGCAGCCTTTGCCCTGGCTGAGATCGGAATTGAATCGATCATGGTTAATTCCAATCCGGAAACCGTGTCCACTGACTATGATACCTCTGATAAGCTCTATTTCGAGCCGTTGACCCTGGAAGATGTATTGAATATCATTGATCTGGAACAGCCGGATGGAGTTATTGTCCAGTTTGGTGGCCAGACCCCGTTGAATCTGGCGGTAGCCCTGGCCGAGGCCGGTGTGCCAATTATCGGCACTTCTCCGGATTCTATTGATCGGGCGGAAGACCGTAAACGTTTTCAGCAGTTTCTGCAGAAGTTGAATCTGCGGCAACCTCATAATGATACGGTGTATACCCTGGAAGAAGCCCTGGCGGTGTCGGCCAAAATCGGCTATCCCGTGGTGGTGCGTCCTTCTTATGTCTTGGGTGGTCGGGATATGAGGATTGTCTACAGTGATCAGGGCATCCGAGAATTCATGGCCAAACAGGGCCTGACCGATAACAAGCACCCTGTCCTGATCGATAAATTTCTGGAGGACGCCATTGAGGTGGATGTGGATGCCATCTGTGATGGCACCAAAACCATTATCGGCGGCATCATGGAGCATATTGAGGAGGCCGGTATTCACTCCGGCGATTCTTCCTGCGTGCTGCCGCCGCATACTCTTTCTCCGCCGCTCGTTGAAGAGATCAAAAAAGCGACTCGAGCCATGGCTGAAGAGCTGGGAGTGATCGGTCTGATGAATGTCCAGTTTGCGGTCAAGGATGAGGAACTATATATCCTTGAGGTTAACCCGCGTGCTTCCCGGACGGTGCCCTTTGTCAGTAAGGCCACGGGCGTGCCGTTGGCCAAACTGGCCACCAAGGTCATGATGGGTATGACCCTTGAGCAGCTGGGATTGACCGCCGAAGTAACGATTAAGCATTGGGCGGTCAAGGAGGCGGTCTTTCCTTTTGACCGGTTCAAGAATGTCGATACCCTGCTTGGTCCCGAGATGAAATCGACCGGTGAGGTTATGGGTATTGATGATAATCTGGGTCTGGCACTGGCCAAGGCGCAGTTGGCAGCAGGTGTCACTCTGCCGACCTCGGGAACGATTTTTATCAGCGTTCGCGATGGCGACAAGGAAGGAATCCTGCAGGCGGCTCGCCAGCTGGTAGAGATGGATTTTAATCTTCTGGCCACCAGGGGAACCGCCAATTATCTGGCTCAGCATGGTGTGCCCTGCGATAAGGTCAATAAAATTTCGGAAGGACGGCCTCATATTCTTGATAAATTGCAGGATAAACAAGTGGCCTGGGTCGTCAATACTTCGTTAGGGAGACGGACGACGGAGGATTCCTATCTGATTCGGCGGGCAGCGCTTGAACTGCGCATCCCTTATACGACCACGAGCAGTGGGGCGGTGTCAGTGGTTTTAGCCATGCAGGCTTTACGCATAAATACGCTGGGAGTTCAGCCCATTCAGTATTTTGTATAATCAATAATGAAGCTGTGCTTGGAGAAAAATGATCAGGTCTCGACAAAATCCTGTTCAGCCTTAACATGTTATGTCACAATTAATAATGTAATTGGCTCCTGATATAAAATAGAGCCTGTCAAAAAAATGAGAAGCCATCGGAGGTTTCGTTGAATACTTTTTATAAAAATTTATCTATGTGGCTGGTGATTGGTTTGACCATGATCCTGCTTTTTAATCTTTTTAACAAACCTCAAACCGGTATAAATTCTCTCTCCTATGGCGAATTTATGAGCCAGGTGGAGAATAAGGCCATTAGCCGGGTTGGGATAGAAGGCAATACCATAACCGGCACCCTGCAGGATGGTAAACCTTTCAGGACTATCTATCCCGCCAATGATTCTGAAATGATCTCCATTCTGCGTCAAAATGGCGTGGATATAGCGGTTAAGGAAGTGCAGAAAGATTCCTGGATGATGACGATCTTTGTCTCCTGGTTTCCCATGCTGCTGCTGATTGGCGTCTGGGTCTTTTTTATGCGCCAGATGCAGATGGGTGGCAAAGGCGGGGCCATGTCGTTTGGCAAAAACAAGGCCAAACTCAAGGAAAAAGGTGATAATAATGTAACCTTTGCCGATGTTGCCGGCATTGATGAGGCCAAAGAAGAACTGGAAGAGATCATAGATTTTTTAAGAGATCCCCAGAAGTTTACGGCGCTGGGTGGCCGTATTCCTAAAGGGGTATTGCTGGCTGGTGCCCCTGGTACTGGTAAGACCCTTCTGGCCAAAGCCATCGCCGGTGAGGCTGATGTTCCTTTTTTTACCATTTCCGGCTCTGATTTTGTCGAGATGTTTGTTGGGGTCGGCGCTTCCCGGGTCCGTGATCTATTTGAACAGGGAAAAAAGAATGCGCCCTGTATCATCTTTATTGATGAAATAGACGCGGTTGGCCGGCATCGCGGGGCCGGTCTCGGAGGTGGTCATGATGAGCGCGAACAGACGCTCAATCAATTGCTGGTCGAGATGGACGGCTTTGAAAAAAATGAGGGTGTTATAATAATTGCCGCCACCAACAGACCCGATGTTCTTGATCCTGCCCTGCTTCGTCCTGGCCGCTTTGACCGTCAGGTGGTAGTGCCGTTGCCTGATGTCAAAGGAAGGCAGAAAATTCTGGAGATTTACGGTGAAAAAACAAAGAGTATGGCTGATAATGTCGATATGGCGGTTGTCGCTCGTGGGACCCCTGGTTTTTCCGGCGCTGATTTGGAAAATCTGATCAATGAAGCGGCCTTGATGGCAGCCCGCGAAGGGGCCAAAAAGATTAACAAGGACATGCTGGATCGGGCCAAGGATAAGATTTTGATGGGGGCAGAACGGCGCTCAATGGTCATTACCGATAAAGAGAAGGAGGTGACGGCCTATCATGAGGCCGGTCATGCCCTGATCGCCCGCTTGCTGCCTGATACTGACCCGATTCATAAGGTCACGATTATCCCACGTGGACGGGCCCTTGGTTTGACTATGCAGTTGCCGACGGAAGAAAGATATACCCATTCCAAAGTTTTTCTTGAACATACGCTCTGCATTCTTTTTGGGGGTCGGATTGCCGAAAAGATTATTTTTGATGAGATCACCACCGGTGCCGGCAATGATCTGCAGCGGGCCACCGATGTAGCGCGCAAAATGGTCTGTGAATGGGGTATGAGTGATGAGCTGGGAGCGCTCACCTATGGCAAAAAAGAAGAACAGATCTTTCTCGGCCGGGAGATTGCTCAACATCGTGATTTTAGCGAGGATACTGCCCGCAAAATTGTTGCCGCGGTCAAAAATATTATTTACCAGCCCCCAGTTCTGACGACATCCCTGCTCACTAAGCATCGTGCTGTCCTCGAACGGATGCCTGCCGAATTGCTGCGGAAAGAAACCATTGGCCTTTGTGATATTGAAA
>ERZ1284729.170-NODE-170-length-11652-cov-20.965939_pt1 | contig 11652 bp, 8 predicted proteins | sample MGYA00454602_ERZ1284729 | MGnify/ENA primary metagenome ERZ1284729 (study PRJEB36292, sample SAMEA5787381) | metagenome | biome: Arctic soil; feature: perennial spring outflow channel; material: sediment | place: Canada | collected 2017-07-08 | depth 0.05 m ... | reverse complement strand
TAGGTCGCATATCCAACAAAAATGGAATTGCTTCATCCATCTGATCTGAAAGATGTTGCATCACTTCGTCTTTAGTAGGTACAGAGGTTACATTTGCAAAAGCATCAAGATCCGAGGATTCCGGAATAAATACTGCACCATACACTTGCGATAGTTGAAAAAGCAATATAGCCCTTAAGACTTTTGCCTCTGCGATATATTGATTTCCCTTGGCTACACCTTCCTCATCTGCAAACTCCATGTACCTTTCAATTTGTTCAATACCGGTATGTGCGCCGATTATATCCCCGTAATAGGTTTCCCATAAGGTTCTTGAACCAAAAAAGGAATTGTCATAAATATAGCGGTCCAGATTTTTAAGACCTTGTTGATCTCCGGCAGCATTTACATCATCTCCTCGTGTAGCAACCACCAATGGTTGTTCCCAACCCCTGGCACCAACAGATTGATAGACACCTATAAGTGAAAAAATCATATCATCTGTTTTCGAAAAATCTGTACCACCCGCAAAATTATTATTAAGTTCCGGTTGGTCTAATTCATTTGAGCAACCTGTTAGCAGTATACCTAGAATGGCTATAAGAACAGGCAAGTGTTTTGATTTTAAATATATCATAGCTATTTTTTTTTAAATTTTAATATTTATGCCGAATGTGTATACCCCAGGGATTGGGTAGGTTTGATTATCTCGTCCATCTGCGACCTCAGGTGTAAACCCATTGTAATCAAATATAGTTAATGGCCTCTCAGCAGTTAAATAAAACCTGATATCAGGGTTAAATTTTCCTTTAAACTGTGGCAATGTATACCCCAATGTGACATTCTGTAATCGAACAAAATCTCCGTCTTCCACAAAAAAGCTATTTAAAAATTGATTGCTCCAAGGGTTTCTTATACCTCTTGCAGAGGGATAGGAATCTGAAGTGCCTGGACCATTCCAACGATTGATGAAAAATTCTCTATCAATATTAGGATCGTTGGTTTGTCGTATTGCAAAACGCTTGATATTTGCTATAACATTCCCTCCTTGTCCGATTAAATTTGCAGAAAGATCCCAGGCTTTATAGTTAACCCCCAGATTAAAACCGAAAGTATAGCTCGGTAAATAAGATCCTAAATCCACTCTATCCTGTGCATCAATCAGACCATCTCCGTTATGGTCTACAAATTTAAAATCACCCGGTAGCACCACTAATCCACTTGCTAAAGCTGCTTGGGCTGCAGGATCTGCCTGAATTTCTTCAGGTGTTTGATAAACACCAGCAACCTCCAAACCGAAGAAAGAATTTATAGAACCTCCAACTACAGACCGCTGAGCTACATCTCCTCCGGAGGTTAAATTTTCTTGTCCTGCTAAATCCAAAATTTCATTTTTCAAGGTTGAAAAGTTGGCACCTATATTATAGCTAAAATCGTCAGACACAATATCATTCCAATTTAGAGCAAGTTCAAAACCAGAATTTTTAATTTTTCCAATATTTTGCCTGGTCGATCCCGGAACTAAAAGTCTTGAAACTGGAATTATAGCGTCCCTAGTTTCTCTGGTAAAGTAATCGGATTCTACGGACAATTTATTATCGAATAAATTTGCTGATATCCCCACGTTTGTCTCCGCGGTAACCTCCCATTTTAACGCTTCAAAATCACTACTTGTCACCAATCCTGGAAAGCGAACATCACCAAATGCTGCGTCTACTTCTGTTGAAGTGATACCTCCGGTACTGGCAGCTACGTTGGCATTTCCTAATTCACCCCAACTGGCTCTTAATTTTAGGAAATTCACAGGATTATTGTCTCCCCAAAAATCCTCTTGAGAAACAACCCAACCTACCCCTACTGTAGGGAAGTAACCCCATTTTTCCTGATATTTACTTGTTCCATCCGCACGGAATGTTCCATAAAGTAAGTATCGATCATCAAAATTATAAGCAACCCGTCCAAAATAGGAGAAAAAATATTGTCTCACTCCACCATCACCAACCCCATCCAAATCAATGGTTTTTGACAAATCCAGGAAATAAGATTCTTCCCCAATTCCAGGACCATTCGGGAAGTTTAACCCTGTTGCCCGCAATTGTTCAAAAGATCTATCTCTGAAAGAGGTACCTGCTAAAACGGTTAAATTGTGCTTTCCGAAATCATCATTGTATGTTAATGTGTTGTCCCAGGTTTGCTCAGAAAAGGTTTCATTTCTTTTATTTAATTGTGCATTTTCCCTAAAAGCATTTCCATTACCAAAAAAGAATGGAAGCCTTACATCTCTACTTTCGATGGTTTCAAAATTATGAGAGTATGCTGTTTTAATGGTTAACATTTCAGGAAGCAGTTGATAACTTAAATCAAAAGTCATTAATGTATTCCGTATTTTATTTCTGTTTTCCGTATTCTCCATTAAAGGAAATGGGTTTTGTGGTCCTCTGTAACCCAAGTCTTGTGCATCGGCGTACGGCCTGGGAAATGCGTCGGTTTTAGAAGGATCCAGAACGGGCATAATTGGCACCGCAAAATATGCAGAACTAAAAGCGCCATCCTCCGGACGGTATCTGGTAGCATTGCTTAAAACTGTTGAAACACCCGCTTTTAATCGATCGCTTATATCAACATTTATTTTAGACCTTATATTAAATCGCTCATAGTCATTTTTCATTTTAAGAATTCCTTCTTGCTCAAATTGACTTATTCCCAAAGCATAAGTAATATTATCAGTTCCACCTGTAACTCCTAAACTATGATTCTGAATTAGTGCATCACGTAAAATTAAATCGTACCAATCTGTATTTACATTAGGTATATTAGGATTTATTCTACTTCGCCCATACCGTTGAATAGCGTTATCTATAAAACTAGCTTCTGCAGCTGACCCGGATTCCCTCGCTAAGGTGGCAAATTGTTCAGAATTTGATAATGTCACAATATTTTGTGGAATTTGCATTCCTTGATATCCGCTATAAGTTATTTGAGGTGCTTGGTTCTTTCTACCGGATTTAGTTTGAATAAGCACTACACCGTTTGCAGCTCGCACTCCGTAAATAGCTGATGCTGATGCATCTTTTAGCACCGATATGGTTTCAATATCCTCGCTATTCAAAAAATTGATGTCATCGTAAAAAGTACCGTCTACTACATAAAGCGGGTTTGAAGCCCCACCTCCTGTATAAGACCCCAGACCTCGAACTCGAACTGTAGGAGCTGTACCAGGAGCACCACTACTCACTATTTGTAAACCTGCAACTTTACCTTGCAGTGATTGCATTGCAGAGCCGGAAGGTGTTCTTGTAATGTCTTCCGATTTAATAGTTGTAATAGCACCGGTAAGGTCTGCCTTTTTCTGGCTACCATATCCAATTACAACAACTTCATCCAGCTGGGATGCATCTGCATCTAATATTATAGTATAATTATCCTGAGCACCCACGACCACTTCCTTCGGAAGAAATCCTAAATAGGTAACTCTCAAAACATCGCCTTCGCTAACATTTTCAATTGTGAATAGGCCATCAAAATCTGTTACGGCAAAAGCAGGTTTTTCAACTACTTTAACTTCAGCACCAGCTAAAGGAACATCATTAGCGTCCATAATGGTACCACTAATAGTCTTTGAATCTTGAGCAAAGCCAATTGTAGTAATCAGCAATGCTAAAAACAGTGTAAAATTGAATTTCATACTTCCTGGGTTTTTACTAAATTTTAAATTAAAGATAAGTGTAAATCTATTCAGTACGCAAACGATGTAGTACATTAAAGGTACACCAAAGCCAAATTTTCACTAAAATACTAAAATTCAATAGATTAGAAGTTAATGAAGTATAAATTTAAGTAAATAATTTACACCTGTAGTACTAATGATGTAGTAATATAAGAAAATTTAAGCTTCATATTTTAAAAATTTAGAACTCCTTTATCAAAAAACTGGTTAAATTCTCTTTGCTATCCAGTTCCATCTTTTTTCGTAATCTGTACCGATGCACCTCCACTCCACGTAAGGAAATACCCATTAATGGGGCAATTTCTTTTGAGGAAAGATTCATCTTTAAGTAAGAACATAATTTAAGATCTTTATTGCTCAGTTCAGGATAGATTTTGAGAAGCATCCTAAAAAAGTCCTCATGCAATTCGGTAAAGTTGGTCTCAAAAACCTGCCATTCATCATCATTTTTTATGGCTTTGTTTATTTTATTTATGATACGTTTTAGCTGAAATTGATCGGTAAGTTTATCTTTATTTAATTCATTCTGTATTTCCATCAAGACCTCATTTTTCTTGGCTGCTATCATGGTGGTATTTGCAAGTTCTTTTCGCTTGAGTGTTATTTCATCCAATAGTCTTTCCTTTTCCAGATTGTTCAATTTGATTTGATGTTCCCGTTCAAATTTTTGTTCCAATAGCAATCTGTGTTTTTTAAGTTTAAAACGATTAATCTGGTAAACAAGTAAAATCAGGCTAAGAAAAATAAGGACATAGAAAAATTGCATCGAACTCGAAAGGTACCACGGAGGAAGCACTCTAAAGTCAATATTTGTGTAGGGCGAATATTTACCGTGAGGACTCATTCCAAAAAACCGCAATGAATAGCTACCATGAGCCAGGTTTTGAAAGCTTACTTTGCCGTTATTTATTGTTCCTGAAATAGTATCGGGTGCCCGAAGCTCATATTTAAGGGAAGTTGCCTTTGAATCAGGAAAACCTACAAAAAATGAAATGATCCTTGAATTCTTAAAAGGAATCTCCGGGTCTGTGGTTAAACTGTACCGCCTTTCTATATCCTCAACTGCTTTGATTATAGGCCTGCCCTTAAGTTCCTCATTTTGCTGACTCCGGACTTTATTTATATTGATTTGAGCAAAGCCATCATTAAGGGATGCATAATAAATAGAATCATTAAATGGGATAATGTTTTCATTATTTATAACCAGTCTGTTTTCAAGATTAGCCGATGAAAGAACCAACTTTTCAGATTTAAAATCGGTAAAGATCAAATCATTTCTATTTCGCCCAACAAACCAGAATTTACCAAGATCTTCCGTGATTAATCTAAAATCGGAAAAGGAATCGAGTTCTTTAAATTCTTCTATACTATCCAGGAGTACATTGTATTTATACCAACGTTCATTATTTAAAATGGCAATTTGATCATGTATCTTATACACATGGGCATTATAATTCCCAACATTGTGAATGGCATCTATTTTTTGCAGAAAATCAATGCTCTTGAACTCCTTTTTGAGCCCTAACCTATACAAACCCTGATATGGATGAGCAGCCCACAGCGTATATTTATCTTCAAAAACAACCTGTTTTACAGGGAAATCTATATCCGGAATTTCAAAGACCTGCCCGTTTTCTGAAAAAATACTTATTCCGGTATAGGTTGCAATCAGGCTTATATCCTTTTCATTTGGAACCTTTACAATCTGGAAACTTCCTGCCCGTTTTTCCACTGGTACAAAGTCCTTATCAATAATTTCATAGGTACCAGTATTATGATTGCAATATAGCTTTTCGCCTATAATTTCAAGGTTCCAGGAGTGTCCCTGTCCACCTTCCACCATTTGGAGTTCATTATTTTCAAATACATAAACGCCAGTATTGCTAGCCAAATACCATTTATTTTTGTGAAAGGCCATGTCATAAACCGCCCCCAATTGTCCCGTATCATCTGTAAAATAAGAAATTGGAGAATTCAAGTTTATTTCTGCGATACCGTTATCAAGCCCAACCCATATCTTACCATTGTATTTAGCAATTCCCAATATGGTATTATTTCGTAATCCATTATTCCTGTTGAAACTTTTTATCTCACGGGTGTCGGCGTTATATTGAATAATCCCATTTTTTATAGTCCCAAAAATTATATTGGATGATGATTCTATAAGAATGGTGTTAAGCTCATCACTTTCAAATCGCTCATTCAATAAATCATCCCGGTATAAAGTACATTTTTCACCATCAAATTTGTACAAAGCCTGTCTGGTAGCAATCAATAAATCCTCATTCCTAACAGCCACATCCATTACTACCTGGCCTTTGAGTACATCCTGATTAGGAAGTGGTTCCAGCTCGTTATCCTCATTTAAAAAAGACAGGCCTTCCCTGCTTATAGAAAGCAATAAACGATCCTGGTAAACCAACATTTTATTGCCAAACACACCGGATATCACAACTTCAACCTCATTATTGGAATACTTATAAATGGCTCCAAATGATCTAAAATAGATGGCATCCTTATACGATATGATCTCCCAAATTTCTTCACTTTTGAAAGCATAATTTTTTATTAGCGGAACCAATGATGTATAACACATTTCCCCTTTATCATCCCGCCTCCAATAGCCGAATTCCTGATAGGAACCAATATAAATCCTGTCCCCTTGGGTATAAACCGATCTAATTATAGCCTTGCTTTTCAAAGGAAATAATTCCCAGCTTTGTCCGTCATAACTTAGTAGCCCCTGATTGTTCGCAGCATACAAAACTCCCCTTTCATCAAGGCTTACATCCCAGTTTTGACTGGCTGCTCCATAATCGCCTGTAGAATAATTTTGTATAGGTGGCATCAACACCTGCGATGTAGTATCCTGAACGGATAAAAACAACAAAATCAGTATGTTTGCCAAATATATTTTCACAAGGCTTATTTTGTTTGAGCAAGTTTTAAAAATTAAATTTAATGAAGAAAAGACCAAAATTTATTGTTTTACCGAAGTTTTTCTTAAAAGTACATGATTGCTAAAATTTAGTTGATGTTTTTCCCCATTAAATATTTGTGCATCCATGGCTTCAATAAATCGGCATATTGGAATTAATCACTTTGGCGAGATTAAACAAAAAAGCCACAAAACACAAATTAAAATATTCGTGCATTCGTGGCTTTAAAAAATCAGCATATTGAAATTAAATACATTTGTCCGATTAAACAAAAAAGCCACTAATTCATAAATTAAATATTCGTGAATTCGTGGCTTAAAAAATTCCGAAAGGTATAAATCAACATACTGGCGAGATTAAACAAAAAAAAACCACCAATACACAAATTAAATATTCGTGTATTCGTGGCTTTAAAAAATCGCTATAGTGGAATTAAACCCTCAATGAACGATTAGATAATCAACATCGCATCTCCATACGTGTAGAATTTATATTTTTCCTTGATCGCTTCGGCATAAGCCTTTTTCATAAAATCATGTCCTGCAAAAGCAGAAACCATCATCATTAGGGTAGATTTTGGAGTATGGAAATTTGTGATCATGCAATTTGCTATGCTAAAATCATACGGAGGAAAAATAAACTTATTGGTCCATCCGCTGAATTCATTCAAGGTATGATTTGAAGAAACCGCACTTTCAAGAACTCTCATCGAAGTTGTTCCCACGGCACATACTCGTCTTCGCTCTTTAATAGCCTTGTTGATAATTCTGGTTGCATTCGTATCGATAAAAGCTTCCTCGCTATCCATTTTATGCTTTGAAAGATCTTCTACCTCAACCGGGTTAAAAGTTCCCAGACCTACGTGTAGAGTTACTTCTGCAAAATCAATGCCCTTAATCTCAAGGCGTTTAAGCAGTTGTTTGGAAAAGTGCAAACCGGCGGTAGGAGCTGCAACTGCACCTTCGGTTTTAGCGTAAATGGTTTGATATCTTTCCTGATCTTCAGGCTGAACTGCTCTTTTGATATATTTTGGCAACGGAGTTTCCCCTAATTCATCCAGTTTTTTTCTGAATTCCTCATAGGAACCATCATATAAAAACCGAAGGGTTCTTCCCCTGGAGGTAGTATTATCAATCACTTCTGCTACCAGACTTTCATCTTCCCCAAAATATAACTTATTCCCAATCCTGATCTTTCTTGCCGGATCCACCAATACATCCCATAATTTAGTTTCAGGATTCAATTCCCTCAATAAAAATACTTCAATTCTGGCGCCTGTTTTTTCTTTGTTCCCGTATAATCTTGCTGGAAAAACCTTTGTATTATTAAGAACCAGAACATCTTCAGGCTCAAAATAATCTATAATGTCTTTAAATTGTTTGTGTTCAATTGTTTGCTCTTTTCTGTTCAACACCATCAATCTTGCTTCATCCCTGTTTTCTGAAGGATACTCTGCCAGAAGCTCTTCCGGAAGTTCAAAACCGAATTGTGAAAGTTTCATTCCCATAGTTACATTTTTTTAAGTTTGCAAATATACAACCTGAGAATAGGCGTTGTCAAGCAAATAGAGGTTTATTTAAAGAAAAGCTTTATTTAGAAGGCTTTACAAGACTAAAACCTACTTGTTCCAAATCTTCCCAAAAGCCGGGATATGATTTTGAAACCACTTCTGCGTCCTCTATTTCCATCGGTACTTTTAAAGCCAGTGGTGCAAAAGCCATCGCCATTCTATGATCGTTGTAGGTGGCTATAGAAATATTTTTGTTGAGCATTTTTACCGGGAAAAGCTTAAGGCAATCCTCTGTAATATGAACCCTGGCGCCCAGTTTTTCCATTTCGGTTTTTAGGGCGACCAGTCGGTCTGTCTCTTTTATTTTTAAGGTATGTAATCCGCTTAATTCACATTCAATACCCAAAGCCAGGCAGGTAACGGCGATGGTTTGAGCGATATCCGGAGCATTTTGAAGGTTTTCAATGATACGCCGTGGTTTCTTACAAGGTCGTTTTTCAAGTATTATGGAATTTCCTTCAAACCGGGTCACGACTCCCAAATGTTTATAAATTTCGGAGATACAGGAATCTCCCTGCAAACTTGTTCTTCGGTAATTTGAAAGTTTCAGGTCTGCGGTTTCGCTGATTGCTGCAAGGCTGTAAAAATAAGATGCCGAACTCCAGTCCGATTCGATTTCAACTTTTTTTGACCCAAGGCTTTTCTTAGGTTGAATACTTATTTTATTTCCTTTAAAATCACCTTTAATCCCTAAAAAATGCAATAGCTCCAGGGTCATTTCTATGTACGGGGTGGAAGTTACCGTACCTTCCATCTGTATCTCCAAACCTTCCGGTAAGGATGGCGCGATTAACATTAAAGCAGAAATATACTGGCTGCTGATGTTAGCCTTAACCGAAACAAAACTCTTCTTAAGTTCTTTACCGCATATTTTAATTGGCGGAAATCCTTCCTGGTCTAAATAAGAAATTTCCGCACCCAAATCTTTTAATGCTTCAACCAATAATTTTACGGGACGCTCCTTCATTCGTTTGCTGCCGGTAAGTATAACCTCACTACCCTTTTTCGCTGCAAAATATGCGGTTAGAAACCTCATAGCCGTTCCCGCATGATGAATGTCTACGGTTCCAGAATTCCTCTTTAAAGCTTCCTGCATCACCCTGGAATCATCACTATTGGAAAGATTTTCCAGGGTGATTCCGGGATAAAGTGCCTGCAGGATCAAAACCCTGTTGGATTCGCTTTTGGAACCGGTGATTTGCAAGTCTCCTTTCAGCTTTTTTTGAGAATGGGATAATTGAATCTTCATCTTATGAATTTCGGATTAATTTTAAAACAAAAAAATTTAGCGGTCTCTTTCTTCCCTTTTGATCCTGGAACTAAACTGGCCGTAAGAAATAATAAATCCATACACTACCGAGCCAAGAATAGTCCCTAGTGTAAATTGAACCCAATTTCCATCGCTGAGTTTAGCTTCAAAAAACTTTGAAAATTCAAATCCGCCGTAATCAAACAACATGGAAATAAAGTGATAAATAATTGCAAATGCAATCCCCATTCCTGCTACCGATTTCCAAAACGCTTTATCCTTAACTATTCGTTTAAAAGCCATTTATTTAAGTTTTTCATTATTTTGATGACGGTCGTGATCACGTTTGGTTTTCAGGTCGAGTTTTTTGTCAAAAGCTTCCTGAAGATCAATCCCAGTTTGATTGGCAAGACAAAGTACCACAAACATTACATCGGCCAATTCTTCTCCCAGATCCTTGTTCTTATCGCTTTCTTTTTCACTTTGTTCCCCGTATCGGCGGGCGATTATCCGGGCTACTTCTCCTACCTCTTCCGTGAGTTGCGCCATATTGGTGAGTTCGTTAAAATACCGCACTCCGTGCGATTTAATCCATTCATCTACTGCAAGCTGTGAATTTTGAATATCCATTATTCCCTGTTTTTTGAATCGATTAAAATTGTGACCGGCCCATCATTTACAAGAGAAACCTTCATATCGGCCCCAAAAATTCCTGTTTTAATAGGTTTTCCAAGCAAATTCTCAAGCTTCTTATTGAATTCCTCGTACAAAGGAATGGCTATCTCTGGCTTTGCTGCTTTTATATAACCCGGCCTGTTACCTTTTTTCGTGCTGGCATGAAGGGTGAACTGACTTATCACTAAAATCTCTCCGCCAATATCCTGCAAAGAAAGATTCATCACTCCGTTTTCATCATTAAAAATGCGCATTTTTAGGATCTTATTACACAGCCAGTCTATATCTTCCAATGTATCTGCCTCTTCAATACCCAGCAATACCAAAAGTCCGGAATGAATTGCACCGTTTATCGTTCCTTCTATGCTAACAGAAGCTTCGGATACCCTCTGTAAAACTATTCTCATTGCTCGCCTTCGTAATTATCTATTCTGTATTGCTGCTCGTCCTCTCCCTTGATGATTTGTAAATAACTTTTGTACCTGGACCAGGCAACGCTACCGTCCTCCAATGCATCTTTTACTGCACATTTTGGTTCTTCCAGATGCAAACAATTATAATATTTACACTGATCCTTTAAAGCAAAAAATTCAGGGAAATAATTCGCGAGTTCTTCCTTTTCTATCTCAACTACACCAAATCCCTTTATTCCCGGAGTGTCAATTATTCTGGCATCAAAACTCAAATCGTACATTTCGGCAAAAGTAGTGGTATGTTGCCCCTGTTTGGATTGTACGCTTATCTTGGAGGTCTTCAGGTCCAGTTTAGGTTCCAGTGCGTTTATCAGGGTAGATTTTCCTGTACCGCTATGGCCGGAGATCATGGAGGTTTTCCCGGTCATCATCTCCTTAACTTTATCAATATTTTTTCCGGTCATCGCCGAAATTCCCAGGCATTCATACCCGATCTCGCGATATAGCGCTGCCAGGTATTTGATCTCTGCCAGCTCATCTTCATTATAAATATCAATTTTATTGAAAAGCAGTACTGTTTTAATATGATATGCTTCTGCAGTAACCAGAAACCGGTCTATAAAAGTGGTGAAGGTTGGCGGATTATTTAGCGTGACCAGTAAAAATGCCTGGTCTATATTTGAGGCAATTATGTGTGTTTGTTTGGAAAGGTTTACAGATTTTCGAATGATGTAATTATCCCGGTCTTCAATTTCCTTTATAACCCCTTTCACATCTTCCAGACCTTCCTCCAAATCAAATTTCACCCTATCTCCTACCGCTACCGGATTGGTGCTTTTAATACCTTTTAGCCTGAATTTACCTTTTATCCGACAATTGTAAATCTCCCCATCTTCAGCCTTAACATGGTACCAACTTCCTGTAGATTTATAAACGATTCCTTTCATATGTTTATCATATTGTTTTAGCGGACTCCCGATAGCTATCGGGAGTAACATCCATAAAAAAAAATTCCTGTTTGAGAAATTTTATTCTTACGGATGTTTCATTTAAATTTTTAAAAAAGTTAAAAAACTTAATTTATATGATTTGTATATAGT
>ERZ1284729.169-NODE-169-length-11663-cov-24.671347_pt1 | contig 11663 bp, 10 predicted proteins | sample MGYA00454602_ERZ1284729 | MGnify/ENA primary metagenome ERZ1284729 (study PRJEB36292, sample SAMEA5787381) | metagenome | biome: Arctic soil; feature: perennial spring outflow channel; material: sediment | place: Canada | collected 2017-07-08 | depth 0.05 m ... | reverse complement strand
TGAAGATTTGTTTACCTTTGCGCAACTTTATAAAAATCAAGCATGATTCAGTCTATGACCGGTTTTGGAAAGAGCCTTTTGCAACTTCCATCCAAGAAAATTACAGTAGAAATAAAATCGCTTAACAGCAAAAGCCTGGACCTCAACGCAAGGATCCCCGGACAATATCGGGAAAAAGAATTGTCTTTGCGCAAACTCATCGCCAATTCACTCACCCGTGGAAAAGTTGATTTTTCATTATATGTTGAAGTCACAGACCAGGAAACCACAGCTTCAGTTAATCCTGCAGTGGTTAAAAATTACATCCAGCAATTAAGAGCGATCGTGGACGGGGATGAAACCGAACTCCTGAAAATGGCAGTGCGTATGCCCGATGTCCTGAAAACTGAACGGGAAGAAATAGACGAAACCGAATTTGCCTCTATTGAAGATGCTGTTAATGAAGCTTTGGAGGAAATAAACAAATTCAGGCATGATGAAGGAAGTGCCCTTGAAAAGGACTTGAAATTCCGGGTCGCTAATATTGAAAATTTACTTGTTGAAATTATTGCCATGGATCCTGAAAGAATTGCGGGAGTCAGGGAGAGATTGGCAAAAGGAATTGCCGATTTGAAAGAAAAAGTAGATGAAAACAGATTTGAGCAGGAACTGGTTTATTATATTGAAAAATTTGATATCACCGAGGAAAAGGTGCGTTTGGACAATCACCTTAAATATTTCAAAGAAACACTGGACTCTGAAGATTCCAATGGCAGAAAATTAGGATTTATCTCTCAGGAAATGGGTCGGGAAATCAACACTATTGGCAGCAAATCAAATTTTTTCCCAATGCAGCAACTCGTAGTTCAGATGAAAGATGAGCTTGAAAAAATAAAAGAACAACTTTTAAACGTACTTTAAATGAAAACCGGTAAACTAATTGTATTCTCGGCACCTTCAGGATCAGGAAAAACTACCATTGTACGACACTTACTTTCCAAACAGGAGTTGAACCTGGACTTTTCGATCTCGGCAGCTTCCAGACCTCCAAGAGAAGAGGAAGTAGACGGAACAGATTATTATTTTCTCTCCTTGGGAGATTTCAAGAAGAAAATCAAAAACGATGAGTTTCTAGAATGGGAAGAAGTGTACCGGGATAATTTTTACGGAACACTAAAAACCGAAATCGATCGGATTTGGGCTTCTGGAAAAAACGTGATCTTTGATATAGATGTTGTGGGCGGACTGGATATTAAACACATTTATCCGGAGAAAACTCTGGCTGTATTTGTTAAACCTCCCAGCATAGAGGAATTAAAGATCCGCTTAAAAAAACGCAAGACTGAGTCGGAAGATAAAATAAATATGCGGGTTGCAAAGGCTTCTATAGAACTTGCTACAGCTCCCCAATTTGACTTTATTATTGAAAACAACAACTTACAAAAAGCATTGAAGGAGGCCTATACTTTGGTTTCTGATTTTGTGAAGGCGGATAAATAAAGAGAATGAAAAAGAAGATTGGGCTTTACTTTGGGACTTTTAATCCTATTCATATAGGGCATATGATCATTGCCAATTATATGGTGGAATTTTCAGATTTAGATGAAATTTGGATGGTGGTAACCCCGCAAAACCCCTTTAAGAAGAAAGGCAGTTTGCTCAATAACAACCACCGGCTGGAATTGGTTTATATCGCCTGTGAAAAATATCCGAAATTAAAACCCTGTGATGTTGAGTTTAAACTCTCTCAACCCAATTATACGGTAAATACCCTTGTCCAATTGGAAGAAAATTATCCGAACCTTGACTTTTCTTTGATCATGGGTGAGGACAATTTAAAGAGTTTTCACAAATGGAAAAACTATGAAGTAATTCTAGAGCGGTATTTTATATATGTGTATCCAAGGGTCTCCAACGGAACGGTGGAAAACCAATTTAAAGATCATCCGAAAATTCACAGGATTGAGGCGCCAGTTGTGGAGATTTCTTCTTCCTTTATAAGAAAGGCAATTAAGACAGGAAAAAATATAACACCCATGTTACCTGGCAAAGTATGGGAATATATAGATAGGATGAATTTTTACAAAGAAAAAACTGTTTAAAAAATTTTTTTGAACATCTTGTTGGTTAAATGAACCTACTTTTTTCATGGTGGAACAATAACCTTGCACTTCGACTGCGCTCAATGGTATATTCTCAAATTTTTTAAACAGCTTTTATAATATTATTTTTTCAATATCGGGATTCGCAGGACTTGTCCCGGGTATATTTTATCTGGATCTTTGAGCATTGGTTTATTGGCTTCAAATATCTCAGGATATTTATTTGCATTGCCATAATGTTCTTTTGCTATTTTACTAAGGGTTTCACCTCTTTCCACGGTATGAAAAACAGATTCAGGCTCTTTATTTTCCACCGTCAAATTATCTTCCACCCGGGAAATTCCTTCGACATTGCCAACCACTAAAATCACTTTCTCTCGGGTTGACTGTTTATCTGCATGTCCGGAGATTATAGCCAAATCATCCTTAATTGTAATTTTGAGATTTTCAACCTTTAAATTTAAATCATGAATGGTTTCTTCGAGTTTTCTGGTGGCTTTTTCGTTTTCAATGCTTTCATCTTTTTGCTTGTCCACGGCTACTTTTGAGGCACCTCCTTTAGTCTCTTTTCCTGCTCCAAAAATCTTGGCTCCGGCCTCTTTAATAAATTTAAAAATTCCCATTTTCCTTATTGTAATAATATACGTAAAGTACGAAATTCACTTTATTCCGCTGTTATTAAAACTATTAAAATTTTGTTAGTTTTTTAATTTAATTCAAAAAAACAGCGCCACGTATACGATATACACAGCGCTGTTTAACTAAATAACCAACCAAAAAACTAAACCAAGGCTGATCTAATAAACCAGCCTTGCATTTTCATAATATATAACGCAAAAAATCCTGATTTAATTGTGGACAACAAACATAAAATTTCAAATTATTTACATTCCTTTTAAATTTGTGTATTTTTGCATTGAATATAAAATATTATGACGAACACTCCCAAATTTGGTGTTATTGGTGGCGGAAGTTGGGCCACGGCTATTGTCAAGATGTTAAGCGAAAATCTTGACGAAATTCATTGGTATATGCGAAGCACTATAGCAATAGATCATATTAACACCCATAAACACAACCCTAATTATTTAAGCTCCGTGGAATTTGACGTGAGCAAACTGCGCATAAGCAATGATATTAACGAAGTTGTGAAGGCATCCGATTATTTGATATTCGCCATTCCTTCGGTTTTTATCAAAAAAGAACTAGAAAAATTGAAGGTTCCTTTAAAAGATAAAATCCTTTTTTCAGCTGTTAAAGGAATAGTTCCCGAAACCAGTTTAATTGTTGGGGAACATCTTCACAGGGAATTCCATATTCTGGAGGAAAATTTCGGAACCATCTCTGGCCCTTGTCATGCTGAGGAAGTCGCTTTGGAAAGGCTTTCTTACCTCACCATTTCCTGCAAAGATGCAAAAAAGGCTAAAATTGTGGCAAAATATTTAAGTAGCGATTATATTACCTGCAAAACCAGTGATGATGTTACCGGTACAGAATATGCGGCAATGCTTAAGAATATCTATGCCGTTGCGGCAGGAATAGCTCATGGATTGGGATATGGAGATAACTTCCAAAGTGTATTGATGAGCAATGCAATTCGCGAAATGAAGAAATTCATTAAAAAAGTGCATAAAATGAAGCGTAATATCAATGATTCCGCATATCTGGGGGATCTATTGGTTACAGGATATTCCGTTTTTAGCCGAAACCGGACCTTTGGAAATATGATAGGAAAAGGTTACACAGTAAAAAGTGCCAATATGGAAATGAGCATGGTTGCTGAAGGTTATTATGCCACTAAAGGTGCATACCAAATGAATAAGGAAAAAGGGGCTAAAATCCCTATAATAGACGCGGTTTACAGCATTTTGTACGAAGACAAAGATCCCAAAAAAGTGTTTGAGAAATTAACCGAAAAACTCGATTAATCAGTCTGATTTAAACAATATTTCCCTTAAATTTTAAATTTCAATCTTGGGGTTTCCTTCCGGTTTCTCTGTAATTATATGAATAACTCCATAGTTAAAGGCAGTTTATTGGTTGCTTTAGGGGCTTCCAGTTATGGAATGCTAACCACATTTGTAAAAATGGCTTACGCTGAAGGATTTACATCCTATGAAATTATTTTCTCACAAATGATCCTTGGTTTAATTGGTCTCATAATTATTAACCTTCTGTTTGTTAAAGGAAAAAGCACCTCCCAATTTGAACCTAAATCAATAAGCATCTTAAAATTGATGGCTGCGGGAACTTCCCTTGGCCTTACCAGTGCATTTTATTATTTTGCGATTAAGTACATTCCGGTTTCTATTGGGATCGTCCTATTAATGCAAAGCGTTTGGATGGGTGTTTTTTTGGAAGGTATCTTCAATAAGAAAAAACCTTCATTAAATAAAATTATTGCGGTGATAGTAATTTTGGCAGGAACCGTTCTGGCTACCAATATGTTGTTTAGCAGTATTGAACTCGACTGGCGTGGCATTGGCTGGGGAATGCTGGCTGCAATTTCATACACAATTACCATTTACACCTCAAACACGGTTTCCGTGCAGTTGCATTCGCTTAGAAGAAGCCTATGGATGCTTTTGGGCGGCACTCTGGTAGTGACAATTATTGCAACTCCTTATTTAATTGAACAATTTAATTTGGAGATTTTCAAAAAGTGGGGCTTGATCCTGGCTCTTTTTGGAACCATTCTTCCTCCTATTTTATTTACCGCCGGAATGCCTAAAATAAACGTTGGGTTGGGAGCAATTATCTCATCTGTAGAACTTCCCGTGGCTGTTATAATGGCTTACATTTTATTAAATGAAGTTGTAAATCCATATCAATGGCTGGGCATTGGGGTTATTTTAGCTGCAGTAGTGCTGATGAATTTACCCAAACGAAAAAAAAATCTAAAGTAATTAATGCTTATTTAACCAGAACTCCCTGTTTTTCAATAATCGGTAAATCCTTTAGAGCAGCTTCATTAATAGAGTTTTTAGGAAACAAAAAAGTTTTTTCATACATTTTGTCATCGGCAAAATAAGTTATAGAAAACTGGTTGTTAAGAGGCAGGACTTCATCCTGTAAAAATTCAATTTTAGCAAAGGATTTTGCGGGTACCATTTCTATGGAATGGCGCATTGTAGATGTTCTTACCTCTTTATCAAAACCTTGGGTTACAATAAGGACCATTTCAATTGAAGTTTCCCTATCATTTATCAAATAAGCGTTCCATTCCATGGATTGAAATTCTTCATTTTTTTCCCTAATCGCAGCCAGGTAAATTCCTTTAGATTCCGGTATTTTTATATCTTTTTTCAAATTAATTCGGTTTATATATACGTTTATAATAGTACAAAAGAAGCATTTAAAAAGGTTCTAGGAATGTTATTTTATGTAAATGTTTATGAAATCCAATATAAATAAGGTTAGAAGCTGTTTAAAAAATAATAATTACTAAATTCTCACAATACTGTTTCAGGTTTTCAATTTATTACCTAAAAACTCATTATTGCGAAGTAGTTTTTTTGATGAATTCATTCAGAAGTTTAAAACCGTTGAACTTTATTGGCAAAATGTTACCTTGCCTACGCAATACAAAGCCATATAAAAAATGACTAAAAGGACTCTTCCCGATTTAAAAACTTTTGAGTTTGAGGATTTTGCATTCAATGAATTAATGCAAAACAGAATTAATAAAGTGTTGATTGTTTGCTCTAACTACGATTATTATATGCTGGAGGAAGATGGTAGAATTGACGAACGCATTTTTAATGAATACACTGCTTTAAACCTAAGATATCCTCCAAGTTTTACCCACGCTAATTCTGCCAAAAGAGCAATAGGTCTTCTCCAATCAGATAAAATAGATCTGGTGATTACCTGGTTGGATATTGGGGATTACAAGGCTTTTGAAACCTCAAAAATAATAAAAGAGGCTTTTCCAACTATCCCAATTGCTGCGCTTAGCCTCTATTCTTCTGAATTGAGAAAAAAAGTGTTAAGTGAAAATACGGGTATTATTGATCTTGTTTTTCATTGGAATGGGAATGTTGATATTTTTCTGGCAATCATAAAACTTACCGAGGATAGGATGAATGCGGAAAAGGATATCAATGAAATTGGGGTTAAAGCAATTTTATTGGTAGAGGATTCCTTGAAATTCTATTCGAGATATTTGCCAATTATTTATAAAATTATTTTAAAACAAACCCATTCCTTCATGTCTGAGGGTTTAAATGAGCATAGAACAATGATGCTTATGCGAGGTCGCCCAAAAATTTTATTGGCGACAAATTACGAAGAAGGCATTTCCCTTTTTGAAAAATATCAACACCACCTTTTGGGGGTTATTTCTGATGTGGATTATTATAAAGGTGGGAAACGAGATCGTAATGCCGGATTTGAATTCCTGAAATATGTGAGAAACCTGGAACGATATTTCCCTTTTCTGATCCAATCTTCCGATAAAAATAACGAACAATATACCCTGGAATTAAAGGGAAAATTTTTACACAAACATTCTGAAATCCTCGGGGAAGAAATTAAAAATTATATAATCAAATACTTTTCCTTTGGTGACTTTGAATTTTGGGATCCGGTTCAAATGAAAGTTCTGGCTACAGTAAAAGATTTAAATAGCTTCCAAAAAGCTCTAAATACGGTGAGTTTAGAATCCATAAGTTATCACGCCAAAAGGAGCGAATATTCCAAATGGTTAAGATCAAGAGCATTATTCCCCCTGGCTAACTTATTTAGCACTGTGGAATATGAGGATTTTAATGATCTTGATCAAATAAGGGAATTTTTAATAAAAGCCATTAAAACTTACCGTTTATATAGGTCAAGAGGGGTAATCGCAAAATTTGATAAAAATAAATACGATGAGTATTTAGGTTTTGCCAGGATAGGAGAAGGTTCTTTGGGGGGGAAAGGTCTTGGCCTTGCCTTTATTGATTCATTTTTGAAACGTCATAAATTATTTAATAAATACAAGGACATAAGCATCTCTATTCCACGCACGGTGGTTTTAAGTACAGAGGTCTTTGATGAATTTATGGAAAAACATAAATTGATTCGGTTTGTTGCACAATGTGGGAATAATGATGATACTATAATTTTAAATGAATTTATTTCCAAACCATTGCCAACATGGGTAATTGAAGATATAAAAGCTTTTTTGAACATTACAAAATCACCAATTGCCGTTCGCTCTTCCAGTGTTCTGGAAGATTCCCATTATCTTCCGTTTGCCGGAGTCTTCGCAACATATATGATCCCAAATACGAATAAGGAAAAAATGTTAAACATGATTTCCAATGCCATTAAATCGGTCATGGCATCTGCTTTTTTTGAACAAAGCAAAGTTTATCTAAAAGCTTCTTCCCATAGCATCGAGGAGGACAAAATGGCTGTTATTTTACAAGAGGTCACCGGAAAGCAATACGATGACGTGTACTACCCAAATATATCTGGAGTGGCGCGTTCAATTAATTTTTACCCCATAGGCAATGAATTACCGAATGAAGGAATAGCTAATATAGCGTTGGGATTGGGTGAAATTATTGTGGGTGGAGGGCAAACCCTGAGATTTTCACCTTATCATCCAAAAAAGATACTACAACTTTCTTCTCCGGATTCTACAAAACGTCAAACACAACAATACTTTTATGGGCTGGATATGGATCCAGAAAGCTATAAAGTTTCAACCAGTGAGGCCATTAATAAGAAAAAGATTAGCATTAGAAATGGGGAAAAGCATGGGTCCTTAAAATTTGTGGCTTCAACCTACGATATCCAAAATAATACAATCAGGCCTGGGGTTCTACAAGAAGGAATTCGTGTGGTTACTTTTGACAATATATTGAAATACAACAATTTTCCTTTACCCGAAATTTTAAAGGAATTGTTGCGTATTGGACAACGCGAAATGCGAAACCCAATTGAAATAGAATTTGCAGTAAAACTTGACGTGCCCCAGGGACAACCAAAAGAATTCAGCTTTTTACAAATAAGACCTATTGTTGAAAGCCGGGAAACAATGAGTAAACTTCCGGAGAAATTTAATGTTGAGGATACTATTATTTATTCAGAATCGGCGCTGGGGAATGGAAATTATGGGAATATCAAGGACCTTGTTTATGTAAAACCAGAAACCTTTGACGCAGCAAATACAAGGCAAATAGCAGCAGCTGTAGAACGTATCAATAAAAAATTCAATAAATCAGACAAACAATATATTCTAATAGGTCCTGGAAGATGGGGCTCTAGTGATCCATGGTTAGGCATCCCTGTGATTTGGCCGCAAATTTCTTCGGCTAAAATTATTGTGGAGGCAGGCTTAAAAGATTTTAGAATAGAACCCAGTCAGGGAACCCATTTTTTTCAAAATTTAACTTCATTTAAAGTGGGTTACTTAACAATAAATCCTTTTATAGATGATGGCTTTTTCGATTTAAAGTATTTAAAGAGTCAACCAGCTGAATATGAAGATGAATATTTAAGACATATAAGTTTTGAAGACCCTTTGGAAGTAATTATTGACGGGAAAGACAGTAAGGCTGCTATTTTTAAAAAAGAATTTAAAGTTGAAGAGGTTCCGGAAAAGACGGATGATATTTTAGAGAATCTCCCACCTGAAGGTTTTATGTAAACCATTAATAAGAAAGTTTAATTACCTAAACAGGACCATGTTTTTAATGTTTAATGATCTCTAAGAATCGGATTTTTTCTGGAATTGAGGATTTTTGTTGAAAAAAATAGCATATATTAAAAATATTGGGGTCTTATATAAAATAAATACAATTTAATATGCGTAATTTTGTGTTGAATTATTGAATTTTTAATAAATTTTATATACGTTTAAATCAAATATATTATGAATGTAAAAGATATATTAAACAACCTGGAGACCAAACATCCAGGGGAAAAGGAATACTTGCAAGCCGTTCACGAAGTGTTGGAATCTATTCAAACAATTTATGATGAAAACCCTCAGTATGAGGCTGCAAAAATAATTGAAAGATTAGTGGAACCTGACCGAATTTTTACTTTTAGAATTTCCTGGGTAGATGATGAAGGCGAGGTTCAGGTTAATTTGGGACATAGAGTACAATTTAACAATGCAATTGGACCTTATAAAGGAGGAATTCGACTGCATCCAAGCGTGAATTTAAGTATTCTTAAATTTTTAGGATTTGAGCAAACATTTAAAAATGCCCTAACAACCCTGCCAATGGGAGGCGCTAAAGGCGGATCCGATTTCAATCCAAAAGGTAAATCAGATGCGGAAATAATGCGTTTTTGCCAGGCTTTTATGTTGGAATTATGGCGTGTTATAGGACCTAGCACAGATGTTCCAGCTGGAGATATTGGAACAGGAGGTAGAGAAATAGGCTTTATGTATGGTATGTACAAGAAATTACAATTTGAAAATACCGGTGTTTTCACTGGTAAAGGTTTAAATTGGGGTGGTAGTTTGATAAGACCGGAAGCTACAGGTTTTGGAGCTACCTATTTTACCAATGAAATGTTACAAGCCCAAAACGATACATTTGTAGGCAAAACTGTTTCTGTTTCTGGTTTTGGTAATGTGGCCTGGGGTGTTGCCCTAAAAGTTACAGAACTTGGAGGCAAAGTAGTAACTCTTTCTGGACCTGATGGATATATCTATGACGAGCGGGGTTTAGATGCTGAAAAGATTGCCTATTTATTAGAGCTTAGGGCTTCCAATAATGATATTGTTTCTCCTTATGCAGAAGTATTCCCGGAAGCAAAATTTGTCTCCGGTAAGAAGCCTTGGGAAGTTCCTGTGGATATCGCGATGCCAAGTGCAATTCAAAACGAACTGGATGGTGAGGACGCAAAATTATTGATTGCAAATGGCGTAAAATATATTGTTGAAGTTTCTAATATGGGATGTACACCGGAAGCTGTTGACCTATTTCATAAGCACAAATTGCCGTTTGCTCCGGGTAAAGCAGCAAATGCAGGTGGGGTAGCAGTGTCTGGATTGGAAATGTCTCAAAATGCAATGAAATTAAATTGGACTATTGAAGAAGTAGATGCCAAATTACATCAAATAATGACTTCAATTCATGTTGCTTGTTTAAAATACGGAACTCAAGATGATGGCTATGTAAACTATGTTAAAGGAGCGAATATTGCCGGATTTATAAAAGTTGCCGACTCTATGCTAGATCAGGGTATTTTATAGTATTAATACCATTTTTATATACTCCTTAAGAAACCTGACAGGTTAAATAAGGAGGAATATTTATTAATTCCCGGGGAAAATTTCCCCGGGAATTTTATTTTTAAATGAGGTGATATTGGAAGTATTTTAAACTTGATTTTAAGATAGAAAAGGAAGGAAGAGGACTGAAGTCATTATAAACATTATTTTTAATGAGTGATCTATTACCTTCAATTCTAATTTTTTAGAATATTCAAATTAATCCAGCTTGTCCTTTACTTTCTTATACAAATAACCCATAAAGAAAATGGCCACAAGGAACAGAATGGCGCCAACAAAAAATTCAATAACCTGAAATACCAAGGTAAGTACTGCTATCCCAGCTAAAATTATAACCGCTAAAATAATAATTCCAATCTTTTTCATATAGTTGATTTAAATTGTTCCAAAAACCTAATATCATTTTCATAAAACATCCTGATGTCTCCAATTTGGTAAAGAAGCATCGCAATACGTTCTATTCCCATTCCGAAAGCGAATCCGCTATATTCAGTGGGATCTATTCCACAATTTTTAAGAACGTTGGGGTCTACCATTCCGCAGCCCATAATTTCCAGCCAACCGGTTCCCTTAGTTATCCGGTAATCGGTTTCTGTTTCCAGGCCCCAGTAGATATCAACCTCGGCACTAGGCTCGGTAAACGGAAAATAAGAAGGTCTAAGGCGGATTTTTGACTTTCCAAACATCTGTTTTGTAAAATACAATAAGGTTTGTTTAAGGTCTGCAAAAGAAACATCCTTATCTATGTACAAGCCCTCTACCTGGTGAAAGATACAATGCGACCTTGCTGAAATTGCTTCGTTTCTGAATACGCGTCCCGGAGAAATTGTGCGAATAGGAGGTTTGTTGTTTTCCATATAGCGTACTTGTACCGATGATGTATGAGTTCTCAATAAAATATCGGGATCGGTTTGTATAAAAAAAGTGTCCTGCATATCCCTTGCCGGATGATATTCCGGAAGATTCAAGGCTGTAAAATTATGCCAGTCATCTTCAATCTCCGGTCCTTCAGAAACATTGAACCCAATGTTTGAAAAAATTTCGATGATTTGATTTTTTACAATTGAAATAGGATGCCGCGAACCAATTTCTATAGCTTCTGCCGGACGGGTTAAATCTCCGTAAATACTCTTTTCCTCCTGCTGGCCTTCAAATGCATCTTTTAACTGCGTCACTTTTTCCTGCGCGGCAATTTTAAGGGTATTGACGGCCTGACCGAAATCCTTTTTTTGATCGTTGGGAACATTTTTAAATTCAGCAAAAAACTGATTCAGAAGTCCTTTTTTGCCCAAATATTCAATTCGGAATGCTTCCACCTCTTCCCGGGTTCCGCCTTGAAA
>ERZ1284729.168-NODE-168-length-11690-cov-13.076321_pt1 | contig 11690 bp, 9 predicted proteins | sample MGYA00454602_ERZ1284729 | MGnify/ENA primary metagenome ERZ1284729 (study PRJEB36292, sample SAMEA5787381) | metagenome | biome: Arctic soil; feature: perennial spring outflow channel; material: sediment | place: Canada | collected 2017-07-08 | depth 0.05 m ... | reverse complement strand
AAGGTCCTTCAAAGCCAGAGAAACAGATGGACCCGTGGAACTGCAGAAACCCTCTATATTCATAAAAAAATGCTGTTTAATCCAAAGTATAAAATTCTGGGAATGCTAAGCACGCCTTTCTGGTTTTTCTTTGAATGGCTTGCGCCTCTCATCGAATTCCTGGGGATTTTATTCTTTTTATTTTTGCTATTATTTAACCAGATCAACTGGATCATTTTTTTAACATTTTTTCTGGCGGTCTATACTTTTGCGTTTTTATTTTCGGTTACAGCCTTGTTCTTTGAGGAGTATTCTTTTCAGCAATACACCAAGCCAAAATATATTTTCAGGCTTTTGGGAACAGCTTTACTCGAGCCTTTATTATATCATCCTGTTATAATGTGGTCTGCGGTTATGGGGAATTTTGATTTAATGAGAGGAAAGAAAAAATGGGGGGTGATGACAAGGGCAGGTTTGACTAATCCTGTTAAAAATAAATAAGGATTAGAATTGTATTTGAAAATAAAACTTTCTAAATTAACTCATTAAAGAAGAAACGTATAATTTTATTAAGGATAAAATCCACATTTGATTCCTTACTAATAGCCGTCTGATTTTTATTTTACTCTTCCTTAATAAGCTCAGCCAGTTGTTCAATTAATTCCTTTGTGGGTTTTTCTCCATGAACCTCCCTGATATGGGTAAGGGCAAAATTTAAAACCTCCTCTGATGTTGGGGCAAGAATTGTTGCCTCACAATCATATCCGGCATCACTGCAATAAATCGCTTTCATAATTTAGGTTTTAAATGGTTAATTCCTGTCTCATTTCTCATCTCCTTAAAATTAAACAAAACTTCAGGGAATTTCAAAAAATTAGGTATAGGGTTTTTCCGTAATTTTAACAAATATCTCAGAAGTGGCTTTTATTTCAGAAGGGTTCTTTAAGTTCAAAAAAACGTAAAAAGAATTTTCGGGAATATACCGGGATAAGTGGATGTAAAGCCTACAGGCACTGAAAATTAAGGTCAATTCAAAATATTCTGACTTTCATTTTTTTTATATTATTAATTTAACCAAAACGGGTGTTTTAGATGGTTAAAGGCTTCAATTTTTTTAAATAAATTTAAAAAGTTATATTTGGAAATCAAGGATCAATCAAAAAATCAATTATGGGAATATTTATCGTATTAGGAATTATTGTTGTCTTAGGCTTCTGGTTAATGTCCATTTACAATGGGTTAGTAAGTTTTAAACACAACAGGGAAAATGCTTTTGCCGATATAGATGTTCAACTAAAACAACGTCACGACTTAGTACCGCAACTTATTGGTGCTGTTAAAGGTTATATGGAACACGAGCGTGGTACTCTGGAAGCAGTAACCAATGCCAGACAAAAAGCCATTTCTGCAACGGGGATCAATGAAAAGATCGCTGCGGAACAGGAATTGGGCGCAGCATTAAAAGGATTGAACATACAGGTAGAAGCCTATCCGGATTTAAAAGCAAGTCAAAATTTTATGCAACTGCAAACGGAAATTTCCGACATTGAAAACAAGTTGGCTGCCGTAAGACGTTACTTTAATGCAGCGACCAAAGAACTGAATATTGCCGTTCAAAAATTTCCGAATAATATTTTTGCGGGTATGTTTGGTTTTAAAATCGAGCCAATGTTTGATCTGGGTGTTGCCGGAAGGGAACAAATGGATGTACCTCCGGAGGTTAAATTTTAGGCGGTGAGTTTTGTAGGAATTCAAACTCAAATCAAAAGAAATAACAGGAAATCTGTTTTTTTACTAATTGCATTTCCATTATTGGTTTTGGCAGCTGTATTTGCCGTGGTGTATTTTACCACTTTTGACCAATTTGGAAACCCAAGACCCGAAGTGGCTACCGACATGTTTTTACATGCGGTTCCTTTTGTAACTTCAATTGTGCTGGTTTGGTTTCTCATCGCTTATTTTGCCCACGGAAAAATGATAGCCATGGCAACCGGAGCAAAAACTCTGGAACGCAAAGAAAATATGCGTGTTTACAATTTAGTGGAAAACCTGTGTATGAGCGTGGGTATGAAAATGCCCAAAGTAAATATTATTGAAACCGATGCCCTAAACGCCTATGCAAGCGGCCTGAAAGAAAAAAACTATACTGTTACCCTAACCCGGGGAATTATTGAAAAGCTTGACGACAACGAGTTGGAAGGCGTCATTGCGCACGAGTTGATGCACATTCGCAATAAAGATGTGCGGTTGTTAATAGTTGCCATTATTTTTGTCGGAATTTTTTCTTTTGTGGTTCAAATTGCATTCCGTAATTTTTTATATGGTGGAATGGGCAACCGCAGAAATCGTAAAGATTCGGGGAAATTGATGATCATCATTTTAGCAGTCTCTTTGGTTGCTTATTTAATTTCGATGCTTTTTAAATTTGCGTTAAGCCGAAAAAGAGAGTATTTGGCAGACAGTGGTGCAGCTGAGATGACCAGAAAACCATGGGCTTTGGCTACCGCATTGCGAAAAATATCCGCTAACCACCATGTTGATTCAGTGAAGAGTGAAGAAGTACAGCAAATGTTTATTGAAAACACTCCCAAAGATACTTCAGCAGGTCTGTTTGGAGGTTTAAAAGGCCTGTTTTCAACACATCCGCCTATTGAAAAACGTATTCAGTTTCTGGAGCAGTTTTAGTCCGTTTTATTTTAATTGACTTTTATTGATATTTTGATGTAAAGTCAGGATAAGAATAACGGCATTAAAGAACATTTTCTTCAATTAAAATTAATCAAAAGGCCTAATCCATAATAAACACTATTAATCCCCTTGCACCATGGGCGCCTAAAACCAGGGATTGTTCAATATCCGCAGTTTTTGAAGGTCCTGCAATAAAAGTCCCGAAGCCATATTCCTGGTTTCCAATTCGTTCATAAGCCTGGTGCATAGTTGGCACAAGATCTTTTTTGTTCACTACTATTGCCAAATATTGGGCAATAAATACAGAAACCCGTTGTCCCAATAATTCATCGGTTACCCAAAGGGCGGCATTTTCTGCTACGCCAAAATGGGCTTTAACAATGGTTAATTCAACATCTTTCAGGTTATGGGGATCATCATTCGCCCAATTAGTTGCCGCAATTTCTGCAAGTTCAGGAAGTGTTGTAACCTTGCGTTTTTCGGCATTATAATTATTATTGATGTAGTTAATTACTTCATCATAATCTTTCACTTCAACAAAAGCCCCGCCAATACTATCCAAAACAGCTTTGTATTTGTCGAGATTTTCATAAGTATCCATTCCCAAAGCACTCAAATCCGGCAATTCACTTATGGATGAAGGTTGATTCTGTTTTATTTTTTCTAAAATATCGCCTTTACTGCTCATTGTTCTTTTCTTTTGATTCTCTTGAATTTTTCTTATACCATTCTCTGAATGATTCTTCGGGAGGAGCAGGCATTTCGCGTTGTTTGTACCACGGATTAAAACTGTTACTCACAAGGCCGGGTGCTTTTTGCATTATAAATCTCGCAGTTTTTCCGGCAAAATCAAAAATGACTGGATTCGCCAAAACAGAAGCCATTCCTTTCATTGCAATAGTTTTGGTAGTTGGAGTATATCCTTCTTTCACCAATAATTGGCGCCATTTATAAAGTTGTTGGTGGATGTCAATTTTTACAGGACAAACATTGGTACAAGAACCGCAAAGCGTACTGGCAAAAGGCAGATCAGCATTTTTGCTCATATCCAGATTTGGCGCCAAAATGGAACCAATTGGTCCGGCCACCGCATTGTGATAACTGTGTCCACCGCTTCTTCTGTAAACCGGACAAGTATTCATACAGGCGCCACAACGAATGCATTTCAGGGAATTCCTAAAATCTTCCCTCCCTAACTGGGTACTTCTCCCGTTGTCCACAATGACAATATGAATTTCCTTGCCGTCCCCGGGTTTTTTAAAATGACTGGAATAAGTAGTTATTGGTTGTCCGGTAGCACTTCTTGCTAATAATCTGAGAAAAACTCCAAGGTGTTTTCGCTGTGGAATAATTTTTTCAAAACCCATACAAGCTATATGTACATCGGCCAGATGAACGCCCATATCAGCATTTCCCTCGTTGGTGCATACTACAAATTCTCCGGTTTCTGCAATCGCGAAATTTACTCCTGTAAGAGCAATTTTCCTGGTGAGAAACGTATTTCTTAGATGAAGACGAGCCGCTTCGGTTAAATATTTTGCGTCTATATTTCCTTTTTCAGTGCCAAGATGTTCGTGAAAAGTCTCGCTAACATCTTCTTTTTTGAGGTGAATGGCGGGTAAAACAATATGGCTTGGAGCCTCATTTCTCAACTGAACTATGCGTTCACCCAAATCAGAATCGATTACATCAATTCCTTTTTCGGTTAAATATTCATTCAAATGACATTCTTCGGTAAGCATGGATTTAGACTTCACAATTTGCTTAACCCCATGCTTTTCCATTATGGAATGCACTATTTTATTGTGTTCAGCTCCATCTGCAGCCCAATGAACAATGATGCCATTTTTTTTGGCCTGTTCTTCAAAATCCTGCAAATACTGATGGATATTGGAAAGCACATTATTTTTAATTTGGGAGGCCGTTTCCCTCAATAATTCCCATTCCGGTATTTGAAAAGCAGCTTTATCTCGCTTTTCCCGAACCAGCCAAAGCGTTTCATCATGCCATTCTTCCCGCTTTATATCTCTGTTAAAGATCTCTGCGGCTTTGCTGTGTTCAATAATTTTTCCTGCCATTATGGAGTTTTTTATTGGTTTTCAGATAGATTCGGAATAAATCCCGTGTAATTTTTAACTGGTGTTTATATCGAATATTAGTTATGCCTATTTATATCGTGTTTAATATTTCTGCAAGGTGTATAATTTTAACCGGGCTTTTTTGTCTTTTCAAAATGCCTTCCAAATGCATTAAACAAGACATATCTCCACCGGTTATATATTCAACATTCTGATCTTCATGGTCTTTAACCCGATCCTGTCCCATTTTTGCAGAAACGGCTTCCTCGGTTACACAAAAAGTTCCGCCAAAACCACAACATTCATCTTTTCTGCTAAGCGAAACCAGGTCCAATCCTTTTATACCGCTTAATAATTGTCCGGGTTTGGAAAAATAGGGTTCGTTCAATTCGCTCATTTGAGATAGGTGCAACATGCGTTGTCCGTGGCAACTTTCATGCATTCCAACACGGTGCGGAAAGTTTCCCTCAATTTTTTCGATTTTTAAAACATCGGTAATAAACTCGGTTAACTCAAATACCCTTGTTCTGATCTGGGCAGCCAATTGTTCGTTTTTTTCATCGTGCAAATGATCCTTGACATGCAAGGTGCAACTCCCGGAAGGACTCACGATATAATCAAATTCTGCAAAATTAGCTATGAAATTGGCATCGCAACCTGAAGTCAAATGCTCGTAACCACTATTCGCCATAGGTTGGCCGCAACAGGTTTGCTTCATTGGAAAACTCACATCACAACCTAATTTTTGCAATAATTCATAGGTGGCGATCGCCACTTGAGGATAGAACTGGTCAACATAACAGGGTACAAAAAGTCCAACTTTCATATTCAAATATTTATTTGGGAAAGCGCACAAGCTTTCCATTCTCTTATCAAATTTAATGAACTAAATTCTTTGGAAATGTGTAAATCTATTTACTTTTTAAGTAATAACCTAATCAATCGGGAAAGTGTTCGGATTGGTATTTCAATTTGCATTAGAGTTTTATTTGGAGGAAATATTTCGAAAAGGCTAAACTCTAAGGGGAATATAATCAGTAAAAAGCGATATAAATAGGGGAGTATTTATTCTATTCTAAAACTTACGCAATTTAATATAGGCGGAAGGAGACATGCCTTGTACAAGTTTAAATTGCCTGTTAAAGTTAGACATATTATTAAAGCCGCTTAAAAAAGCTACATCAGTAATATTCTTGTTCTCCTCTTCAATTAAAATTTTGCAGGCGTAGCCAATTCTTATTTCATTTAAGAACTGGATATAAGTTTTATTTGTAACCGTTTTAAAATATCGACAAAAAGCGGCTTTATTCATATTAATAGATCCGGCTATTTTTTCAAGGCAGATTGAAGAATCGTTAAAATTATTTATGGTATACTCATACACTTTTTCCAGTCGTCCTTTTGAGAGGTTTATGGAATTAACAAATCCCGGATTGGCAATAAAATCAAAGTCTTCGTCCTTTTCCAAAAGATTTAACAATTCAAAGAAAAGGGTCATTCTAACGTAATTATTTTCTCCGTTTATTTCTTTCATGATCCTTAAAATCTCCTTGTTCTTTTTGATATTTTTAAAGATCATCCCTCTTTTCCAATTATCGAACAATTTATTTAATGGCTGAAATTCCGGGAGACACGCAATAACAGAATTGATTGTTTCTATTGAAAAATGAAGTACATAGGCATCAATTTCATTGTTATTCTTTGTACTATCTAAGATTGGCACGAACATATGAGGCAAATTGGCGCTAAAGAGCATAAGGGTGCCGCTTTGAAATGGAAATATATTATCTCCCACATAAGCTGTACCAGAATTTTTCACAATATATAAGATCTCATATTCCTTATGATGGTGCCATAAACTATATGCCTGGGGATAAATTTTAGGCTTTATAATGAATGATTGCTGGTGAGCGATATTTATTTTATTTAATAAAATAGATTTCATAATTGATTCATTAATTATTAAATAAAAATATTGCAAATATAATATTACAATATGCAAATAATCTTCTTTCTCATATCTAGAATTCAAAATATCTTTAACAAATCATTAACGAATACGTTTTCGTGAATTCCTTAGCACAATTATATGCTTTTTATATTGTAAAATGACATAAAGTAAGCGTATTTTTTTAAATATTATGAATTATAGAACTTAATCGGTAACTTTATTTTTTAGGAACGGGATAACTTTTTAGTTTTTATTATGATTTAGCCTGCAGAATAAAGCACTTGAAATGAATCTAGTAAAGCCTTCCAAAAGGACTTGTTAGAATAACAATTAATATTAACCAATAAATATTTTAGTATGAATTTATCAATCCAGGCCCTTTTGGCTTTCTTTCCGATACTTTTGGCTGGTATATTGCTTGTTGGCTTGCGTTGGCCGGCAAAAAGAGCAATGCCAATTGTATTTGTAGTGTCTTTCATCATCGCATTCTTTGCTTGGGGAATGCCCCTAAACAGGATTTTCGCTTCAACCATAGAAGGTTTAGGAGTGACATTTTCTATTTTATGGATTATTTTCGGAGCTATTTTATTATTAAACACACTCAAACATTCAGGAGCGTTAAAGGTTATTCGTACAGGATTTACCAACATAAGCGTTGATAGGCGTGTTCAGGTAATTATCATTGCATGGTTATTTGGAAGCTTTATTGAAGGGGCTTCTGGTTTTGGTACACCAGCTGCAATTGCTGCTCCTTTACTTGTAGGTTTAGGGTTTCCGGCCCTGGGAGCCGTTATTATTGGAATGATGATCCAATCTACCCCAGTTTCATTTGGGGCAGTTGGTACCCCAATAGTAATTGGCGTGACCACCGGTTTAAAAACAAGTGATCTAACAATGCAGCTAGAAGCTGCAGGAACTAATTGGGATCAGTTTTTAATGTTGATCACCTCTGAAGTTGCTATTATTCACGCCATTATAGGGACTTTCATTCCTTTATTTATGTGTATGATATTAACCCGCTATTTTGGCAAAAACAAATCCTGGACAGAAGGATTGTCTATTTTGCCTTTTGCAATTTTTGCAGGATTAGCATTTACAATCCCTTATGCATTGACAGGAATATTTTTAGGCCCGGAATTTCCATCACTAATAGGAGCTCTTGTAGGGTTGATTGTTGTGGTATCTGCTGCAAAAGCAAAGTTTTTAATTCCAAAAGACAGCTGGGATTTTGAACCTTCACAAAATTGGCCTTCATCCTGGATAGGAGATTTAGATTTAAAGTTGAGCAATTTAACAGATAAAACCTCTAAAATGTCATTGGCAAAGGCCTGGTTGCCATACCTTTTAGTTGCTATTTTTTTAGTATTAAGTAGAATACCGGAGCTTGGAATTAATACGGCTTTAAAATACGTCACCTTATCATTTTCGGATATTTTAGGTGAAAAAGGAATCGGCGCTTCGTTTGCCCCATTATATCTGCCCGGGGGAATCATGGTGATGGTTGTTTTAATAACCTATTTTTTGCATAAAATGAAGCCTCGTGATTTTAGCAAGGCAATAGGAGAATCTTCAAAAACCTTGATAGGAGCAGGATTTGTTTTAATCTTTACTATTCCTATGGTTCGAATCCTGATTAATTCCGGCGTAAATGATTTTGGATATTCAAGTATGCCAATAGCGATGGCAGAATGGGTGGCAAATACTATGGGATGGATTTATCCTGCTTTTGCGGCATCAGTTGGAGCATTGGGAGCCTTTATTGCAGGTTCTAATACAGTTTCAAATATGATGCTTTCTCAATTTCAGTTCTCCACAGCAGCAAATTTAGGATTGACAGGGTCATTGATGGTTTCATTGCAGGCAGTGGGTGCAGCAGCAGGTAATATGATTGCGATTCATAATGTGGTAGCTGCTTCGGCAACTGTAGGAATGCTTGGAAGAGAAGGATATATACTACGCAAGACTATTTTACCCACTATTTATTATGTGGTTTTTGCAGGAATTATCGCTTTAATAATGTTTTATTGGTTGGATATCACAGATGCATTAACAATTTATCTAAATTCTATTTAACTAAATGATTTATGTTAGGAGATAGTTACAATTTATTTTACAAGGAGATATCCAAAAGAATTGATTCCGATAGAATATTTACAGATAAAGCCAGCACCTTGGCTTTTGGAACAGATGCCAGTTTTTACAGATTGATTCCAAAAATTGTAATCCAATCTAAATCTATTGAAGAAATATCTTTTTTGCTTGAAGAAGCCAATAAATTAAACTTACCTGTCACCTTCAGGGCGGCAGGTACCAGTTTATCCGGGCAGGCTGTTTCCGATTCTATTTTAATTTTAACTTCAAAATACTGGACAAAGTATGAAGTTCTCAATAATGGGAAAAGTATAAAATTGCAACCTGGTGTTATTGGCGCAAGAGCCAATGTGCTGCTAAAACCTTATGGGCGAAAAATTGGACCCGATCCGGCTTCAATTAATTCGGCAATGATAGGAGGTATTGCAGCTAACAATGCCAGTGGGATGTGCTGCGGCACCGCACAAAATTCCTATAAAACAGTAGCGGGTTTAAAAATTATATTTTATGATGGGTTTTTACTGGACACCAATGATCCAGAAAGTATAGAGAAGTTTAAAATTCATCACGTTGCTATTTATAAGGAAGTAGTTCAAATAATTAAAAAAACCCAAAATAATCAGGAACTGGTTGATCGTATTCATCATAAATTCAAAATGAAGAATACAACAGGTTACAGTTTAAACGCCTTGATTGATTATACAAATCCGATTGATGTCATTACCCATTTAATGATAGGTTCAGAAGGAACATTGGGCATGATCGCTGAAATTACCTATAATACAGTAATCGATCATCCATTTAAAGCGAGTGCATTAATGATTTTTGAAAATATTGAAATGGCCTGTAATGTTGTTTCAATATTGAAATCGGAGCCGGTTGCTGCTGTGGAGCTTATGGATAGGGCCAGTTTGAGATCGGTTGAAAAAATGGAAGGAGTGCCTGATTACCTTCCAACTTTAAGTGCTGGTGCTTCAGCTGTTTTGGTTGAAACTGTTGCTGCGAATGATGAGCAATTGAAAGCGCAAATCGTCGAAATTGAAAAATCTATTTATCACATAAAGCCCGAATTGCCTTTCAAATTTACTGATGACCCTTCTTTGTACAATAAATATTGGAAAATTAGAAAAGGATTGTTTCCAACAATTGGTGCCATCAGAAAAATTGGAACAACAGTTATTATAGAAGACATCACTTTCCCGGTGCCAAGATTGGCAGAAGGAACTTTAGATTTACAAGAATTATTTAAAAAATACAATTACACTAAAGCTGTAATTTTTGGACATGCATTGGATGGAAATCTTCATTTTGTTTTTACACAAGATTTTGGAACTGCCTCAGAAATAAAACGCTATGAAGATTTTATGGATGAATTGGCAGTTTTGGTGGTTGATAAATATGATGGCGCGTTAAAATCAGAACACGGAACAGGCAGAAATATGGCTCCTTTTGTAGAAAAGGAATGGGGAGCAGAAGCCTATGATTTAATGAAAAAAATCAAACTGATTTTTGATCCTAAAGGAATTATTAATCCGGGTGTGATTATCAATGATGATAAAAAAGTTCATTTAAAAAACCTGAAACCTTTACCAAAAGTCGACGATCAAATTGATAAATGTATAGAATGCGGTTTTTGTGAACCTTATTGCGTTTCTCATAATATAGGTTTTTCACCTAGGCAACGTATTGTTTTGCAACGGGAAATGAGCAGGCTAGATGCCGAAGGATTTTCAAAAGAAGCCAGAGAATTGGAAAAATCTTTTGAATATGGCTTTGATTCCATGTGCGCTACAGATGGTTTATGCAAGTTGGCATGTCCGGTTAAAATTGATACCGGAGATTATGTTAAACGCCTTAGAGCCAGAAAGCATTCGGGCAATAAAATAGCTAAAGGGATTGTCAATAATTTTAGCCTAACTACAAAAGGCGTTCGTGCAGGCTTGACAGTTAGTCACGCAATTGCAAATATTATAGGTCATAAAGCGTATAATAAAGTGGTGGGCACAGCGACTTCTATTTTGGGACAAAAGATGGAATGGACTAAATATACCCCCAAAGCTGCCCATATTAAAATTGAAAAGCAAACCAGTTTAAAGCCAAATGCGCTAAAGGTGGTTTATTTCTCGAGCTGTATCAATAAAATGATGGGTGCTTCAAACAGTTATGGTGATGAAGATACGGTTTTTAACAAAACACTTAATATTTTAAACAAAGCCAACTGTGAAATTATTTACCCGGAAGACAGCGAAAACTTATGTTGCGGACTCGCTTTTAAATCTCAGGGCTTTGCAGAATCTGGAAATATAGCTTCAGATAAATTATATCAAAGCTTATTGAAGGCAAGCAACAATGGAGAATATCCAATTTTATGTGATATGAGTCCATGTTCCCTTCAAATGAGAGAATCTATGCAAGATTCTGTTTTAAAACTTTATGATATTACCAATTTCACGACTTCTTTTTTATTAGAGCGTTTACAATTTAAGCAGGTTGACACAGAAGTTGCCGTGTTTTCTGTATGCAGCTTGAAGAAAATGGGGATTGATGAGGACTTATATGCAATTGCAAAACTGTGTTCTACCAAAGTGTATACTCCAAAAACCAATTGCTGTGGCTTTGCCGGCAATAAAGGCTTCAATTTTCCTGAACTAAATGAACATGGTTTAAGAACATTAGACGAGCAAATTCCTGAAAATGTGACAGAGGGTTATGCAACCAGCAGAACTTGTGAAATTGGGTTGAGCAAACACAGCAAAGCAGATTTTAAATCAATTGTCAATTTAATTGACTTAGCAACAAAATCAAAAATTAATTAATAAATTTTAAATGATGAAGAATTACATACTTTTATTTTCTCTTTTAGCGCTTTTTTTAGTGCCGGGTATTTCTAATGCACAAGAAGG
>ERZ1284729.167-NODE-167-length-11743-cov-17.161619_pt1 | contig 11743 bp, 14 predicted proteins | sample MGYA00454602_ERZ1284729 | MGnify/ENA primary metagenome ERZ1284729 (study PRJEB36292, sample SAMEA5787381) | metagenome | biome: Arctic soil; feature: perennial spring outflow channel; material: sediment | place: Canada | collected 2017-07-08 | depth 0.05 m ... | reverse complement strand
GCTGAATCTTCATCTTTAATGAAAATGTAATTCCTGATGATGTTTTCTAAAGTTGCCATGATATTAAATTTTTAAAGGTTCTATCTAATAGACTATTTAAAAATCAAATTGTTACAGTACTATGTATAAAATAGTAGTTTTTAATATATATTTAACTTTTGAAGGTATTCGGAATAGATTTAGTTAATTATTTTATTGAATAGAATATCGACAGGCGATAAATTCAAGGATTTCCTTAATTTGCAGTACTATGAAAAAAACAGCATTTTTAATAATTACAGGAGCGTTTCTTTTAGCAGGAGTAATATACTTTTCATTTGACGGAACAGCTCCTTCCAGGTCAATGCCGGGAGCTGAATTGGTTAAAATTGAGCAAAAATGGGAACTACCAAAAATATTAAATGAAATTTCGGGGATAGCTATGATGGATAATTATAGAATTGCCTGCATACAGGATGAAGATGGGATTATATTTATTTATAATTTAAAGACCTCGAAAATTGAACAAAAAACTGAATTTGGAGCTTCCGGGGATTATGAAGGAATTGCTTTAGTTGGTACAACCGCCTATGTTTTAAGAAGTGATGGAAGTATTTATGAAGTAATTGACTTTGCAAACCAAACAACACCTGCCATAAAATATACAATCCCACTTAAAGGAAAATACAATTTTGAAGGTTTATGCTATGATAAGAAAAATAATAGGTTGTTGCTCAATATAAAGGATATGGACAAGGACGAATTTAAGCCCATTTTTGCTTTTGATTTGAGTACAAAACAATTAAAGCCCGAACCTGTGTTTAACATTGATTTTAACGACAATGTTTTTAATATTCTGGAAGTTAAAAAATCTGGCAAGATACTTCGTCCTACAGAGATTGGAATTCATCCGCTAACGGGGAATATCTATGTTCTGGAAGCAAAAAATCCAAAATTGCTGATCCTGGATCCAAACGGAAAACCCTTAAAACTTCATGTTTTTAAGGAAGAGCAGTTCAGTCAGGCAGAAGGAATCACCTTCAGCCCAACCGGTGATGTTTTTATTTCTAACGAAGGAAAGGGAGGTTTAGGTAATATTTTAAAAATATCTTTAGATTAATTTATGAAGGAACCAAAAGAAACCACATCAGTAAAAAAAAGCAAAGCACCTTTATTTATTTCACTATTAATTATTGCCACTTTATTACTCAGTTACTTCTTTATACCTTCTGTACAGGATTTTTTAAATAATTCATGGAATGTACTTACCAGTAATGATCATGATCGGATAAAAGCGTGGGTAGGAAATTTTGGTTGGATTGGACCTATAGTAATTATTTTTTCCATGGTTATTCAAATGTTCCTGCTGGTAATTCCATCCATTATTTTAATGGTGGTTTCTATACTCGCATACGGTCCAATATGGGGAAGTTTGATAATCTTTGCTTCTATTTTTACAGCCTCAAGCGTGGGATATTTAATTGGTCGCTATTTGGGTCCTGTGATTGTAGAAAAGTTAATAGGACAAAAATCTGAAAAAAAAATAAGCGATTTTTTAGAGAATTACGGTTTTTGGGCAATCTTTATTACAAGGATAAATCCCATATTATCCAATGACGCAATAAGTTTTGTAGCGGGGATTCTTAAAATGAATTACTGGAGATTTATAAGTGCTACATTAACAGGAATCGCTCCTTTAACTATTTTTATTGCTGTTTTAGGAAGAACAACAGAAGGGCTTAAAACTGGCCTTATTTGGGGATCAGTAATAAGTCTTATCCTATTTATTGCATATGTTTATTGGGACAAGAAGAGAGATAAAAACTAAAACAGGCATGCGCTTGTTTTAGTTAAATTTATTTCCAGAATTACACCTAAGACTTTTGTAGTCTTTTTGCTACCACTTCTACTTCATCCAAAACCCTTAAAAGATTTCCTCCCCAAAGTTTAGCAATCTCTTCCTCAGAATATCCTCTTTTCACCAATTCTAATGTAACATTTAGACTTTCAGAAGCATTTTTCCATCCTTCAATTCCACCACCACCATCAAAATCGGAACTTATTCCCACGTGATCAATTCCTATTAAATTCACCATATAATCAATATGATCTACAAAATCGGCTACGTTAACTGGAGGAATATCATTTTTCAGGATTTCAATTTCCGGAGCTGCAGCTTCTGTCACTTTTTCAAATCCTTCATCATAGGTCTTGCGTAAATCTTTACTTAAGTTTTTTATGCTGTCATGAGATAATACTTCAAACCCCATTTTATTTCCCATATTTTTATAAATCTCGGTTTGAGCTGTATTAAAGGCATTGTATTTTTCGGTGTTTAAATATTGATTAAGGGCAACAGTTTGTACCACTCCGCCGTGTTCTTTAAAAAGCAATAAAAGTTCATCGTCCAAATTCCTGCTGTGATTACATAGTGCACGGGCAGAAGAATGGGAGGCAATAAGCGGTGCTTTTGAGAGCTCAAACATTTGTTTAATAGCTTCTTTTGAAGGATGCGAAACATCTATCATCATCCCCAAACGGTTCATTTCTGAAACAGCCTTTTTTCCAAGTTCACTTAATCCGTTATGCAACCATTCATTATTTTCTTCGCCTGTGTTGGAATCGCTCAACTGGCTATGTCCATTATGGGACAATGACATATATCGCGCTCCCAGATTATAGAATTTCTCTATATTTTCAAGATCTTCTCCAATTGGATAAGCGTTTTCAACGCCAATCATTGCCACTAATTTGCCATCGTTCACTAATTTCCTGACCTCATTGGAGGAAGTGGCCAAACCAATTTTTTCCGGTGCAAATTCATTTACCAGTTTGTGAATAGCCTTAAAACTGGACATTGCATTTTCGTATGCACCTTTATAACCATCCGCATTTAGTTCACCCTGACCGGAATAAACAACAAACCAGCTAACATCTAATCCCCCTTCTTCCATTTTAGGAATATTTACCTGTGTGTCTAAATTCATTGAATAATTAAGGGAGTCTGTAAAATTTCTTATGTTTATATCATCATGAGTGTCAATTGTAATGACTTTCTCGTGAATAGCTCTCGCTTTTTCATAAAGTTCTGCTTCTGGATTTTGTGCCTGCACAGCAAAGGTTATAAGTAATAGCACATTGAAAGTGGTTATAAGTTTCATATTTATGTCAATTCTAATTCAAGCTCAAATTAAGAATAAATAATGAAACCTAAGAAAAAACCTAAAATAAGGTTGGCCTTATTTTGTTATTGGCATTTCCGAAGAAAATTAATTATTTCCAGTTTATAGGAATGGAATTAAAATTTCATCTAAATTTGATAACATTTAAAACTTCGCATGGATAAAATAATAGTGGTTAATAAACCTGAAAACTGGCATATTCCGGTAGATAATATTTCAATAGTATCTTCCCAGGAATATCTCACCAATCCTAAATATGCACAAATTAAAAAGGCACGAATTTTTAACCTTTGCAAGGATTATTCTTACCAATCTATTGGATATTATGTTTCGCTTTTAGCCGAAGCCCGAGGGCATCTTGCGATTCCTACGGTCACAAATCTCGTAGATTTGCGGGAACCAAAACTGGTGAAAATTGTTTTCGAAGATTTCGATGACCTGATTCAGAAAAGCCTTAAAAATATTAAATCCCAGGAATTTACGCTCAGTATTTATTTTGGTCACAATGTGGCTCAAAAGTACACAGAGTTGAGCGCGATGTTCCATAAATATTTCCAGATCCCCTTCTTGCGTGTAAAATTCAATTATACAACTAAATGGAATATTAAGAATATCAGGGCTATATCAGAATCTGAAATTCCGCTTGATCATAAAGAGAGCATGCATTATTTTGCTACCCAGTATTTTGCGAAAAAACGATACGATACTCCCAAACAGAATACCGCTGATTACGATCTGGCCATATTGGTGCAAACCAACGACCCTGCCCCGCCAAGCAATGCAAAAGCCATAAAGAAATTTGTGGATTTAGCCGAAAAAATGAATTTTTATGTGGAGATTCTTTCTCCGAAAGATCTTTCCAGGCTTTCTGCTTTTGATGCGCTTTTTATACGCCAGAGCACTGAAGTGTATAATGAAGCCTATGCTTTTACACGTAAGGCCCAGCAGGAAGATATCGCCTTGGTAGATTATCCCGATGCTATTTTAAAATGCTGTAATAAGGTTTATATGGCTGAAGCTTTGCAAAATGCGAATATTCCAACTCCAAAAACTGTGATTGTGCATAAAAATAATAAGGATGAAGTATTAAAGATTACCGGCTTGCCTTGTGTTTTAAAATCGCCTGATTCAACTTTTTCTTTTGGAGTTAAAAAGGCCGAAACTGAAGAGGAGTTTCAGGAATTGGTAAATATGATGTTAAAAAAATCTGAACTTATTATTGCCCAGGAATTCACCTTTTCGGAATACGATTGGCGTATAGGGATCCTGGATGACAGGCCTATTTTTGCCTGCCGGTATTATATGGCAAAAGGTCATTGGCAAATTTACAACTGGGACGCAAAAAATGTTGACGATCAGGATGGGAATGCCGATTGCCTTCCAATAGAAGAAGTTCCCAAAGAGATTTTAAGCGTCGCGCTTAAATCGGCAAGATTGATGGGGAAGGGTTTATATGGAATTGATGTAAAAGAGGTGAACGGAAAGCCATTGGTAATTGAGATCAATGACAATCCCAATATCGATTTTGGGGTTGAAGATCGGTTTTACGGAGATCAGGTTTATATCGATATTTTATCGGCATTAAAAAACCGTTTGGAAAAAAAGCAACTATGAGTTATCACCTTTTTGAAGTATTCGGTATTGAACTGGAATATATGTTGGTTAGAAATTCAGATCTCAAAGTCGCTCCAATTGTAGATCAGTTAATGATAGCTAAAAGCGGGGCTATCACTTCGGATATCGACAACGGAAAAATTGAATGGAGCAATGAGTTGGTGGCACACGTGGTTGAACTTAAAACCAATGGCCCAACAAATGATCTTGAAGATTTAGATGAACTGTTTTCTAAAAATATCAATGAAATAAACAAACTTTTAGAACCCTTAAATGCTAAATTATGGCCTTCAGCATCGCATCCTCTGATGCATCCCGATACAGAAATGAAGTTATGGTTGCACAACTACAGCAAAATTTACGCACTGTATAACCGGATTTTTGATTGCAGGGGCCACGGATGGAGCAATGTGCAAAGTATGCATATCAATTTGCCGTTTTTTGACGATGCTGAATTCGAAAAACTGCACGCGGCAATCCGTATTTTATTGCCCATAATTCCCGCTTTGAGCGCGAGCTCACCTATATTTGAAGGTGAAGCTACAGGATTTAAAGATGCCCGGCTGAATGTGTATAAAACAAATCAGAAAGAAATCCCGGAAATGGCCGGAAAGGTTATTCCCGAACAGGTTTTTACCAAAAAAGATTATTACCGGGATATTTTTGAACCTATAAACAAAGCAATTAAGCCACACGATGTTGAAAATATTCTGGACCATCATTTCTTAAATTCCCGCGGTGCTATTGCAAGGTTTGACAGAAATGCCATTGAGATTAGGGTAATAGATATACAGGAATGCCCCAAAGCCGATATTTCAATCGCGATTTTAATTATTGAAGTACTCAAACTTATGGTAAGTGAAGAATTGGTTTCATGTCAGGATCAAAAATCCTGGCATGAAGATGAATTGTTCGCGATTTTTAACAATGTAATTAAAGACGCCGAAACCACATTGATCACAGATATGAGATATCTCAATTTGTTTGATATTGAAGAGGAATGTACGGCAGGAGAAATATGGGGAAAACTTTATAAAAGGCAACAGGAAAATATTTCAGTTAAACATCAAGAAACCATTGAATTCCTTTTGGAAAACGGCAGTTTGTCAACCCGGATATTAGAGGCAGTTGGAGATGATTTTTCAGAAGAACATCTCAAGGCGGTCTATACTAGATTGGGAATCTGTCTTGTCGAAAATAAACTTTTTAAGCCATGAAACTGGTACTCACCTGTGAACACGGTGGCAATAAAATACCGGCAGAATATTTGGCGCTGTTTGTGGATGCTCAGGAAGCCCTGAATTCCCATCGGGGTTTGGATATGGGCACTCTTGATCTATTTTATCATCTTTCAAAACTAGCTCGTTTCAGCCAATCTAACACAATTAGCAGATTGCTTATTGAAATTAACCGGTCACCGGATCATCCAAAATTATTTTCAGAATATACAATAGAGCTTTCTAATAAAGAGAAAATGAAACTAATCGAAACTTTTTATTTTCCTTACCGACATGAGGTTAAAAAAAAGATTTCGGAACTTATTGCCAAAGGGGAGGAGGTGCTTCATTTTTCCGTTCACAGTTTTACACCGGTATGGAAAGGAGAATCCAGGAATGCCGATATAGGTTTGCTTTACGATCCTTCACAAGCCCGGGAAAAAAGCTTTTGTAAAAACTTTAAACAGCAACTGCTACTGCAATCACCTTCTTTAAAGATTCGATATAACTATCCTTATTTGGGAACCGCAGATGGGTTTACCACTTATTTGCGAAAAGAGTTCCCGAATAAATATTCCGGAATTGAGTTGGAAGTCAACCAAAAGTTTACTTCCCAAAACATAATGGAAGCGGGATTAAAAACATCGATTTATAAAACACTTGAAATTTGCCTTAAAAATAATAAAGGCCCGGAAAATTAATTTCTTCGGGCCTTTAAAAAGTGTCCTTATTTGTTAACCGGATAATATATTAATTAAACCAGAGTAGCCGATAAAGTGATCTCAGCATTGAGAAGTTTTGAAATCGGACAATTTTTCTTGGCATCAGCCACTATTTCATCAAATTTGGCTTTTTCAATACCTTCAACTTCAGCGGTAAGAATTAAATGGGATTTGGTTACAGTCCCTGCATCGAGAGTGATTTCACAGGTTGTTTCGAGTTTTCCCGGAGTAAAATTGGCTTTGGTTAAATTTGCAGAAAGTTGCATAGTAAAACATCCTGCATGGGCCGCGCCAATAAGTTCTTCAGGATTCGTACCAATTCCTTCTTCAAAACGTGATGTAAATGAATATTGTGCACTTTTTAGAACCCCGCTTTGTGTACTTAAAGTTCCTTTTCCATCTTTTAATGTACCGTTCCATACGGCTGTACCTTTTCTTTTCATAATTTTTTATTTTACTTTTATTTCAAGAGCCATAAAGATAGAAATCCAAATTTTATTAAAAGAAGTTTTATAATAATCTTAACCAATAGAGATTCAGAAACAGTAGTTTTTTATAACAAGAAATTCTGATTTTTAATTTTTGAACTTTTAAAGAAACAAGTTGCTGTAGAGGAAATTTAATATTTTGAAAATTGGTATAAAAAAAGGCCTCACAGGTTTTAAAACTTGTGAGGCCTAACAAAAAATATTGATAAACTTATTCTTTATTTTCTGGTTCTTTAATCTCTACAACTTCAAGATCAAAGATAAGGTCTTTTCCAGCTAAAGGATGATTTCCATCTACTACAATAGAATCCTCTTTAACATCGGATATTACCAAATTCATTTCTCTACCATCCTGAGATTTTGAGACAAGTCCCATTCCAATTTCAGGTTTGATCTCTTCCGGCAGTTCGCTTTTTTGAACCTCTTGGACTAAATCCTCGCGAGAATCACCATAAGCTTCATCCTTTGGAATATTAATGGTTTTTTTCTCATTTAATTTCATGTCGATAAGGCCTTTTTCAAAACCTGGAATCAATTGACCTTGTCCTAAGGTAAATTCTATTGGCTCTTTTCCTTCCGAGCTGTCAAAAACTTGCCCATCTGCCAATTTACCTGTGTAGTGTACTTTTACCGTGTCATTCTCTTTTACTAAACTCATAATATTGTTTTTTCAATTTTAAAAAATACCCTACACAAGATTTTTGTGGAAAGCTATTTTTAATTTTTACTTAGTTCTTTAAGCATGTGCCAAAATCAAGCCAAAGTCCGAAAAAGTAAAGATTGGAGCTATAGTATGCTTAAATTTCAGCAAAAAAGCTTTAAAATTCGATTTTTCCCTACTTAAAATTATATAATTCGCAATTTCATTTCTAAATCCTGAAAAAATTTCAGACATTTAATTTTAATCGGAAAATGTGTCAGGCTTTGATTCGATTAAAAGCCACAGGAAAGTAGAATTTATATGGTTCTTTTTATTTTCCATTTTTTTGTGTTAACAGCAGGAGTTCTAATTTTTAATTTTTTATAATCACAAAACAATAATTATTGAGTTAATTTTAATAAAAATTACTTATTTTTTAATCCTATTAAATTTTAAACCGATAAAATATATGGTTTTATGAAAATATAACAAATCCAATTTCCTGACAAAACACTCAATAACTTTTAAAAGCTTTAGAATGGGCAACTTAATAAACCTACTTAAGGTGATTCATATAAAAATAGCCCAAGTCTTTTTTATAATGACAATTGTTTATTTTTCAGCAGGGATATACGGTTGTGACTTTTCTTCTAAAAAAGCAGAAGTTCCTTTACAAGTATGGGATTCTTTAACTGTTTCTGCTTCAGCATATAATTCGGTGAAGTCCCAAACTGGAGCAGGAAACCCTAAAATTACAGCATGGGGAGACACTTTAAAACCTGGTATAAAGGTCATAGCCGTATCCCGGGATTTGATCAAAAAGGGTTTAGATTATAACACCCCTGTTCGTATAGATGGCATGGAAGCTGTTTATTTTGTGAAGGATAAAATGCACCATCGCTGGAAGAATAAAATTGATATTTATATGGGTGAGGATATAAAAAAGGCGAGAAAATGGGGTAGAAAAAAAATAAAAATTTACTATTTGGTTCAAAAAGATAGCCTTCCGGAAATCTAATAACTTCAAAGCATATTTTTAATTTAATCCAAGCCACCCCAGGACAATCCATAAGATTATAAAAACAATGATAATTCCAAAACAGCCACAACCCCCACCGAATTTTTTAGCACCCCATCCAGCGAGAATTGCCCTTAAAATATTTTTCATTTTTTTAAGTATTAAATTTATAGTTGATAAATTTAATTTGATTCGAAAAAATTACAAGTTCATTTGGGAAAATTTTAAATAAGAAGGGGTTTTTAAAATTTATAATCCCTATATTTAATAATGTTTGTATTTAAAACATAAACTATTCAGTTATATGCAAATTCCAGATAAAAAAAATAAAAAATCTGAAGAATATATCATTCAAAACAAAATAAAAAACCGCTCTGGAGTAACATTGGTCGTTATAATTATTATAATTCTAATTACAGGAGTGGTTATGACCGGCGTTTATTTTGATTATTGGTAGATTTAATTTAGTAGGTTCAATTTTACTTTTATGAAATTTTAATTTCATTGAGCAATAAGAAGGCCTGATTAATATATTCCTTTTCCAGAAACAAAGCAAAGTAGTTTGAGGTTGAGATCATTTCAAATACTGGAATTCCTTCATAAGCTAAAAGCTTAAAAATGTAAAAATACAAGCCTACTGTCTTGGAACTATTTTTTGGTAAAGCGATGCTAATGCTGGACAATTCTTTTTTTACCGAAACCAGAATCTCATTTTTAAAACAATTTGCTACTGTTTCTTCAAGATCTGCAGACACTAAGATGTTGCTTTCCTGATAATTGCTGGAATAATTGAGATAAACTCCAAGATCGTCTTTTACAATGTTCAACAATTCGGCATGATTGGCAAGGATGCTTTTAGAATTTAAATAAGTGTATTCGGTAATTCCAGAGCGCACTAAAATATCCCCCATATCTCTTAAATTGGTGTTCTTTAAAAGATTTTTCTGTGGATTATAACGGCGCAAAGCCATTATAATCGAGCCTTGTTTCACCGGTTTTCGCAATTCTTTTTCTACTTCCGGTTGCAGGTGAATTGCTAAAGAACTGTAATTTATGAGATCTTTAGAAAGGGCATCATCCAAAAACGGCTGATGTCGCAACATACTATGTACACAGGAAGTAATTGTTTTCATTGTTAAATATTATACATTTTGTACAAATATATATAAAATTAATCTTCTTTTTTTACGGTTCATAATCTTTGGCTAATTATGCCGTATAAATTTTTAGGAATTGAAATGAGCATATTTAAATTTAGATTCCATACCAAATAAAGAATATTCGAATCACCGCCGATAGCTATCGGGGACGAATAAAAAAACAATAAATATATACTTATGAAAGTATTAAAATTTGGAGGTACGTCGGTTGGATCGACTGAGAGTATAAAAAATGTAAAAAATATTATAAATTCTGTTAGCGGGAAGAAATTAATTGTGCTTTCTGCTATGTCCGGGGTGACAAATGAATTGGTGAAAATTACCGAATATTTTAAATCGGGAAAGCTTGTTAATGCCGGAGATGTCGTAAAAATTTTACAAATTAAACATGAGGATTTGGTGGATACTTTATTCTCAGAACAGGTTGGAAATCTGAGAATAAAATCCCACATCTCAAATCTTTTTGAAGGCCTAAATAGAATTATTGAAGGAGATTTTTCTGAAAATGCCGAAGCCAAAATAATGACTTTTGGAGAAACTGTACTCACTTATATTTTTTCCGAATTTCTTCAATATTCGGGAATTAAAAACAGTCTGCTGGACGCTAAAAAATTCATGCAGATTTCCAATCTTGAAAATCCGGATACAGAAAAAGTAGGGCGACTCTTTCAACAGTATATAAAAGGGATAGAGGAAAATGAAATTTATATCACCCAGGGATTCGTCAGGACAGATAAATTCAATCGTATCAATACCTTAAAACGGGGTGGGAGCGATTATACCGCTACTATATTAGGTGCGGCAGTTCATGCAGAGGAAATCCAGATCTGGACAGATATAGATGGTTTCCATAACAACGATCCCAGATATGTAGAGGATACTCATCGGCTTTCTCATTTAACATTTGAAGAAGCTGCCGAATTGGCTTATTTTGGTGCGAAAATATTGCATCCTCAAACTGTTTCCCCGGTAATCGATAAAAATATCCCTATTTACCTTAAAAACACATTTACCCCAGAGGCTCCGGGAACCAAGATATCTTCTGAAGTCACTAGTCGGGGATTAAAAGCTATTTCGGCAAAAGATGGAATAACTGCCATAAAAATAAAATCAAACAGAATGTTGATGGCTCATGGGTTCCTGAAAAAATTGTTTGAAGTTTTCGATACGCATGAAACCGCGATCGATATGATTACAACTTCCGAAATTGCCATTTCGCTAACCATTGATGACACTAAAAACCTGGATGCAATTTTAGAAAATTTGAAAGCTTACGGCGAAATAACCGTAGAAATGGAACATAGCATTATTTGCGTGGTGGGAGAGGGGTTAATAGATGATAAAAACACTCCTCGATTGTTTGAGGTCTTAAACGATATCCCGGTACGTATGATTTCCTATGGCGGAAGTATTAATAATGTTTCACTTTTAGTGGCCACCGAAAACAAAATAGCAACCCTAAAGGCTTTGCATGAAAAATTGTTTTCACAGGTTTCAGTACCTGCGGCGGTTAATTAAATCGGGTTTTTGTCATTTTGAATGAGCCACTCTTCTTTTTTATGGCATTCTGAACGAGCTTTTGGGCGAGGAAGAATCCCTACTGCGGGTGCGCGGGGATTAGTAATACGATTTGGTAAAATTGCTACAATTATCATTTGTCCATTGGTTACGCGGGATTCTTCACTGCGTTCAGAATGACATGCAGGGAGGATTTTGTATTCTG
>ERZ1284729.166-NODE-166-length-11808-cov-10.979324_pt1 | contig 11808 bp, 9 predicted proteins | sample MGYA00454602_ERZ1284729 | MGnify/ENA primary metagenome ERZ1284729 (study PRJEB36292, sample SAMEA5787381) | metagenome | biome: Arctic soil; feature: perennial spring outflow channel; material: sediment | place: Canada | collected 2017-07-08 | depth 0.05 m ... | reverse complement strand
AATTAGAAATTACACGCATTGTTGCCAAATTAAATCCACGTTTTGAGGGTAAAACCATAAGTGATATAAGTGAGTCAGATAAAGTTGATTTCCTAAAATATCAGGAATATTTGGAAGCTTACAAAGCGGCTTCCTCAAGACATTTTCAAACAATGGCCCGTATGGAACAAATAGGGGAAAATTTTGCGGCTGTTAAAAAATATTTAGGGAAAGAAACCATTACAATGGAAGATTTAAAAGGAATCAATACTGAAGATGAAACGTTGAAAAAACAAGTTGATGATTTAATTGGTCTTTTTGGAAGAGGTTTGGATGAAGATGCTTATTTAGAATATTACGAAACTCAAAAGAAAAACAAAAACTACGATTTAAATTTTGACGGACGTGCCATTGTAGGTGACAATCCGGAAGATTTCAACGACAGGAAATACGGAAACGGATTTGTAATCGGTTCAAAAGATGAAGAATCTCATGGCACACACGTTGCCGGAATTATTTTGGCATCCCGCAACAATAACAAAGGATTGCAAGGTGTTGCCCACAATGCAAAATTAATGTCAGTTCGGGCGGTGCCAGATGGTGATGAGCGCGATAAAGATGTTGCTTTGGCCATTAGATATGCTGTAGACAATGGCGCTAAAGTAATCAATATGAGTTTTGGGAAAAGCTTTTCTCCAAACAAAGAATGGGTTTTAGACGCTATTAAGTACGCTGCAGAAAAAGATGTATTGTTGGTGCACGCTGCCGGAAACGACAACAAAAATATTGACGTAAAAGACAATTGGCCAAATGATTCTGAAGATAAAATAAACGAAATTTCAGACAATGTGATTACCATTGGTGCATTGAGTTCTAATCTAAATGAAAATATGCCGGCATCATTTTCCAATTACGGAAAATTGAATGTTGATGTTTTTGCTCCTGGAGTTCAGATTTACTCGACTGTGCCTAAAGATGAATATGCAAGATACAGCGGAACTTCCATGGCTTCACCGGAAGTTGCGGGTATTGCAACATTAATTCGTTCTTATTACCCACAATTGTCTGCAAGTCAGGTAAAACACATCATTATGAATTCAGGTGTTAAAGTTAATTCACAAGTGCTTATTCCTGGTGGAAAAGGGGAAAAAGCATCTTTTTTCAATTTATCAAAAGCAGGAAATATAGCAAATGCTTACAATGCATTGCTGTTGGCTGATAAAATGGTAAACTAAAAGATTAAACTTATAATTTTCTGTTAAAAAAACACACGGTTTGCCGTGTGTTTTTTTTGTTTTATAAAGTAATGTTTATATTGCGGAAAATTAATAATAAACCCTTATGAAAATATTTTTTGCAATTCTTTTGACCATAATTTCAACAACCGCTTTTGCACAATACAACACCTCTTATTGGCAACAACAAGCAGATTACAAAATGGATGTGGATGTAGATGCGGAAAATTACCAGTATAAAGGAACGCAGGAATTGGTATACACCAACAATTCTCCCGATGTTTTGAATATGGTTTTTTACCATTTATATTTCAATGCTTTTCAGCCAAACAGCGAAATGGATGCCAGATTACAGACTGTTCCAGATCCTGATAAAAGAATGGTAAAAAATATTGGCACCAAAGAAAATCCGATTTATGAAAGCAGAATTGCCAAATTGAGCCCCAATGAAATAGGCTTTTTAAAAGTACTGTCGCTTAAACAAAATGGAAAAGAAGTAACATACAGCAAAGACGGAACAGTTTTAAAAGTCGATTTAAATGAAGGAATTCAACCTGGAGAAAAAGTAAAATTTGAGATGACTTTTGAAGGACAGATTCCTGTGCATATTAGAAGAGCAGGCAGAAACAGCGTAGATGGCGTAGCGCTTTCCATGGCGCAATGGTATCCAAAAATGGCGGAATACGATTTTGAAGGCTGGCACGCAGATTCCTATATTGCACGTGAATTTCATGGCGTTTGGGCAAATTTTGACGTAACGCTTCATCTAGATAAAACATATACCGTTGGCGGTACAGGCTATCTTCAAAATCCGCAGGAAGTTGGTCACGGCTATGAAGATAAAACAAAACCGCTGAACCTTCCGAAGGGAAAAAAACTGAAATGGCATTTTGTGGCGCCAAATGTGCACGATTTTACCTGGGCGGCTGATCCAAATTATGTGCACGATATTTTAAAAACTGCCGGAGGAACGGAGCTTCATTTCTTCTATAAAAACGACAAAAAATACGTAAAAGCATGGAAGGAAGTACAGCCTTTAACGGAGAAAGCACTGCAGTATTTCAATGAAAATATTGGGGAATATCCTTGGAAACAGTATTCGGTTATTCAGGGAGGTGACGGTGGCATGGAATATGCGATGTGCACTTTAGTTGAGGGAGGAGAATCCTTAAATGATATTGTGGGAACGGTTTTTCACGAATTCGCGCATACTTGGTTTCAACAAATTTTAGCGACCAATGAGAGCAAACATTCTTGGATGGACGAAGGTTTTACCTCCTATATTTCAACCATGGCTTCTAGTTTAATTTTAGAAGACGGCGACGGAAAACCCAATGCAAATGGTTATAGAGGCTATTTTTATGCGGTTAAAAACAATATTGAAGAGCCTTTGACCACGCACGCCGACAGGTTTAACGCCAACGCCGCTTTTAGCATTGGAAGTTATACCAAAGGAAGTATGTTTTTAACCCAGTTGAATTATATTATTGGAGAAGAAAATGTGCAAAAAACCATCAAAAAATATTTCGAAGACTTTAAATTCAAACACCCTACGCCAAACGACATCAAACGAACTGCTGAAAAAGTTTCGGGAATTCAATTGGATTGGTTTTTAAATGAATGGACGCAAACCACCCATACCATAGATTATGCTGTCGCGAAGGTTGAAGGAAAGAATGTTACTTTGGCAAGAATAGGCCAAATGCCAATGCCTGTTGACGTTGCTGTCACTTATGTTGACGGCAGCACAGAGAATTTTTACATTCCATTAAGTATGATGCGTGGCGATAAACCCACCGATGCAACGGTCATTAAAAATTGGTCTTGGGCAAACCCAATTTATGCTTTCCCCGCTTCAAAAGAAGTGAAATCAGTAGAGGTTGACCCTTCTCAATTTATGGCTGATATTGACCGGGAAAATAATGTATTTTAAAAAATTGAAGTTACAAACTAATAATTTCTGAATTTTAGATTTTCTGACAATAGTGCTTCTTCATTTAGAAATATCAGGAAATATAATCCGAAATTATGGTTTATACTTTTTAATTTCAACAATGCTTGACGGTAGGTAAAATCCGTTTTTGAATAGATTTTCAACTACTTTATCTATCACGGCAGATCTGATATTGTTGTGGTAGGTTCTTGAAGTGCTCTTAAAAGTATCTATCCAAAATAAAATTTTAAAGTTAATGGTACTGGCTGTTAATTCATCAATAAGCACGGTCGTTTTTTTATTTTTAGTGTTCAATACGTCATTAACCTCAGCAACAGAATCTGAAATAATTTTTATGCCTTCAGCAATGTTGCTGTTATAATCAAGGCCAATAATGAATTCATAGCGTAAAAAGCCGTCAATGGTATAATTGATAAGCGGATTTTTCAGGATTTGGCCATTTGGAATAAACACATCTTTGCCATCGGGCGTTTTTACGAGTGTTTCCCTCAAATTCAACTCCTGGACATAGCCTAAAACGTTTCCTGACTCAATAAGGTCTTTCAGCCTAAACGGACTTTTAAAGGCAAGTATGATACCTGCCAAAAAGTTTTCTCCAATATCTTTAAAAGCAAAACCAAGCACAAAAGTTAGAATTCCGGCACCGGCCAATATATTTGTAGTAAAGTTTTTAAAGCCCAATAAGTTTAGCGCAATTATAATTACAATGGTCCTGATTATGATACTGGTAACCTGCGCTATAAAATCGGCCGATAGGGTGTTGGTTAATCGTGGTTTAATTTTTTTTAGAATCAAATTTTTTAAACCAGTGGCAATTAAAAATCCTATTGTTAAAATTACAATTGCAATTAAAATAGTTGGAAGCTGATCCGTAAATTTGTTATATAAATCGGAGAATGTATCTGTTAATTTATTCATAACCAATTATTTAAGATTTTTTTTTAACATCTTTTCTAAAACTTTTATTTTAAAAAATCGACAAAAATAATGCGGGTATATATAAAGATACTATTTATTGATTAAAAAATTAAATAAATTCAATTTTTTACAGGGCTTTAAACAAAGAAAATTAGCATTATTAATCAACGACAAATCTCGGTAAATTTTCGGGCAATCTTGTCAATAATTCATAATTAACCTGTTCGCTAAATTCGCTGAAAGAAGAAACGCTAATTTCCAAATCGCCCTGTTTGCCAATCAACACCACTTCATCGCCTTTTTCTACGGAGTTAACTTGTGTGACATCAACTGTAATCATATTCATATTTACCGTTCCAATAACACTTACACGCTGTCCGTTAATCAATACAATGCCCTGATTGCTTAAATTTCGACTAAAACCGTGGGCATAACCCACAGGAATGATGGCTATTTTTAAATCGGAATTTGCAAGAAAAGAGGTGCCGTATCCAACAAACTCACCTGTTTTTACTTTTTTAACATCCATCACCTGACTTTTCCAGGTAATTAGCCTTCGCAACGGATTTGTGGTTTCTATCTTTTTGGTTAAATATTCAATTAAAACTTCTTTGTTGGGGAAAAATCCATACTGAATAATTCCCAGTCTCACCATATCCATTTGAAATTTTGGATAACGCAATGCCGCGGCCGAACAGGCCGTGTGTTTTTGATCGGGTGTTAATCCTGCGGATGCCACTTTTTTCAATACTTTTTGAAAGACCTGTTGCTGTTTTTTAATGCGATAGTAATTGGCTATGCTTTCCGCACCCGCAAAATGCGTACACAACCCTTTAAAATACAGATGATCGGGATTGTTTTTTAGCAGCCGCAACACAGCCGTAAGTTCATTCATCGCAAATCCGGTTCTGTTCATTCCGGTCTCCACTTCTATATGTACTTTAGCGGTTTTTCCAATTCTTCGGGCTGTTTCAAGTGCTTTTTGCAAACGGTCGGGTTCAAATACGTAAAACTCGATATTATTTTCAATAGCCCATTCCAGTTGTTCATTGTTGATCAGTCCCATAATCATCACCGTGCTGTTTTCCGTACTTACGTTAAATACGCGCAACGCTTCATCTGCACTAAATACGGAAAAATGATTGATGCCACAATGCTCGGCCAGCGGAACAAATACCTCAAGTCCATGTCCATAGGCATTACCTTTTATGACAGAAGATATTTGCACATTCTTTCCAATGTAATTTTTCAAAAACTGAAGGTTGTGTTCCAGTGCTGATTTACTGATTTCTATATGTGAGGTATGAAGGGATTTCATGATAAAATGCGTAAACTTATTTGATGAAACAATTGAATGGCGTTGGGTGAAATTTCATCCGGAAAATCGTAATCCGGATTGTGCAGGGACGGACTTTTTTCCCCGGAGCCTATGCCGAACATGGCGCCTTTAAAATGTTGGGTGAAAAGGCCAAAATCTTCTCCCCACTTAAAAGGAAATTTTCGCTCAAAAACGTCAAACGACAAACTTTTCGCGGCTTCTTTAATGTGAGAAACAGCTTCATCATCATTTTCGTTTGCATAAAATACCTGCGTCCAGGAATTGGTGATATGCATTTGATGATTTTCGGATGCTTTGTCAATGCACTGCAATAAATCAGCGGTTAATTTTTCCATCGTTTCCTCTTTCCAGGTGCGAATGGTAAGCCTTACTTCTCCATAACCCGCAGAAATCCCATAAGCAATTTCGCCCATTTCAATGTGAATTGGCGTAATCAAGGTAAAATCTTCTCTGTTGGGATCGTTATTGGAAAGTTTTGCCGATTCCTGTAAAATTTCAGCAATGGCAAGCGCGGGATTCAAGCCATTTTCCGGCTCCGCTGCATGCGCGGTTTTTCCGTTGATTTTAATAATAATGCTTTTCACGGCTGGCGTAAATGAATTGTTTTTTACCACAACATGGTTTAAAGGATATCCAGGAAGGTTGTGAAAGGCAAAAATATAATCGGGTTTTAATTCTTCAAATTTTGCGTCGGCAAATACTGCTTTTGCACCTTCCCCATCTTCTTCCGCAGGTTGAAACAATAAAAACACTTTTCCGATTTTTGGTTTTTGTTCAGATAAAAATCTGGCTAAGCCTAATAAAACAGTGGTGTGTCCGTCATGTCCACATTTATGCGAAACGCCATCGATGGTTGAAATGTGCGCAAAAGTATTTATTTCCTGTATGGGCAAAGCGTCCAATTCGGCCCTAAACATAACCGATTTTCCTTTCTTCCCACTGTCAAACACAGCTACAATACCGGTACCTCCAATATTTTCAACGACTTTGGTCGGTGTGCAGGTTTTTAAAAATTCGGCAACGCTTTTGGCAGTTTTAAATTCTTTTCCCGAAACTTCCGGATTTGCGTGAAGCATCTTGCGAAATGCAACTAATTCGTCCAATAATTCTTTATTTATTGTTGGTTTCATCTGTGTTTTTTTGGCTTGTGATACTCTTTTTTATGGTGCATAAAACTTACTAAGAAAAATCGAGAACTAAAAAAATAAATAGAAATCAAAAAGTCTAAAAAGGAAGTTTACAATATATTGCAAAGATATAACGATTTTGGCAGAGTTTTGAGGTTGAACTGTTAATGATTTCCTATTAATAACTGCATTCATTCGTAAAATCCAAAAATAAAACGCCGTTTTAATACTTTGTTAAAACTTAAATGGAAATCTGGTAGAAGCTCGGCCACAATAAAAAGGGACCATCATGCCGTGAAATTATTTACCTTAGCCATTCAGAAAAAAAGTTAAATGTCTGTAACCGATAAACAATCTTTAAATCCGGAAAAATGGGTCAGCTTGTATGCCGATTACCTTTTTAATTATGCTATTGGCCGGATTAACGACAGGGATTTGGCCAAAGATTTGGTGCAGGATACTTTTTTTTCGGCTTTAAAAGCCAGGGATAATTTTAAAGGAGAGGCAAGCGAACGTACATGGCTTATTGCTATTCTGAAAAGAAAAATTATTGATTATTATCGCAAAATAAATTCGATCAAAGGCAAGGCCGAAGTGCGCATGAATTTTTATACTGATGGTGAACGGGAAGGAGAATGGCTGGAAGAACGTGCGCCGACGGATTGGAGCGGTGAAATTGAAAAAAAGATTGAAAATGAAGAATTGGCCCATGTTTTGGAAAAATGCATTGAAAATTTACCCGAAAAATATGCGATGGTTTTTAGGATGAAAACCATTCATCAAATTGAAACTGAGGATATTTGTAAAGAACTTGACATTACCACGTCAAATTTATGGGTCATCATTCATAGAGCCCGAACCCAGCTTAGAAAATGCTTGGAAGAAAATTGGTTTAAGAATTAATAATTTTGGGATATGAAATTAACCTGTGATGAAGCGAGTGCAATTTGTGATAAAAGCCAATACAAGGAAGCTAGTTTGTGGGAAAAAATAAAGCTGAATATTCACTTATTTTTATGTAAAAAATGCGGACTTTACGCCAAACAAAACAGGATAATGAGCACTTGTCTGCAAAAATTAAAGGATTCGGAAAATCCAAAAACGCAGCATTTAAACCAGAAAGAAATAAAATGTATGCAACAGGAATTGAAAACCAAAATAGAATCATGAACCATAAAAAATGTGTTTGAGATTGGCAAATTGGATTTATTTAGTTCAAAATTTATTTTTCAGGCGGTCTCTTTTTTGTACTTTTATACATAAATTAAAATGAATTTCTTACCCAAAATAATAGACGATTACGCGGTGAATCATTCCCAAAGGGAACCTGAACTTTTACAGCAATTAAACAAAGAAACCTGGCAGAAAGTGTTGAATCCACGGATGTTGAGCGGCGGCTATCAGGGCAGAGTTTTGGCGATGATTTCCAAATTGATCCATCCCAAAACCATTTTGGAAATAGGAACCTATACCGGTTATTCCGCTTTATGCTTGGCGGAAGGACTCCAAAAAAACGGAACACTTTTCACCATTGACAAAAATGAAGAGTTGGAAGATTTTGCCAAAAAATATTTTGTGCAATCGCCTTATAAATCTAATATAAAACAATTGGTTGGCAATGCACTGGATATAATTCCAACATTAAACCAAAAATTTGATCTGGTTTTTATCGATGCGGATAAAGAAAATTATCCCACTTATTTTAAGTTGATTATTGACAAAATGAATTCGGGCGGGGTAATTTTATCGGATAATGTGTTGTGGAGCGGAAAGGTTGTTGAGCAAATTGAACCCAATGATAAAGACACCAGAGCATTGGTTGTGTACAATGAAATGTTAAATAATGACGACAGAATTGAAACGATTTTATTGCCAATTCGCGACGGATTGTCAATTAGCAGGGTAAAATAAGTTTGGGTTTTAACGAGATAGATTGAAAAATTATTTTTCTCTTTTAACAGATCCGTTCTCTTCTACTTTGGGATCTTTAACTTCTTTAGCCGGTATTGGTGAATTTTCAGCAACATTTTTGGTTTCCGAAGTTTCAGTTGCAGAATTTTCAACGGCACTTTTAACATCTATGGCTGTAGTTGAGGAATCAGCGGTAATATCGGCTGAAATGTCCTTGATATTATTTTTACCGTCTTTGGGTTTGTTAAAATAACTCACCAAATTTCCGTCGGCATCCTTTAATGGATTTAAGGATTTCTCAATATCGGTTTTAACTTTTTTCATTGGGTTAGAAAAATCGTCAAAATTGTCTTTTATCCTGTTTACTTCATTTCTCACTTTTGCGGCAACATCAATATCAAGGTCGTTTTTTTCGGCACTATTGTGTATTTCTCTTTTAATATCGTTGGTGGCATTTTTAATTTGACGCATCCCTTTTCCCAGTTCACGAGCAATTTCGGGCAATTTGTCCGCACCAAAAACCATCACAACCACTAAAAGAATTACAAATATTTCGCCGCCGCTGATAAATAAAAACATATTAAATATTTTTTAGGTTACAAAGATAATTAAAAAATGATGCAATGAATAAATCTTAACAAACCCAACAAAATAATTAACATTTTAAAAGCAAAATTTAATATTTATTTACTTTTGGTAAGCATCCGTTTTATTTCATTCAATTTCATTAAGGCTTCAATAGGGGTAAGCGTATCAATATTGGTGGAGAGGATTTCTTCTTTGATATTTTCCAGCAAAGGATCATCCAACTTAAAAAAGCTCAGTTGCATATCGTTTTCAGAAGCTGTTTTTAAGGTTTCTTTTACGGCTGAATTTGTGTGGTTTTTTTCCAGTTGCTTCAACATTTTTGAAGCTCGATGAATAACGGATGAGGGCATTCCGGCCAACTTGGCCACGTAAATACCGAAACTGTGTTCGCTGCCTCCGGGAACCAATTTTCTAAGGAAAACAACCTTGTCTTTCAATTCTTTTACCGAAACATTGAAATTTTTTACACGTTCAAACGTATTGGTCATATCGTTTAATTCGTGGTAATGCGTAGCGAACAATGTTTTTGCTTTAGATGGATGTTCGTGCAAATATTCCGCAATGGCCCAGGCAATTGAAATTCCGTCGTAAGTGCTTGTTCCGCGGCCAATTTCATCTAACAACACCAAACTTCTTTCAGAAATATTGTTTAAAATACTGGCAGTTTCATTCATTTCAACCATAAAAGTTGATTCGCCCATAGAAATATTGTCGCTGGCGCCAACACGTGTAAATATTTTATCGACCACCCCAATTCGGGCGTTTTGTGCCGGAACATAACTTCCCATTTGTGCCAACAACACAATTAAGGCCGTTTGGCGTAAAATGGCCGATTTACCGCTCATATTTGGGCCGGTAATCATAATAATCTGTTGCTGGTTTCTGTTTAAAACAACATCATTGGCAATATATTCCTCGCCGATTGGCAATTGCTTTTCAATCACAGGATGGCGGCCGTTTTTAATTTCCAAATCGGTGCTTTCATCTAAAAGCGGACGCACATAATTATTTTGTTTGGCCACTTCGGCAAAAGAACTTAAACAATCAATCTGGCCAATCAATTGGGCGTTTAGTTGAATGGGTTGAATGGAATCCATTAGCGAACTGATCAGTTCCGCAAAAAGTTCCTGTTCCAGTTTTCCGATTTTTTCTTCTGCGCCTAAAATTTTGGTTTCGTATTCTTTTAATTCTTCTGTTATATAGCGTTCAGCACTTACCAAAGTCTGTTTCCGAATCCATTCTTCAGGAACTTTGTCTTTGTGCGTATTTCGAACTTCAATATAATAGCCAAAAACATTGTTGAAGGAAATTTTTAAGGAAGAAATGCCGGTGCGTTCAATTTCACGTGCCTGCATATTGTCCAAATAGCCTTTTCCCAAGGTTGAAATGGCGCGCAATTCATCCAGTTCTCCAGAAACGCCGCTGGCAATGGCATTTCCTTTTGAAATGTTTACCGGCGCTTCTTCATTTAATGTTTTGGTAATTTTTTCGCGAATGGTGGTGCAGCTTTGCAGTTGCTCTCCAATTATTTTTAATGACTCATTGTTGCTTTTTTCGGCAGCTTCTTTTATGGGAATTATGGCATTTAATGAGTTTTTAAGTGCCACAACTTCTCTTGGATTCACTTTTCCAACGGCCACTTTTGAAACCAGTCGTTCAATATCGCTAATTTGCTTTATTTGGTAGGTGGTCAACTCAAAAAAATCGTCGTTGTCAATAAAATATTTTACAATGTCGTGGCGTCTTTTGATGCGGTTCAAATCTTTTAATGGAAGCGCCAGCCATCTTTTAAGTAACCTGCCGCCCATAGGAGAAATAGTTTTGTCGATCACGTCCAAAAGCGTCACGGCATTTGGTGAATAGGAATGATACAACTCTAAATTGCGGATGGTAAATCGGTCCATCCAAACATAGTTTTCTTCGGAAATTCGATTGATGACAGCAATATGTTCTAATTTGTTATGTTGCGTTTCTGAAAGATAATACAGCACCACGGCCGAAGCGATAATGCCTTCTTCTAATTCTTCAATCCCAAAACCTTTAAGGGTTTTCACTTTAAAGTGGTTGGTTAATGCTTCGTTGGCGTATTCAGACTTAAAAATCCAGTCTTCCAAATAAAAAGTATAAAAGCGGTCACCAAACAATTCGTTGAATTTTGTTTTGTGCTGTTTTTGGACTAAAACTTCGCTCGGGCTAAAATTTTGTAGCAGTTTGTCGATATATTCAACGTTTCCCTGCGCGGTTAAAAATTCACCGGTGGAAACATCTAAAAAGGAAATACCAAGCAGTCGTTTTCCAAAATGTACCGCTGCCAAAAAGTTATTGGTTTTTGACTGTAAAACTTCGTCGTTTAAGGAAACGCCAGGCGTAATTAATTCGGTAACACCGCGTTTTACGATGGTTTTTGTCATTTTTGGATCTTCCAGTTGGTCGCAAATTGCCACGCGCATTCCTGCTTTTACCAATTTTGGAAGATAGGTGTTCAAAGAGTGGTGCGGAAATCCGGCCAAAGCGGTTTCGGATTCGCTGCCTGCACCGCGCTTGGTTAAGACGATTCCTAACACGTGGGATGCTTTTTTGGCGTCTTCACCAAAGGTTTCGTAAAAATCGCCCACCCTAAATAACAACATGGCATCAGGATATTTGGTCTTGATGGCATTGTATTGTTTCATTAAGGGAGATACTTTCTCGATTTTTGGCGCCAATTTTTTAAGAATTTAAGTTAGTTTTGCGAAGTTACATTTTAATTGAAAGATT
>ERZ1284729.165-NODE-165-length-11932-cov-21.471668_pt1 | contig 11932 bp, 6 predicted proteins | sample MGYA00454602_ERZ1284729 | MGnify/ENA primary metagenome ERZ1284729 (study PRJEB36292, sample SAMEA5787381) | metagenome | biome: Arctic soil; feature: perennial spring outflow channel; material: sediment | place: Canada | collected 2017-07-08 | depth 0.05 m ... | reverse complement strand
GACTCATTGGCTCCTGTGCGCCAAACCTCTCCATAAGGTACCAGTTTTCCAAAAATTTCCCGATCTCTTGCTTGTGGCCGGCTATAAATTACTCTTGCGATTACCTCGTCATTCTGGTTTTTATAAATTACCAAATCCATTGGACTGGCATCCAATTTTGAGAAATTTGGAATTTCTTTTGGTTTTTGTGTTTCCTGAGCGAACGAATTGCTTTGAAATGAAAACATTGCAACTAATGCTATTAAAAATAGGTGTTTCATAATACTGTTTATTTTTTAATATTTTGCCTAAAGGTACTGTTTAGGCTTTTGTACAGATGTTAAGGAAGTATTTAAAATATGTTAAAAATCGAAGTTTTATATATGGGGATTTCTATATTTAGATGAGGGTTTAAAGCAACTAATTTCATTTGAAATCTATTCAGGTATTTTTAGCTGTTATTAGTTTTCTATTGTTTATTACATTGCGTTTTTTAGCAGGAAGGTAAAGATCCCGGCGGAAGGGCTAATGCCACACATATCGCTAAAAACAGCCTTTCAGGTGTAGTATTGACGAATCAAAAAACCGAAGTATTAAAAGCGATGTTTTTACACAAATTGTTAATAACTTAAGTGTATTATGAAGCGCTTCAGGCTAATAGGAGTAGGGGTTTTCTTATATTTGTTTGTTATGTAAAATCATGAAATTTAACAGAATTATATATGAGCGAAGAAGCGAAGAAAAACAGTTATTCCGCAGATAGTATTCAGGCGCTGGAAGGAATGGAGCATGTGCGCATGCGGCCTTCTATGTATATTGGAGATACCGGCATAAGAGGTTTGCATCACCTGGTGTATGAAGTGGTGGATAATTCTATAGATGAGGCCATGGCCGGGCACTGTGATATTATTAAAATTACAATTCAAAAGGATGGTTCTGTAAGGACTGAAGATAATGGACGGGGAATACCGGTAGATCTTCATAAAAAAGAAGGTGTTTCTGCGCTTGAGGTTGTAATGACCAAAATAGGTGCCGGAGGTAAATTCGACAAGGATTCCTACAAGGTTTCAGGAGGTTTGCACGGTGTAGGTGTAAGTTGTGTAAATGCACTTTCAGAGCATTTAACGGCTACCGTATATCGCGATGGAGTAATTTGGGAACAGGAATATGAATTAGGGAAACCGCTCTATCCCGTGAGATCTGTTGGTGAAACCGATCTTGCAGGTACCGTGATTACCTTTAAGCCGGATCCAAGCATTTTTGAACAAACAGTAGATTTTAATTATGATACCCTTGCCAGCAGAATGCGGGAATTGTCATTTTTAAATAAAGGGATCACCATTTATTTAACCGATGAGCGTTTGGAAGCTGAAGATGGTACAATTCCAACAGAAACATTTCATTCAGATGAAGGTTTAAAGGAATTTATCAGGTATTTGGATGGAAACAGGGAGTCTATTATCAAGAATGTGATTTCTATGGAAGGGGAGAAAAATGATATCCCTGTTGAGGTTGCGATGGTATATAACACTTCCTTCAACGAAAACCTTCATTCTTATGTAAATAATATCAACACGCACGAGGGTGGAACACACCTTGCCGGCTTCAGGAGAGGACTAACAAGTACTTTGAAAAAGTATGCAGATGCTTCGGGAATGCTGGATAAGTTAAAGTTTGAGATCGCTGGAGACGATTTCCGTGAAGGCCTTACCGCTATTATTTCGGTAAAAGTTGCTGAGCCTCAATTTGAGGGTCAAACCAAAACGAAATTAGGTAACCGGGAAGTTACAGCGGCCGTTTCTCAGGCAGTTTCAGAAATGCTGGAAAATTACCTGGAGGAAAATCCGGGCGATGCAAAAATAATTGTTGAAAAGGTAATTCTTGCTGCCCAGGCTCGTCACGCTGCAAAAAAAGCACGTGAAATGGTTCAGCGTAAAACCGTAATGAGCATAGGAGGTTTACCTGGAAAATTATCTGACTGTTCTGAACAGGATCCTGAAAAATGTGAGGTGTATCTTGTCGAGGGAGATTCGGCCGGTGGTACAGCAAAACAGGGAAGAGACCGGAATTTTCAGGCTATTTTGCCTTTAAGGGGTAAAATTCTGAATGTGGAAAAAGCGATGCGACATAGGGTTTTTGATAACGAAGAGATCAAAAATATATATACGGCCTTAGGTGTAACCATTGGTACTGAAGAAGATAGTAAAGCTTTGAATTTAACAAAATTAAGATATCACAAAGTGGTGATAATGTGTGATGCCGATGTAGATGGTAGTCACATTGAAACCTTAATTCTTACCTTCTTTTATAGGTATATGAAGGAACTTTTGGAGAATGGCCATATTTATATAGCTACGCCACCTCTTTACTTGGTGAAAAAAGGTCAGAAAAAACAATATGCATGGAGTGAAAAAGAACGCGATACCATTGCAGAAAGCTTTAATGGGAGTGTACAAATTCAACGTTATAAAGGTCTTGGAGAGATGAATGCGGAACAATTATGGGATACTACCATGAATCCGGAGTTTAGAAAGCTGAGAAAAGTTAACATAGATAACAGTAGTGAGGCAGACAGGATTTTCTCCATGCTTATGGGGGATGAGGTACCGCCAAGAAGAGAATTTATAGAAAAGAACGCAGTATATGCTAACATTGATGTTTAGCATAAAACTTATAAAAAAACCCGTCTTATGGCGGGTTTTTTTATGATATTTTATAGATTTATGTTTTCCTTAAATAATAGGAACGATTTTTAAGTATTTTTACCCAAACTAAAACCCATAATCTTGAGAAACTACGTTAAATTCTTCCCGGTGGTATGTTTATTCTTTATATATAATTCTGCCACAGCTCAATCCACACCTTCAGATCAGGAATTATTAATAAACGATATGCTTTTGGTGGCCGATAATTTTGCTGCTCCAGGGGCCGAGGGAGCCGCAGTTCAATCCAGTGCGGGTTGGTTTTCTTCAGCCAGTGCTATGGATAAATGGAGCATAGCGTTTTCCGTACACGGAAACGCACTTTTCATACCTAAGAGCAAACAGAATAAAGTGTCTTCTAACAGCGATTTTTCCATCTTAAGCTTACAGGGAAGTAACAATGCGCTTCTTCCTACTGTGTTTGGAGGGGATTCTGAAGCTGTTTTTGAAGGTAGTATTTTCGGTACAGATTTTTCATTTGATGCTATTGAAGGCCTCAACAAAAAAGTATTGATTCATCCATTTCCCCAGGTAACCGTTGGCTTGCCTTATGGAACTGAAGTTGCTGTGAGATATTTACCTTCCATAATTGTAAATGATGTAGGTTTCAGCACGTATGGGATAGGTTTAAAACACAATTTCACCCAGTATTTTAAATATTCCAGACCGGACGATTTTCAGTTCGCAGCGGTTGCTACCTATAGTAACTTCAAGGTGGATTACGAATTTGTACCGGTTAATATTCAAATTGCAGAGTTAAACCGGATAGATGTAAATGCTAACTTATGGTTGGTTCAGTTAATGGGATCCAAGTTATATGACACCTTTGAAGTGTTTGGTGCAATTGGGGTCACAAATTCCCAGTTTGATTATGAAATGGATGGTTCTGGACCAGGTCTTGCAATTTTGAACGAGTCCTTAACTGCAATAGGTGGAAATGAGGCTAAATTTAAAGGAGACATTGGCTTTAATTATTATTTCAATAATTTTAAAGTGAGCACCATGTTTACCGCCGGGAGTTTATTCAATGCCAATCTTGGACTTCATTACCGAATAAAATAATTCTTTAACCAATTATTATTAAGAATCCTTTACTGAATTTGTATTTTTACGTAAAAGAATAAATAATCCTTAAAATTAATTAAAATGAAAGTTACCATAGTAGGAGCAGGTGCAGTTGGTGCCAGTTGTGCAGAATATATTGCAATTAAAGACTTTGCTTCAGAAATTGTATTGTTGGATATCAAAGAAGGTGTTGCTGAAGGAAAGGCGATGGACTTAATGCAAACAGCTACCTTAAATGGATTCGATTCCAAAATTACAGGAAGTACCAATGATTATTCAAAAACTGCAGGAAGTGATGTGGTGGTAATTACCAGTGGTATTCCAAGAAAACCTGGAATGACAAGGGAAGAATTAATTGGAATTAATGCCGGGATTGTACAGGATGTTTCTTCTAAACTTATACAACATTCACCGGATACCGTAATGATCGTTGTTAGTAACCCTATGGATACTATGGCTTATCTGGTTCATAAGACTACAGGTTTGTCTAAAAATAAGATTATTGGAATGGGAGGAGCTTTGGATAGCGCTCGTTTCAAATTCAGATTAAGCGAGGCATTGGAATGTGCAGCTTCAGATGTTGACGGGATGGTAATAGGAGGTCACAGCGATACCGGAATGGTACCTTTAACAAGAATGGCAACAAGAAATTCTATTCCTGTAACCGCATTTTTATCTCAGGAAAGACTTGACCAGGTTTCCGAGGATACTAAAGTAGGCGGTGCAACTTTAACCAAATTGCTTGGAACCAGCGCCTGGTATGCACCTGGAGCTGCGGTATCTTCCTTGGTACAGGCAATTGCATGTGATCAACAAAAAATGTTTCCTTGTTCTGTTTTGCTGGAAGGGGAATATGGCTTAAATGATATTTGCATAGGAGTACCGGTGATACTTGGAAAAAATGGAATTGAAAGTATCGTTGAGATAGAATTAAACGAGGCAGAAAAAGCCAAAATTAAGGAAAGTGCTGAAGGGGTTAAAAAAACCAACGATTTACTTAAATTTTAAGCACAAAATCACATACATTCGGCCCAGAGTCGAACCATAAAAAAGGCCATTTCTATAATGGCCTTTTTTATACTTAAAAGTTAAATTAATCAAAAAAAAATAATTGGGATTTGAATTATGAAATCCTATATTTGTCCGTTTTAAAATTTGACCATAAATAAGAAAGAAGAATGCAGAATAAAGGATTGATCAAGATTTTTGCTGTTTTATTTGGACTGGTGTGTATCTACCAGTTATCATTTACCTTCATTGCGAGCAATGTAGAGGATAAGGCAGAAGAGTATGCAATACAGCAGGTAAGTACCGATGTTGAAAATTATTCGGCACAAAGGGATCTTGTAAAGGAACGATATCTTGATTCTATTGGGAGTGAAGATATTTTTGCGGGAATTACCTATGCTTCTGCAAAAGAAAAGGAATTAAATAAAGGTCTCGATCTTAAAGGAGGAATCAATGTGATTCTTCAAATTTCGGTTAAGGACGTTTTAAAGGGACTTGCAAATAACAGCAGCAATCCCGCTTTCAATCAGGCTCTTGCTGAGGCGGATGCTGAAATGAGAGCTAGTCAGGACAATTATATAGATCTTTTCTTTAAGGCTTTTAACAAAATTGAGGGAGCTAAATTAGCTTCTCCAGATGTATTTGCCAATAAAACATTAAGTGATCAGGTTAACTTTGAAATGTCGAATTCTGAAGTTGAGCCTATCATTAGGACAAAAGTAGATGAATCCATCACTTCAGCCTTTGAAGTACTGCGTAAGCGTATCGATAAATTCGGGGTTACCCAGCCAAATATTCAGCGATTAGGGAATTCAGGAAGAATACTTGTTGAACTTCCGGGAGCTAAGGATATCAGCAGGGTTAAAACCTTGCTTCAAAGTACTGCTCAGTTGGAATTCTGGTATGTTTACAAAAACACCGATTTTGGGAATTTTCTTGTAAATGCCAACTCTGTTTTAGCGCAAAGTGTTTCAAAAGAAACTCCGGCAGATACGCAGGTAACTGATACCACTGCAACAGATACTGTAAGTGGAACTGAAGAAGATGAAATTGAAGCTTTGCTTGCCAGTGCAGAAGATACTGCTGCAGCACAAACTACAGGAAATAATCCTTTATTTGATTTAATGGTGTCCCCCGGTTTTCAGGGAAGTGCAATTTTGGCAACATTTCAGGCGAAGGATACCGCAAAGGTTAATGAATATTTGAATAAGGCTGAAGTGCGTACCTTGCTTCCTGCACAATTACGATACGCGAAATTTGCGTGGGGAGTTCCTAAAGATAATGTAGCAGAATTATATGCTATTAAGGGGAACCGTGAAAACACGCCACCATTAACCGGAGATGTGATTACAGATGCTGTTCAAACCTACGATCAATTAGGACGCGTAGCTGTTTCTATGCAAATGAACGGAAAAGGAGCCAAGGTTTGGGAGGAGATGACAGGAAAAGCTTATGCCGAACAAAGTAATATCGCCATTGTTCTGGACAATACTGTGTATTCTGCGCCGGGAGTAACCACCGGGCCAATTAGCGGTGGAAGAAGTGAGATTACAGGAGATTTTGGAATTACAGAAGGACAGGATTTGGCAAACGTGCTTAGAGCAGGAAAACTGCCGGCTTCTGCAGATATTATACAAAGTGAAATCGTAGGTCCTTCTCTTGGGCAGGAAGCTATAGATAGTGGTGTTTTATCATTCCTTATCGCTTTGATTTTTGTATTGATATGGATGGTGTTTTACTATGGTAAAGCCGGTTTGTTTGCCGATGTTGCTTTAGCGGTTAACATCCTTTTTATCTTCGGAATTTTAGCCGGACTTGGAGCCGTATTAACCTTGCCTGGAATTGCGGGTATTGTTTTAACCATTGGTATGTCTGTAGATGCAAACGTGCTTATTTTTGAACGTATCAAGGAAGAGCTTGCAAAAGGGAAATCTCAACGGGATTCCATTAGAGATGGTTTCAACAATGCGCTTTCTTCTATCCTGGATGCCAACATAACAACCGGTTTAACTGGTTTAATATTATTGATTTTAGGAACAGGCCCTATCAAGGGATTTGCAACTACCTTATTAATAGGTATCGCTACTTCTTTGTTTACGGCAATCTTTATTACAAGATTATTTATTGATGGTTATGGACAAAATGGGAAGTCTTTAAATTTTTCAACTTCTGTTACAAAGAATTTATTTCAGAATATGAATATAAAATTCCTTGCTAAACGCAAGTTGGCATATTCGATTTCCGGAGTGTTAATCTTGATTAGTGTTGTTTCTTTATTCGTAAATGGATTAAACCAGGGAGTAGATTTTGTAGGAGGAAGAACTTATACGGTTCGTTTTGCTGAAAATGTTAATTCTACCGATGTTGAACAGGATCTTGTAGCAGTATTTGGTAGTGCTGAAGCAAAAACCTTCGGAGGTAACAATCAGCTGAAAATTACTACAAAATATAAAGTTGAAGATGAGGGAGAAGATGTAGACACCGAAATTCAGGAAATGTTGTATGAGGCTTTACAGCCCTATTTACCGGCAGATGTCACGTATGATGATTTCACGGTAGGTGCATCTGAACGCTCTATTGGAATTATGCAGTCTATGAAAGTAGGCCCAACTATTGCCGATGATATTAAAAATGATTCATTTTGGGCGGTATTGGGATCTTTGGTTGTTGTTTTCCTGTATATTTTATTGAGATTTAGAAAATGGCAATTTAGTATTGGTGCGGTGGCAGCCGTTGCCCACGATGTGATTATAGTACTTGGGATTTTCTCATTATTCTATAATTTAATGCCTTTCAGCATGGAGATTAACCAGGCATTTATCGCTGCGATTTTAACGGTAATTGGTTACTCACTGAATGATACCGTGGTTGTATTTGACAGGATAAGGGAATTTGTGAACGAGCATACCACCTGGCCATTAGACAAAACAATAGATAGTGCTCTTAACAGTACTTTGAGCAGGACTTTGAATACATCTTTAACTACATTAATCGTTTTACTTGCTATCTTCACTTTTGGAGGTGAAAGTTTACGTGGGTTTATGTTCGCGATGATTATAGGTATTCTGGTAGGAACCTATTCATCCTTGTTTATCGCAACTCCTATCATGTTTGATAGCGTAACAGATAAAGCTAAAATACAGGAGAAAAAGAAGGAAGCTGAAGAAGAAGCTACCGTATAAGAATAGCTATTTTAAAATAAGAAAAGGCTGTCCATTTGGGCAGCCTTTTCTTATGTCTGTTGGTTACGGTTTATCCAAAAGGGGATTAATCCCGAGTTTGATTATTGTGTTTTAAGCAAGCCTTGTAGTAAAAGTAACAACGGGTAAGATTAAAAGCTAAAAGCCGTTCTTGTTTCCAGGAGCGGCTTTTAGCTTTTTTCGATTAAATTCCGCCCTACCGGAATGGCCTGGCATTGGGAAATTAAATCGGCAGGTGTGTGAAAGAAATTTTATTCGAGTCGTTTAAAATCTATTTTGTCGCCCGGTTCAATGTTCCATTCCTTTACTTTTCCAGCATTGAACTCCAGAATGAATTGTGCGGGCTTTCCCGATGGCAGTGAGGTTTCGTCCAATGGTTTTGCATTCTCCTGAAAACTTACTGCAGTGCTGTCTTTGTCGTAAAATATAATATCTAGGGCGATGTAGGTGTTTTTCATATAAAAGCTTCGGGGAGCTTCATTTGGATAAATAAAAAGCATTCCCTGATCTTCCTCCATAGCTTTCCGGTACATCAGCCCGGTTTGTCTTTCGTATTCTGTATCTGCAATTTCGATATCCACTTTCCTAATAGTGTCTTTCATTTTCAGCAGATATAATTCTCCTTCTTTTTTGAATTCGATTTCGGGAACTTCAATACTGGATTCCTTGGTTTCATCTCCACAGGAAAACAATAAACCAGAAATTATAAATGCCAGGAAATAATTGGATGGTTTCTTCATCTGTTTATTTTATTATTTCGACTTCGATCAATACAAGCGTTTTTTATCTGTCATATGTAACATCTATATAAACATCCCCCTGTGTGAGAAAGTTTATTCTCATGGATGTTTCATATAGTTTCTCTTTAGATTCAAATTTGAATAAGGTCAAAATCAAAAAAATATTCAGCAAAAAGTCTTTTGGTTCTTAATCGTTGTTGGCCGGTAAACATCTGTGTTAAAGTTTAAACCACACATTCATTGGGGATTCCAATGGTATTTTCAATAAACAGAACTTACTTTTCTGAATTTTTCAATTATACGATAATTAAAGTGTTCATAAAAAAATGAAAATCATAACTAAATGTTTATCAGATAATTAACATCAATGAACTTCCCTGATTAGTATTGACCGTTTTAAACATTAATTTTTAATGGTACTTCTTTTTTATCTCCCGCCGATCACGAAGATCTTCGCAAAAATCAATCTTCACTATTTTTTAGCCACGAATGCACGAATGTTTTTTAAAGTCTTGTTTCCTGGCTCTTGAATCTTTTACTTTTTATTTTTTTTTAGTCTCTTTTCTATTTTCCCAACTTCAGAAGTCTATGTTCATATAGTTACGCCAATCGTGGACCGATCATGCAACTTTACCGGACATTATTTGTTCTAAATTAAACCTGTCTTCTTGTTGTGGGACGGTACATAAAATACAATCCTGCCAGGATAAATGGAATACTAAGCCATTGCCCGGTATTTAGTCCCATCACGATCTCATTTGGACCCTGGGGTTCTTTAAGGAACTCAATAAAAAATCGAACCGTCCATAATAAAACAAGAAAAAGTCCAAAAATGTAACCCAATTTTTCCTTTTTATCTGTTTTCCAATAGATGAACCATAAAGCCAGGAATACTAAAATGTAACAAAAGGATTCATAAAGTTGCGCAGGATGGCGGGCAAAATCTTCTCCCAAATTGGCGAAAATTACTCCGTAGTCACTATTGGTAGGTTTCCCAATGATCTCAGAATTCAAGAAATTTCCAATCCGAATAAAGATCGCTCCACTGGCAACCGGGATTACAACACGGTCCAATATCCAAAGCACTGGCTTATCCAATACCTTTTTTCGGTATAAATACATCGCAATAATAATTCCTATGGCCGCGCCATGACTTGCTAAACCTCTGAACCCGGTGAATTCAAATTCGGGCTCAAAACGAACGGGTAAAAATATTTCCAGAAGATTATGTTGGAAGTAATCCCAGTCATAAAATATCACATGCCCAAGTCTGGCTCCAATAAGGGTTGCAAGGACCGTGTATATAAAAAGGGAATCAAGCTTTTCAATAGAAACACCTTCTTTAACATAAATGCTTTTCATAATGTACCAACCCAGGCCGAAGGCGATAAGAAACATTAAACTGTAATAATGTAAAGTGAAAAAACCCAGATCTAATCCTTCAGACGGGCTCCAGACAATTGCGTTAAAAAGCATGTATTCAATTTTTGGTTATAGGGGTAAAGATACATATTTGCATCGTTTTAGAATAAATACAACATGAATATCGAAAAGAGTGTTTAAGGAACGGGATCATATCCGGAACCTCCCCAGGGATTGCAGCTGAATATACGTTTTAAACTCATCCAGCCGCCTTTTAAAACTCCATATTTCTGTAAAGCTGTAAGGCTGTATTGGGAGCAGGTAGGAGAATAACGACAGGTTGCAGGAGTTAATGGAGAAATTACCTTTCGATAAAATTTCACCAAAAGTATAAATGGATAGGTTGCCCATTTTTTCAACATGCCTTGTTTTTTTGTTTTAATCTAATCCACAGAAAAAGTGGTTCCTTCTTTACCGTCTTTCAGCTGGATCCCTAACTCCAACAACTGATCCCTAATTTGATCACTGGTCGCAAAATCCTTGTTATTTCTGGCTTCTGCCCTTAATTTGATCAATAGTTCCACGGTTCCTGATAATTTTTCGCTGTTGTTTTCATTGGCAACGGCAACATCCAATAAACCCAGAACATCAAAAATAAAAGCCTGCATGGAAGATTTCAGTGCTTCTATATCTGCATGGTTAATCTTTCCTTCGCCTTCCTTTACCGAGTTGATGAATTTCACAGCCTCAAAAAGTGTTGCTATCAAAACGGGACTGTTGAAGTCATCGTTCATCGCATCGTAGCATCGTTGTTTCCATTCAGAAACAGAGAACGAAGATGTGGAAGAGGTTGGGAGTTGATCAATGCTTCGGTAAGAATCCATTAATCGGTTAAATCCTTTTTCACTTGCCAGCAGGGCATCATTGGAAAAATCGAGTATGCTTCTGTATTGAGCCTGTAACATAAAAAATCGGGCTACAGATGGGCTGAAAGCTTTGCTGAGGTTATCATTTTTTCCGGTAAAAATCTCCTCCGGGAGAATGTTGTTCCCGGTGCTTTTCGCCATTTTTTTACCGTTAAGGGTAAGCATATTGGCGTGCATCCAGTAGTGAACCGGATTTTTTCCGGTGGCAGCTTCTCCCTGTGCGATCTCACATTCGTGATGAGGGAATTTCAAGTCCATTCCTCCGCCGTGAATATCAAATTCATCACCCAGGTATTTAGAGCTCATTACGGTACATTCCAAATGCCATCCCGGAAACCCATCGCTCCATGGAGATGGCCATCTCATAATGTGCTGCGGTTCTGCTTTTTTCCAAAGAGCAAAATCCTGAGGATTTTTCTTATCGCTTTGTGCCTGTAATTCACGCGTATTGGCGATCATATCTTCTATCGCTCTTCCGCTTAACTTGCCATAATGATGATCTTTATTGAATTTGAAAACATCAAAATATACCGATCCATTTACTTCATAGGCAAGGCCTTTTTCGATGATCTTTTTGATGGTTTCAATTTGCTCTACAATATGCCCGGTAGCTGTAGGCTCAATGCTTGGAGGTAAATTATTGAACTTTTGAAGAATATTATGAAAATCTATGGTGTAACGTTGTACCACCTCCATAGGTTCAATATGTTCGAGTCTTGCTTTTTTTGCAATCCTGTCTTCCCCGGTTTCGGCGTCGTTTTCAAGATGTCCGGCATCGGTAATGTTTCTTACATAGCGCACTTTATAACCCAAATGCTTTAAATATCGGAATACAAGGTCGAATGAAATAAAGGTTCGGCAGTTGCCCAGGTGTACATTGCTGTATACCGTGGGTCCACAAACGTACATTCCTACATTTCCTTCAGTAATAGGGGTGAAAAGTTCTTTTT
>ERZ1284729.164-NODE-164-length-11951-cov-13.991930_pt1 | contig 11951 bp, 8 predicted proteins | sample MGYA00454602_ERZ1284729 | MGnify/ENA primary metagenome ERZ1284729 (study PRJEB36292, sample SAMEA5787381) | metagenome | biome: Arctic soil; feature: perennial spring outflow channel; material: sediment | place: Canada | collected 2017-07-08 | depth 0.05 m ... | reverse complement strand
TTGAACATATTTTGGACAAAAATATAGTTTCTATGGGAATTGGCAAGCGTTGTTTCATAAAAAACGCCATTTTGGATAAAAATTGCTTCATTGGAAATGATGTGAGGATTAATGGAGGAAAACATCTTAAAGATATAGAAACAGCTACTTATGTTATAAGGGATGGCATCGTTGTCGTTAAAAAAGGCGCCTTAATTACAAATGGTTTTAATATATAACTTATGACGAATGTAGTTACACACAGTCTTTTTACAGATTTTGATATCAGTTTATTTCAAAGCGGAAAGCATTATCGATTGTACGAAAAATTTGGTTCCCATATTACTTCGGTAAACGGCGTTCCTGGCACTTATTTTGCCGTTTGGGCGCCTAGTGCAAAGCAAGTATCGGTTATTGGAGATTTTAACCATTGGGTTGACGGCGAATTAAATTTGAATGTCCGCTGGGATTCTTCGGGTATTTGGGAGGGATTTATTCCTTCTGTCGGAAAAGGAAATTTATACAAATATAAAATTCATTCAAACAATAATAATTATATTTCAGAAAAAGCGGATCCTTACGCCCGCAGGTGTGAGCATCCTCCAAAAACTGCTTCTGTAGTTTGGGAAGACAGCTACAAATGGGAAGATAAAAGCTGGATGCATGCGCGCAAGAAAAACAATGCGCTGGATGCGCCTTATTCAGTTTATGAAGTGCATTTGGGTTCATGGAGAAAAAAAGGCAAGGAAAACAGATCGTTGTCCTACTTTGAATTGGCCCATGAATTGGTAACTTATGTGAAAGAAATGAATTTTACGCACGTAGAATTTATGCCGATTATGGAATATCCTTATGATCCTTCTTGGGGATATCAAGTTACGGGCTATTTTGCGCCAACTTCTCGTTTTGGTTATCCGGAAGAATTGAAGTATTTGGTTGATAAATTGCACCAAAGCGATATTGGAATTATTTTAGATTGGGTGCCTTCACATTTTCCTGAAGATGCGCACGGACTTGGTTTTTTTGATGGATCAAGCTTGTACGAACATCCTGATAAGCGAAAAGGTTACCACCAGGATTGGAAAAGCCTTATTTTTAACTACGGAAGAAATGAAGTCCGTTCATTTTTAATCAGCAACGCTATTTTTTGGCTGGAACAATATCACGCTGATGGTTTGCGCGTAGACGCTGTGGCTTCTATGTTATTTCTCGATTATTCGCGTGAAGAAGGTGAATGGGAGCCAAATATTTATGGCGGAAATGAAAATTTAGATGCCGTTTTGTTTTTAAGGGAATTAAATGAAGAAGTGTATAAGTCGTTTCCTGATGTGCAAACTATTGCGGAAGAATCTACCGCATTCCCTATGGTTTCCAAACCAACTTTTATGGGCGGATTGGGTTTTGGAATGAAATGGATGATGGGTTGGATGCACGATACTTTAGACTATTTTTCTAAAGATACCATTTACAGAAGATATCATCAAAATGAAATTACCTTTAGTTTAACCTACGCTTTTACTGAGAATTTTATGCTGCCGTTGTCGCATGATGAAGTGGTGCACGGCAAAAAAACCATTTTGGGACGTATGCCTGGCGATGAATGGCAACGTTTTGCAAATCTCCGTTTGTTGTATGGTTATATGTTTACGCATCCCGGCACAAAGTTGCTGTTTATGGGAAGTGAATTTGGACATTATGAAGAATGGAATTTTCAAAAAAGTTTGGATTGGAATTTATTGGAGTTTCCTCCGCATAAAAACACGCAACTTTATTTTAAGGATTTAAACCTGTTTTATAAATCGACACCTTCTTTATATGAAAAAGGCTTTAGCCATGAAGGTTTTGAATGGGTAAGTTATGATGATTCCGAAAATTCAGTGATTTCCTATTTAAGAAAAGGCATTAACCCGAAAGATGATGTCTTGGTAATCTGTAATTTTTCGCCACAAACATTGGAGAATTATAAAATTCGCGTTCCAAGAAAAGGAAAATTACTGGAAGTATTTAGTAGCAATCATGAGAAATATGGAGGAAGTGGTGCTGTAAATGCCGAAAAAATTACCATAAAAAAACAACCAAAAAAAGTTGATGAATATTCGGCAATACTTGTTTTACCACCTCTTGGTATCACAATTTTAAAATTCTGTTAAATTTAATACCGCTTAATTGCATTAATTTTACATTTATGTTAATAAAGCGGTAATATTTTTAATAAAAATAATATTTATTAAATTGTTTAATTTAGTACGTTTGCACTTCGATTAAATAATTTAATTTATGATCATAAATACCGAACAAGAACTAAAAGGAAATCAATTTCCTTCAAAAATAATATCCTACAAAAAAGACGTTGACACACTTTATTTTACAAGTGAAAACAATGTTGTTTTACAGCTTACCATTCAGCGAGACAGCGTGTTGCGATTTCGATATACCACAACTTCAATTTTTGAGAATGATTTTTCCTATGCCATAACGCGTTATGCGAGCAGAGGCTTTAATCATCTTGAAGTTACAGAAGACGAGACCAATTATATTATCACAACTTCAAAATTAATTTGCCATATTTCAAAAGAGGATATGAGAAAATCAATTTTTGATGCGAAAGACAATACGCTTATTTCAGAAGATGAACTTGGTTTCCATTGGGAAGAAAGTTATGAATTTGGGGGTAATATTGTAAAAATGTCCAAAAATTCGCAAGAAAAGGAAAGTTATTATGGTTTGGGAGATAAACCGGTTCCGTTAAATTTAAAAAGCAAACGTTTTGAAAATTGGGTAACAGATTCCTATGCTTTTGGTAAAGATACCGATCCAATTTATAAAGCAATTCCGTTTTATACAGGACTTCATCACGGAAAAGCATACGGGATATTTTTCGACAACACTTTTCGGGCCTATTTCGATTTTTGTCAGGAACGCAGAAATGTTACCAGTTTTTGGGCACAGGGAGGTGAAATGAATTATTATTTTATCTACGGACCAGAAATGGGCGAAGTGGTTTCAAATTATACAGATTTAACTGGTAAACCACACGAATTACCACCACTTTGGGCGTTGGGTTACCACCAATGTAAATGGAGCTATTATCCGGAATCAAACGTAAAGGAAGTCACCAATAAGTTTAGGGAACTTAGAATTCCTTGTGATGCCATTTATTTAGACATCGATTATATGGAGGGATTTCGATGTTTTACCTGGAATAAAGAATATTTTCCCAATCCGAAGAGAATGGTGAAAGAATTGGCTGATATTGGTTTTAAAACCGTGGTTATTATTGACCCGGGAATTAAAATAGACAATGAATACAGCGTTTTTAAGGAAGGGCTGGATAAAGATTATTTCTGTAAACGTGCAGATGGTCCTTATATGAAAGGAAAAGTTTGGCCAGGTGAATGCTATTTTCCTGATTTTACCAAACCTGAAGTCCGCGAATGGTGGTCGGGTTTGTTTAAAGAACTGATTGAAGAAATTGGGGTAAAAGGCGTGTGGAACGATATGAACGAACCTGCAATTATGGATGTTCCTGGAAAAACATTTCCGGATGATGTTAGGCACGACTATGACGGAAATGAATGCAGCCACAGAAAAGCACACAACATCTACGGGATGCAAATGGCAAGAGCCACTTACCAAGGATTAAAGAAATTCTCTTATCCAAAACGTCCTTTTGTGATTACTAGAGCCGCATATTCGGGAACGCAACGTTACACATCAACCTGGACAGGCGATAATGTGGCATCTTGGGAACATTTAACCATCGCAAATTTGCAGGCACAACGCATGTGTATGTCGGGATTTTCATTTGTAGGATCAGATATTGGCGGATTTGCAGAGCAACCAAACGGTGAACTTTATGCGCGCTGGATTCAGTTGGGAATTTTTCATCCATTTTGCAGAACGCATTCTTCGGGTGACCATGGCGACCAAGAACCTTGGGCTTTTGGAGATAATATTACTGATATTGTCAGAAAATTCATTGAAATCAGGTATCAATTGCTACCTTATTTATATACGGCATTTTGGCGTTATGCAACGGAAGGCATTCCAATTTTGAAATCGTTGGTTTTATACGATCAGGCCGATACTCAAACGCATTATAGAAATGATGAATTTGTTTTTGGTGAAAAAATATTGGCTTGTCCAATTACAGAACCAAATGCCAAAGGAAGAAGAATGTACGTGCCGGAAGGAAATTGGTATAATTTCTGGGACAATACATTGGTGAAAGGTGGAAACGAAGTTTGGGTTGATGCTGATTTGGACAGTATGCCAATTTTTGTGAAAGAAGGTGCCATTATCCCAAAATATCCTATTCAGCAATATGTTGGAGAAAAGGAAATAACCGAGCTTCATTTGGATGTGTTTTTTAAATTGGGAAAAGAAAAATCTCACGTTTATGAAGATGCACAAGATGGATTTGATTATAAAAAAGGAAGGTTTAGCTTAAGAAATTTTAATCTTATGGGTAAAGAAGATTCCTTGACCATCCAACAATTTAAATCGGGAAAATTTATTACGCCTTATGAAACTTTTGAAATTAATTTAATTGGATTGCCTTTTGAAATAAGAAAAGTGGAAGTGGACAATGTTAAGATTGATTTAGATTCCTGTCTTAAAGGAAACATTTTAGTCATTACAAAAGAATTTACTGAGCTACGTATCATAAGTAAAAAAGCCATAGTTATGGAATAAAGCTTTTTTTTATAAAAAATAAGGGCTATAAAAAAAGCTTCCCAATTTCGGGAAGCTTTTTTGAATTTTGAGATGAAATTTAATTTATGATCGATTACACAAATAATTTAAAAATTGTATTAGGGCAAGAGCAGTTTATTTTTACACAATTATGTATATTTGGTTTGTTGAAAATAAAAAAATCATAATAACAATAAACATGAAACTTTTAGAAAACAAAACAGCTTTAATTACAGGCGCAACCAGAGGAATAGGAAAAGGAATTGCAGAAACTTTTGCAAAACAAGGCGCAAACGTGGCTTTTACTTACAGCTCATCAAGTGAAGCGGCGGAAGCACTGGAAAAGGAATTGATGAATTTTGGCGTAAAAGCAAAAGGTTACAAATCAAATGCCGCAAATTATGAGGCAGCTCAAGAATTAGCAGCTGAAGTTTTAAAAGAATTTGGAACAATCGATATTTTAATAAACAATGCGGGAATTACAAAAGACAATTTGTTGATGCGTATTTCCGAAGAAGATTTTGATAAGGTGATTGAGGTGAATTTAAAATCGGTTTTCAATCTAACAAAAGCAGTAATACGTCCAATGATGAAGCAACGCTCGGGTTCTATTATCAATATGAGCTCTGTGGTTGGATTAAAAGGAAATGCCGGACAAACTAATTATGCGGCATCCAAGGCCGGAATTATAGGTTTTTCTAAATCGGTTGCCTTGGAATTAGGTTCAAGAAATATTCGATGTAATGTGATTGCGCCAGGCTTTATTGAAACTGAAATGACCGCGAGTTTACCCGAAGAAACAGTGAAACAATGGCGAGATGGTATTCCGCTTAAAAGAGGCGGAACCCCTGAAGATGTTGCAAATGCCTGCGTATTTTTAGCATCTGATATGAGTTCCTATATTACCGGACAAACATTAAGTGTTGATGGAGGAATGTAAGCCCTTGGCCCCCAAAAGGATGAAAGTTAAATAGTTCAATTCCTGATATATAATATTTGGTATCTGCACCAGATCTTAATAATTAAACGATTACATTGATTTTAAATGGAAACTGAAAAATTGTTATTGATAATCTTAGCGGCATTTGTGGCGTTATTTATAGCTGTTTTTCAATACATTTATAAAAATAAAGAAAAAAGCCAATTAACGTATTGGCTTTCCTTTTTTAGGTTTACAACAGTTTTTCTGATATTGTTGTTGCTTATCAATCCCTCATTTAAAAAAAATAATGTTGAGACCATAAAACCAAATTTATTGGTTGCGGTTGATAATTCGAAGTCCATTAACTTAAATTCGCAAAATGAAGTTGTAAAAAGTTTGGTTGAAAAGTTAAAACAGGATTCAGAGTTAAATAACAAATACAACATCAGTTTTTTTGGATTTGGAAGCGGATTATATCCATTGAATCAGCTAAATTTTGAGGAATCCCAAACCAACTTATCACTGCCTTTTCAAGAATTTTCGAAAATGTACAAATCTGAATTAAGTCCGGTGATTTTAATTACAGATGGAAATCAAACGGTTGGAAACTCGGTAGAATTTGTAAATTATAAAAGTCCGGTTTTCCCATTTATTGTTGGCGACACCACTGTTTTTGAAGATATTTACATAGGCCAATTAAACGTGAATCCGTTTACTTTCATCGACAATCAATTGCCCGTAGAGCTATTTATCAATTATACAGGGAGCAAACCGATTACCAAAAATCTCAGTGTTTATCATAAAGGAAAAAAAGTTTATTCAGAACAATTTCAATTTTCAAAAGCGCAAAATGTCAGAACAGCTTCCTTTTATTTAACGGCTACTGCAATAGGAACACAATTTTATACGGCCACTATTGATCAGCTTGAAAATGAGCAAAATACGCAGAATAATACAAAAAATTTCAGCATCAACGTTATTGAAGAAAAATCTAAAATTCTAATTTTATCATCTATTGTTCATCCAGATTTGGGAATGCTGAAGAAATCCATAGAAAGCAATAAACAACGCACAGTAACTGTTTCAACTATTTCAAATTTTAAAGGTAATATTAATGATTATCAATTGGTTATACTTTATCAGCCTACAATACAATTCAAAAATGTTTTAACGGAAATCAACCTAAAGAAATTAAATTATATTGTGATTACCGGCCTTAGCACCGATTGGAATTTTTTAAACAGTGTTCAATCAAGTTTTTCAAAAAAAATTAGTGCCGCACAAGAAAATTTTCTTCCGGTTTTCAATTCAAATTATGCAGCTTTTTTGAGTACCGATATTGGTTTCTCAAATTTTGCGCCCGTTGAAGATCGATTTGGGGAGATTGAATTTTCAGTTTCTCATCAAACTTTACTATTTCAAAAAGTTGGAAATATAACAACAGAAAAACCGTTACTGGCCACTTTTGAAAACAATGGCCAAAAAGCAGCTGTTTTATTTGGTGAAAATTTCTGGCGCTGGAGAATGAACAGTTTTCTGGAAAACAAAACTTTTGAAAAATTTGATGGATTTTTATCTGGGTTAATTCACTATTTGATTTCAACAGATTCAAAAAATAGACTGAACATAACCATAAATCCCATTTATTATGCGAATGAAATTATAGAGATTTCAGCAAGTTATGTTGATGAGAATTTCAATTTTGACAACAGAAGCAAACTTTGGTTAACTGTTTCAAATGAAGCATCAAAATTTATTAAAAAAATTCCTTTTGCGGCATTAAATAACAGGTTTGTTGTGGAACTTTCAACGATTCCTTTTGGTGAATATAATTATACGGTTTCTGTTGAAAATCAAGATAATAGCGTTTCGGGCAGTTTTAAAATTCTGCCTTTTGAAATTGAAGCGCAATTTTCCAATGCCAATACCCAACCGCTGAAAAAGTTGGCAAATGAAACAAATGGACTCACTTTTTACAACAACCAGGCGCAAAATTTAATTGATTATTTGAATAAGGATGATCGCTTTAAAAGTATTCAAAAAAATACCATATCTAAAACACCTTTAATTGATTGGAAATGGATTTTAGGATTCATTGTACTTACATTAAGTTTAGAATGGTTTACGCGAAAATATTATGGCAAGATTTGATTTCTTTTTGATATAAAACAATAAATGATCATTATATTTTAATAACTAGCTGTTTTTTAGCTATTTAAATTTTATGACAAATATAGCCATTATAAATTACTTTCGTATATTTGAACAAAATAATATTAAATAAAAAAAAATGAGTAACGGACAATTACAATTGCCAAAAACGTTAATGCCAATTATAGTAGGTGTAATTATATTGATAATTTTTATATCAAAATCAACAACAACAATCAATTCCGGGGAAGTAGGGGTGTTGTATAAAACATTCGGAGGCGGTGTTGTTACAGAGGAAATGCCTTTGGGAGAGGGATTTCATATTGTGGCACCTTGGAACAAAGTATTTGTTTACAATGTGAGACAACAAGAATTGCTGGAAAGAGAAATGTCTGTATTATCATCTAACGGTCTTGAAATTAAGTTGGATGCTTCTGTTTTGTATCAACCAACAGCTGCTACAGTTGGATTCCTGCACCAAACAAGAGGCCAGGATTATCTTTCAAGTGTTATTATTCCCGCAGTTCGATCAGCAACAAGAAGCGTAGTAGGTCGTTATACGCCTGAACAATTATATTCAACAAAAAGGGATGCCATTCAATCAGAGATTTTTGAGGAAACAAAGAAAATTGTAGAACCTCAATATGTTCAATTAAATTCTATTTTGGTTAGGGATGTTGCCTTGCCCGCCACAATTAAAACAGCGATTGAGAGTAAGTTGAAGCAAGAGCAAGAATCCTTGGAATATGAATTTAGGTTGATAACTGCTGCAAAGGAAGCTGAAAAACAAATTATTGAAGCCAAAGGTAAGGCAGATGCCAACCGCATTTTAAGCGCTTCTTTGAATGATCAAATTCTTCAGGATAAAGGTATTGAAGCGACCATAAAACTTTCGGAATCTACTAATAGCAAAGTCATTGTTATTGGCGGCGGAAAAAGTGGTATGCCTATTATTTTAGGAAATCAATAAATATTAAAAAAATAATTAGCAAAAAATGCACCTTATTTGGGTGCATTTTTTGTTTCAGACAATTTGGACAATTTTACCTTAGTTGCTAAATTTTTTTAAGAAACAAATATTCCATATCTTCTATATTTGTCCCATTGAGATCTTTTAGTGGCTGTTAAGCTTGCAAATGGTACATTTTTTTTCCCTTTTTCTGATGTGTTTAAATCTGTTGTTTTCATAATATATAGTTTTTATTTGTTAGTATTTATTTAATAGACGCCATAAAATAAATATTGTTACAGTACTAGTTATAACATAGTACTATATTAACATAATTTTAACAAATATATCAGTTGCTACTAGGTTGGAAAGTAAATTAGTTAATTTGAGGTAGTATAATCAGCTAGTATTTCATTTAAAACTTCAATGAGAATGTTACAACCTTTATAAATCTCATCTTCCGAAATGGTTAGCGGGGGCGTTATTCTGATGGCCTTTCCCTCAAACAATAACCAAAACATAATCAATCCTCTATCCAGACATTTTAAAATAATTTGAGAGGCCATTTCGCTGCTTTCAACCATAGGGGCAAGCATCAATCCTCTGCCTCTAATTTCAGAAATTAAAGGATGAATCAATAACTTTCTGAATAATTTTTCTTTTTGAAGAGTTTGTGCAATCAAATCCGAATAAAGCAATGCTTTCAAAGTAGCCAGCGCTGCGGCAGCAATTACGGGGTGGCCGCCAAAAGTGGTGATATGTCCAAGTTTTGGATGTTGTTTTAAACAATCCATAATTTCAAATGAAGAAATGAAAGCGCCAATTGGCATGCCGCCTCCCAAACCTTTTCCTGCGATAATAATATCAGGAATAACATTGTAATTTTCAAATCCGAAAAGTTTTCCTGTACGGCCAATTCCCGATTGTATTTCATCTAAAATCAGCAAGGCGCCAACTTCAGTGCATTTCTTTTTTACTTTTTTTAAATAATCATTTTGAGACTCAATAAAACCTGCGCCGCCTTGGATTGTTTCTAGAATAACGCCTGCGGTATTGGTGGTAATTTTATTTAAATCATTTAAATTATTAAATGTGATGAATTTAATGCCCGGAATTAATGGCCTAAAAGCGCTATTTTGTTCTTCTGCACCACAAACACTCATAGATCCTTGTGTATTTCCGTGATAGCCATTTTTCGCAGCGATAATTTCACTTCTTCCTGTGTAGCGTTTTGCTAATTTTAAAGCGCCTTCAGTGGCTTCTGTTCCTGAATTTGTTAAATAAACCGTTTCTAAAGGCTTTGGTAAATTTGCTGCCAATAATTTGCACAATTCAACCTGTGGCTGTTGCACAAACTCACCATAAACCATCACGTGGGTGTATTTATCGACCTGATCTTTTATGGCCTGTGAAATTTCAGGGTGACTGTGCCCCAAAGTATTTGCAGAAACACCGGCAACAAAATCTAAATATTCTTTTCCGTCCGACCCATATACATAACATCCGTTGGCGTGGGAAATTTCAATAGCCAATGGGTGAGGGGACGTTTGTGCCTGATATTTAAAAAAATCTTCTTTCAATTTTTTGTGATTACTTTTTCTGTATTTTCTGATTTTTTAGGAGCAACATCATCATAAATAAAAATTTCTTCTTTGTTGCGTGGCCGTTCCTTTTCACGCCATACAAATCCTTTTAGAATTTTCTCATTTTCAGGAAGTTTTGAAGGCGGATAGGTTTTTCCTTCCGGTTTTTCAATAAAATCGATGGTTTCAATTTCATTATTTGCCAAAGTGATAAAAATATTTCTGCTGCTCTTCATTCGGGTAATACCTACCAATTGTTGTAAATCATTCCTCACATAAAAAACAACCTCGCTATTTCCAACAACATCCAGCGTTTTTAATGCATTTTTTTCAAACCTCCCATACATATTTTTACCCTTCAACTGACTAAATCCTGCGGAATCTTTTTGCACCATAAAGGCGTTATCCAAGATTTTTAAGGAGTCGAGTTGCTCTGTTTTCGGATTTGAGATTAAATGAATGGTGTCTCCGGTAATCTGATTTCCCTGCGTCCACATGACCGGGTTTACCAGTAATTTTGTCAATCCGGTTTTTTCAAAAGTGATTAAGGAATCGCATTTGCCCTGCAAATCCGATTTAAAGAATTTTACACGATTAAAGGCTCTTATGACGCGGTCATCAACTTTTCCAGTAACCATTAATTTATCGCCATGAATAAAAACGGAATCCTTATCAATAATAGAAATCGCCACCGCTCTTTTGATGATAAAAACAGAATCTTTCAATTTATAATATTCGGCATAGCCACCTTTTATGATTGATTCATTTATGGTATCAATCACAACAATATTACCGGTTGCAGAGGCAAATTCAATATTTTTATTGTAATATAAGCTGTCGCCTTCAATCGTTCGGTCGTTATAGAATATTTTAGAGTTTTTTAAAAAATGCGAAATATTCGTTTTTGAATTGTGGTGTCCTTTTTCGGTATAAATAGAATTTTGCTTGCTCGTGATGGTTGAAGGTCCCAACAAATCAGCAATGCCTGTATTGGTATAATAATCGAGATGGTTTGAAACCACTTTACTGTCCTTATTGGTAACTTCAACATTGGTAAAAGCCTGAAATTTTTTGGTGCGCAAATAATAATCGCCAATCCTGCTTTTTAAAACATTGGTTGCATCAGTAATCGTTCCGCCACTTTTGTAAAAGAGTTGTTGATTTTCCCTATCAAATTTTAAAGTGTCTGTTTGCAAAGTCATTACATCGTCTTTCAAAACCACATTTCCCCAAGAGGTCGCTATTTTGGAATTTGCGTCATAATCGGCATATTTGCTAGTTTGCACAATGGTGTCGCCCTGGTTTATAACAACATTTCCCATGGCTTTTACCAACTTTTTTTCCTGATAAATATAGGCTTTATCGCAACGCAACGTTGCCCCTGCGTGCTCTATAAAAACATTTCCAACAGAGATTGTTGCGCCCGGATATTCAGGTTTCACAAATGTATTATCAGCACTTAGGATTTTAATTTTTTTTGCTTGAGAAAATCCTGAAATACTGATGAATATGATAACGATAAAAAGTAATTTTTTCAAACTTATTTATTTTGTTACAAAACTAATGAAAAAGTAGGATGTAATTTCAAAACCGAATAAAATAAAAAAGCTTCAAATTTAGACTGCACCCAAAAGTTTGGACAAATTTATAATTAATTTAGATAATAATGAGC
>ERZ1284729.163-NODE-163-length-11986-cov-14.272483_pt1 | contig 11986 bp, 9 predicted proteins | sample MGYA00454602_ERZ1284729 | MGnify/ENA primary metagenome ERZ1284729 (study PRJEB36292, sample SAMEA5787381) | metagenome | biome: Arctic soil; feature: perennial spring outflow channel; material: sediment | place: Canada | collected 2017-07-08 | depth 0.05 m ... | reverse complement strand
CCTCCAATACCTATATTTACCACATCGGTAAAAGGCAGGCCGGTATATCCCAATTTTGTACCTTCAATTATAGAATTTGAAAACTTTTTTATTTTCTCTTTTGCCTGGTAAACTTCAGGCATGACGTTTTTCCCATCTACAAATACCTCTTCATCTTCTGATGTTCTTAAAGCGGTATGCAATACGGGTCTGTTTTCAGTTTGATTGATGGCTTCCCCTTTATAGTAGGATTGAATTGCTTCGGCCAGACCACATTCTTCTGCCAATTCTATCAGGATCTTTTGGGTTTCTTCGGTGATCCTGTTTTTGCTCAAATCCAGATAAAAATCCTCCCAGTGAAGTGTTAATTCATTCGCTCTTTCAGGGTTTTCAGCAAAAAGCTGCTTCATTTCCAAATCCTTGACTTCCTCGAAGTGTAGATTTAATTTCTCCCAGGCTTTGGTTTTGGTAGGGTTTATGTTTTTCATCTGTATAATATTTTTATTTTTTTGATCTTCTATTAAATATCTGGAAGTATTATTCTATAGGATACTTCTAAAATCGATATTCTTTGCTCTGAAATTATTTTTTCGATTTTTTAGAACTCCCTTACTGTAAAACCCCTTCAACAGGGGTTTTCGTATTTATATTTTTTTAAATGGGATTTTGTCCAGTTCCAATTTGACTGGTTCTATGGACGCAAAATAATTGTCTTTTAAATTATCGGCAATCGGTTCTGCAGCAGGAAGATTTTGCCGGAATGGATCCACCTGCTTTCCATGTACCCAAAACCTGTAACACACATGGGGGCCTGTTGCAAGGCCTGTACTACCGACAAATCCTATTACATCTCCTTGTTTTACACGCTGCCCAACCCGTACATTTCTTTTGGACATATGGAGATATTGGGTTGTATAAGTGCCATTGTGTTTTACTTTTACGTAATTCCCATTACCACCGGTATATCCCGATACTATTACTGTCCCATTGGCGGTAGTCCAGATAGGCGTTCCATGAGGGGCGGCATAATCTGTTCCCTTGTGAGCCTTCCATCGCTTTTGCACCGGATGGTATCTGTTTCCTGAATATCTTGATGAAATACGGCTGAAATTTAAAGGGGCTTTTAAAAAGAAACTCTCCAATGGCCTGGCCTTTTCATCATAATAATTAAGATCTCCGGATTCCGGATCTACCATGTAATTAAAGGCGTAATAAGGTTTTTTCTGGTGGACAAAAACGGCTCCTTCAATACTTTCTATTCCGGCATAAATTGTATCGTTAATATATTTCTCGGTATAAACCATTTTAAACTGATCGCCTTTTTGAAGTTTCCAAAAATCGATGCTCCATTGGTAAATACTGCTTAACCTGTAAGATAAGAGCACACTTAAACCTTGGCTTTCCATGGATTCAGAAAGGTTACTTACAATTACTCCTGAAACAGTTCTTCTTTTAATGCTTACCGGTTTTTGAGCTTTATAAGCGGCAATATTATCGGCAATATTCACCACTGTATATTCTATTCTATCGTTTTCATAAATAAAAAATTGAGGCGTATTAACCGAATCCCGTGCTTTTAAAATCACATAAGGTTTTCCAATTTTCAATCTGGTTGGATTGAATGTTTCCCGAACCTGTTCCATGATTTCAAAAACCTTTGTTCCGCTAACGCCCTGTCCACCAACGATCCCTCCAAAACTATCACCAGATCTTATGGTGTCGCGCACTACTTCATAGTCATTCAGAACGAATCCATATTCTTCAAGTACGGGTTGTTTCTCAATAACTTTTACTTCACCTAGCTCCTTCTGCTCAATATTTTTATTACAGGCTACAAATGCCGTAGACAACAATAGTAAAAAACTTAATTTTCTCAATTTCAATTTTATTTTTCTGTATTTAAAAAATGAGTTACCCATTCTTTACCCCAATTATTGAATTCTTTTTTTGACCAAAGGTTCGGAAAAAAACTATTCTTTTGGAAACTGGGGGGTAAAAATTCCTTCCAGTTTGTACCACCTGTAGCTGCAAGTGCCTTTTTATCCTTATTCAAATACCTGTGAGCCGCGCCCATATGCATTAACAACCAATTGACGTTTAAATTACTGTCAAAGGTACGCAACGCATCAATTAAAATTTGATTGTTTTTTTCTTTTTCGGGAAGTTGCAGATATTTGTGATATAGAGTTTCCCCCTTCACCTGATTAGCGATGCGCAAAAACCGAGGCGTATAGCGCAGTTCAAATTGTTTGAGAGTTAGGGTTTTCTCGCCTGTGGCCAGATCAATTCCTCCCTGTTTCCAATATAAATTTTCATACAGCTCTTCAATGCTGTTTTCTGAAGAAAAATTTTTCCTCAATTCAAACGGGACCAAATGTTCTAAAGGGGTCGAATTTAATTCGATCATCCTGAACTGTGCTGATTGGAATCCACTGGCGGGCAGAAGGGCCATCCTGAATTTTAAAAATTGTTCCCGCTCCATTCCCTTGATCATTACATCAAAAGAATTGATCAATATCCTGACATAGCGGTTTAACCTTATTAATTTTTCGGTAAAAAATGATGCGGTGAGATTTTTTGAGGCTATGATTTGCTTTTGCTCATGCAGAATGAGTTTAAAATACAACTCGGTAATTTGATGATAAGTAATAAATATTTCCTCATCGGGGAAATATGTTTTTGGAACCTGTAAACTCAATAGTGTATCCAGGTTGATGTAATCCCAATAAGTAATATACCTGTCATATAAAAGCCCGTCAAGATAAGAGCCCATATCCTGTCCGGAATTTTTAAACTTTTCCTCCAGTTTCAGAATACGCTCGGCAATCTCAGGCTTTATTTCTTCCATGAACTATTTGATTAATATTTCAAACGGATGTTTTAATCCTTTAAATTCTTCCAGATCGGCATTAAGCGAACCTACCGCAAGATCAGCTTTAATCCTTATTGGCATTTTATTTTTATCGTCCGTTACCCACAGTGTAAGGGCTTCCTCTTCTTTAAATACTCTTCCCGCCATTACATAAGGCTTGAATTTTAATGTTGCAACTTTACCAAATTTTGTGTTTAGAACTTCCCTCCCCAGAAACTTTAATTTAAAGTTATGATTTTCTTTATCAAAAAACATATCAATATTAAATTCCTGACCAGCCACAAGATTATTTTCATTCAGGGAATTGCGGATATAGTAAAAGGACGATAACATGTCATGCACTTTTTCCTGGGTGGTAAAGGTGTTATTTTCGTTATGTTTTCTGTCAAAAACATGAGCCTTATTGAGTTTCTGATCAAAATCGATTTGCAAATCCTTGGTATGAGAGCCTTCATCAATTTGACGTATGAAACGATAAGGAAGACCGCTATTTTTGTCTATATAAGTTTCATAATTATCATCTACTTTAAAGAACAAATGTAGCAATCCTGTAGACTTACCTCGCCCTACAATGTGGAAAACATCCTTATTATTTAAATTGGCATTAGTGACTTCCAAAGTTGCATAACTCGCATTGAAAATTCCATAGTAAACCCTGAATTTAAACCATTCCCCTTCCTGGAAAGCTTTTTGAGAAAAGATACTGGTAGGAATCATCAGCAGAAGCAACATTATAATGGTAATTCTATTTTTCATTTGTCAAAGATTTAATAAACACCTGACTTCTCAAATGTTTTTTTATTTTATAGTGGAATTACAATTACTATTCCAAAAGTATTAAAAACAAAAAACCCCATCAAATTAATGATGGGGTTTTTATCTTATTAACCAACTAAAAACTTAAATTATAAAAAAATTAAATCATTTTGGTAACCACTCCAAAATGGAATGTAAAATTCTTGTTATTTTTCAATTTTCACAACACAAGGAATGACTTTAACTCAAAGTTGATAAAATCATTATAAATAGATTGATATAAATAATTAATAGGTGATAATTTAATATAAATTACAAGGTTCCACGCATTTCCTGTTCTCTTTCAATAGCTTCAAAGAGTGCTTTAAAATTTCCTTTTCCGAAAGATTTGGCTCCTTTTCGCTGAATTATTTCAAAAAACATAGTTGGACGATCCAAAACCGGTTTGGTAAAAATTTGCAATAAGTAACCTTCGTCATCCCTGTCAATTAAAACTCCCAGGTCTTTTAGCGGGGCCAATTCTTCATCAATTTCACCAACTCTTTCCAATACCGTATCGTAATAACTTTCAGGAACATATAAAAATTCTACTCCGCGATCCTTTAATTTTGTTACGGTTTCAATAATATTATCTGTGGCAAGGGCAATGTGTTGTACCCCGGCACCGTTATAAAAATCAATATATTCTTCAATTTGGGACTTCTTTTTTCCTTCTGCGGGTTCGTTGATCGGGAATTTTATCCTGCCGTTTCCATTGCTCATCACCTTGCTCATCAAGGCGGTAAAATCTGTGGAAATATCCTTATCGTCAAAAGAAACCAATTGTGCAAAACCCATCACATTTGCATAAAATTCACACCATTTGTTCATTTCATTCCAACCCACATTTCCTACCATATGGTCAATAAACTTGAGGCCGGTAGGTTCAACTTTGAATTTGGGCGTATATGATTTATATCCCGGTAAAAAATCGCCACTGTAATTTTTTCGTTCTATAAACAAATGTACCGTCTCACCATAGGTATGGATCCCGGAAATCACCACGGAGCCATTGCCATCTTCCAGAACATAAGGTTCTACATAGGATTTTGCGCCACGATTGGTGGTTTCTATATAGCTTTTTCTGGCATCGTCTACCCAAAGTGCCACTATCTTAACTCCATCTCCATGTTTATTGATATGGGCATTGATGTCGCCACCAGGTTGTAAAGGTGAAGTTAATACCAAACGGATTTTACCCTGTTGCATCACATAGGAAACACTGTCTTTTCTGCCTGTTTCCAAACCTGAATATGCTACCGGTTCAAAGCCCCAGGCTTGTTGATAGTAAAAGGCCGCCTGTTTGGCATTTCCCACATAAAGTTCCACGAAATCTGTACCCAATAAGGGCAGGAAATCCTCTGCCTGTGGGATTACTTTTTCTAATTTTAAAGATGATTTATCTTTGCTCATTTTTGTTTTGTATTTTATGGAGAAAATATTGGAGTTTAAAATATTAAACTATTCAATTTCTCTGTTCTTCAAAAATTTATTTTTATTGTCATTCAAATCATTTAATGATCCAACCAGGATTTATAATAAGATTCATCAGCTATTTTCATGGCCTCTTCGGTTAACATTAATGGCTTGAAGGTATCGACCATCACAGCGAGTTCTTCTGTTTCTGTCTTCCCAATACTGCGCTCTGCAGCTCCCGGGTGCGGCCCATGTGGGATTCCAGCCGGGTGTAACGAAATTTGCCCTTGTCCAACATCATTTCTGCTCATAAAATCCCCGGCCACATAATACAAAACCTCATCACTGTCTATATTGCTATGATTATATGGTGCAGGAATACTTTGGGGATGATAATCATATTTCCTGGGACAAAAACTGCATACCACAAAGGCATCAGATTCAAAGGTTTGATGCACCGGTGGCGGTTGATGGATCCTCCCGGTAATTGGTTCGAAATCGTGAATTGAAAAAGCGTAAGGATAATTATACCCATCGTATCCCACAACATCAAAGGGATGAGTGGCATAAATCATATCAAATATTTCCCCTTTTTTCTTGATTTTTATCAGAAAATCACCTTTTTCATCATTGGTTTCCAGTTCATAAGGCCGTCTTAAGTCCCGCTCGCAAAACGGAGAATGTTCCAATAACTGGCCAAAATAATTTCTATATCTTTTAGGAGTGTAAATGGGTTTTCTGGACTCTACTATAAACAAACGGTTATCTGCATCGTCAAAATCCATTTTGTAAATAGTCCCGCGCGGGATCAATAAATAATCGCCGTATTTAAAATTGAGATTTCCAAGGTGCGTGCGCAACTTTCCGCTTCCTTTATGGATAAACAACAATTCATCTGAATCGGCATTCTTATAAAAATAATCCTGGGTGGAGTGCTGTGGACTTGCCAATGTAATATCTAAATCGCTATTGGTAAGGATCACTTTTCGGCTTTCCAGGTAATCCGGCTGCGGTTTCACATCAAATCCCCTGAAACTGTAGGATTTTATGTTGTTTTCGGAAGCAATTTTTGGCTTTACACTATAAGTCCCCTTAATTTCCTTGACTTGTGTTGGGCGATGTTCGTGATATAGGTTTGAATACATTCCATCAAAACCTATGGTTCCAAAAAGCTGCTCGTAGTATAAACTGCCATCGGATTTTTTGAAGATCGTATGTCGTTTATGTGGAATCCTCCCTAATTTGTGGTAAAAAGGCATGAGATCTCGGTTTTTAGATTAAAACTTCAGAATAAAATTTCCTTTTTCTTTATTCGGAAATATATAAAAGGTTGATACAAATATCGCTTTTTTAATATATAATTTTCTTAAAGAAGGTTTAAAAGTAAACTTCAGAATTATGTGTGGTGAATTTTTAGAAATTCTCAATTTAAATGAAAATGGCAAATTAAAATTACATTCTTAATTTAATTCTTCTGGTTTGAAGGTGATACAAAAAAAGAATCACCCCCAGCAGAAGGCTTTGAGACAACATTGTTTCATAGGTAGGATAGATCCCTGCCCAATCAATTCTAAAATTGAAGGGAAATTCTGTTATGGAAAAAATTCCCGATTCCTGAATAGCATGAACTCCCTGCCCTATTAATATCACGGCAAGCAATGTGATCATCCAGGCAGAATAACGGAATAATTGCCGCACCGGAATTCTCTTTGAAAAACGAATAAACAAAATCATTAAAAAGGCGATTATCACAAAGGCCGAAAGGACACCCATTCCAATTGCCAATTGATTTTCTTGCGGGGTCTCCAAACTAATAGCCTGCAAAAACAACACTGTTTCAAAAGCTTCACGAAACACAACCATAAAGGAAAAAACGGCCAGGCTGAACATACTTTCTTTATTCAGCAATTTATTGATTCGCTCTTCTATAAAAACCTTCCATTTGCGGGCATGAGAATTGTTGTGTAGCCAAAATCCAACTACTGTCAATACCACCACGGCAAATAAAGCCACCACCCCCTCCATTATCTCGCGATTTTTACCGCTTATATGCAATATCCAACCAGAAAGATACCAGCCAAGACACCCCATGAAAACAGCTGCAATCCAACCTCCGTGAAGCCAGGGCAAGGCGCGTTTAATGCCGCTGTTTTTTATTATTGCAAGAATTACTGCAATTATCAGAAATGCTTCCAATCCTTCTCTTAATACTATAGAAGCGGATAATAGCAGTGAAAGCCAGAAACTAAGTTTGTTATCGGTAAGAATTTTCTCTGCTTTACCAATAAGTTGGATATTTTTCTCGACTGTTTTTTCTATTTCTTGTAAATCCTCCCTGTTTTCAATTCCTAAACGCAGAAGCAACATGTGTTTTTCAATAGATGCCGTAAATTCAGGGTCATTTGCCCGTAATCGTGTTTCTACAGGCTCAATACCTTCAAGATATGCCGATAATGCTTTTTCACGGGCAAGTTTATACTCCTTTTTCCGATACGCGTTAAGGGATTCCAGAACATTTTTCTTTGCAATATTTAAGGAATTTTCTGAAACCTTCTTGTTTTCCGAATGCAATCGTAAGGATGCCAGAAGCTGATCTGCATTTTTATTATTCCCTAACTTTTCTTTTAATCTGATATCAGTAAGTGTCGCCACCTGCTTTAAGCCTATGTTTTTAGAGGCCTCTTTAAATTCCTTTTTTAAATTTGCGGTTAGCCCCAAGGAATCTGCAGTGTTTAGTGATTTAACATAAAAAGCAAGATCCCAAACTTCTTCTTCTGAAAGATCTGAAAAGGCAAGCATTCCTGTACCTGAAACTCCAAGTCTGATACTGTTATACGCCTGAAAAGGAGTTGAATTTTCGGCCAGGGAATCATTTAAAAAATTAGTGGGTTTCGGATGCAAATTTTTTGCCAGCTCCCCGTTGCCGTTTCCGGTTGCACCGTGACAGGCAGCACAATTATTTTGAAAAAGAGATTTCCCTGCATTTAAATTTGGCCATTGCTTAGGAAAAGCCTTGAAACTAGTCCTGTTAATTACCAGGATGGAGATGGATTTCGTTAAATTGGATATTTCAACAGGCGGCGCTTTTTGCTTTATATTTTGTATTAGTTCCTTAATTTTCCCGATAATGATTTCATCTTTTTGTAAGATTTTATCTGATTCAGAAAGATTTTTTATGGTATTTGCAAAACCTACCATTTCCTGGTATTCAATGGCGCTCTTTATTTTTCCGTTTTCTACAGCGCCGGGATAATCTTTGCCTATATAATCCAGAAGGTGGATTATGGTACGTATTCCTTTTTCATCATCTGAAGCCTTAATGTTGACAGGGATCAGAAGAATCCCAACAAGTATTAGTTTCAGAAAGTTTTTAAAAAAAACACCTGACATCATTTCTTTTCAATTAGACCGCAAAATTACTATTTTTATTTAGATTAAATCTAAATAGCAGGGTAAAGATACAATTCATCTTCGATTAGTACCTGTAATCAGGTCACTAATTTAGGGCCGGTGTTTTAGATTTTAGCAATAGTGATCTGTGATTTGATTGAAAGAAGGATCTCTAAATCTTTATAACTGTAGGTCACTTAATCCCATTTCATTTTCTGTAAACGGATGGCATTTAGTATAGCCAGAAAAGCAACTCCAACATCGGCAAAAACGGCGCCCCATAAAGTTGCAAGGCCCCAGGCACCCATAATTAAAACCGCAACTTTAACCCCAAGTGCAAGAACGATATTTTGCCAGACAATTTTACGGGTAGATCTCCCGATAAGAATTCCCTGAATTATTTTTGAAGGTTCATCAGATTGTAAGACAACATCTGCGGTTTCTATGGCAACATCGCTTCCCATAGCGCCCATAGCAATCCCAACATCGCTTAATGCCAATACCGGCGCATCATTGATCCCATCGCCCACAAAAGCAACTTTTCTGCCGATATCTTTTTTTAATTTCTCAACTTCATTTAATTTGTCCTCGGGCAACAAATCCCCTTTAGCATTGCTTATTCCCAAATCCCGGGCGACTTTTTGTGTAATGGAATCATTATCCCCGGACAGCATAATAATTTGTGTTATCCCCATTTTTTTTAGTTGATCGACAGTTTTCCTGGCGTTTTCTTTTAATTCATCGGCAATAGTCACATAGCCTTTATACTCATTATCAACTGCAACAATAACTATGGAATCTACAATTTCACTTATTTCTTTCGGAAATTTCACCTTATACTGATCCATCAGCCCTGAATTTCCAACTAATACCTGCTTCCCGTTTACAATTCCGGCCAATCCCTTTCCCGAAATCTCTCGGGTTTTATCAACCCTAAAAACATCATTTAAGGAAGCATATTCAACTATTGCCGTTGCAATGGGATGGGTTGATTTTTGTTCCAGGGACACCAAATACTTCAAAAATTCGATTTTATCAATTTGGTCGGTTACAACTTCCGTCACTTTAAAATCACCTTTGGTCAGGGTTCCGGTTTTATCCATGACCAGGGTATTGATTTTGGTTATCTCATCTAAATAAGAAGCGCCTTTAAACAGGATCCCGTTTTTTGAAGCAGCTCCCAAGCCCCCAAAATATCCCAATGGAATGGAAATTACCAACGCACAAGGACAGGATACTACCAGAAATATCAGGGCGCGATATAACCAGTCTTCAAATACATAATTCTCAACAAAAAAGTAAGGTAAAAAAGTGAGTGCAATTGCAGAGAAAACAATTATTGGAGTATATACCTTGGCAAATTTCCGGATAAACAATTCGGTTTTGGATTTTCTGGAACTCGCATTTTGTACCAATTCTATGATCCTGGAAACCGAACTTTCACTAAAGATCTTTGTCGTCTCTATTTCTATAACAGCTTCCTGATTTATGGAACCGCTTAATACCATTTCTCCTTTTTTGATATGCTTTGGTTTGCTCTCCCCGGTTAATGCTGAAGTGTTTAACCGCGCTTTTTCAGATAAAAGGATTCCGTCCAACGGAATTTTTTCCCCAACCTTCACCTGGATCTTTTCTCCAACCTCAACTTCTTCAGGATGTACAGTTTTATATTTGTTTCCCCTCCAAACCGAAGCGATATTAGGTCGAACATCCAACAAGGCTTTAATATTGCTTCTTGCACGGCTTACAGCAGCATCCTGAAAGATTTCTCCAATGGAATAAAACAACATCACCGCAACACCTTCAGGATATTCCCCGATGGCAAAAGCGCCAATGGTTGCGATTGACATCAGGAAGAATTCTGTAAAAAATTGTCCCTGCCAAATATTTTTCAATCCTTTTAATACCACAGGTCCACCCACCGGGAGGTAAGCAATGCCATACCAAATTACCCGAACCCATCCGGTAAAAATGGCCAAACCAAAAAACTTATCTACTGCCAATCCTGCTACCAACATCACAAGGATGAAAATGGCAGGCAGGTATATTTTTAAATTCGCTCTGGCAGAATTATGATTTTCCTCCTGAGCTTTTCTTTTTTGCAAATTCCTTAAATCGATTTTTCTTTTTTTCATGAGTTCCCACGATAATTATCACAAATTTAGGGAGAAAATCCGTGCTACAGAAGTGCATTAAACCAGGTTACATTTGTTGCAAATTCCTTTCATCACAAGATTTGCGTCTATCGCTTTAAAACCGGGAGGCAAATTAATGTGAGGGATTTTTTGTTCGGTTAAACATTGGGTTTCGCTGCAAATTGTACAATGAAAATGAAGATGTAGATCGGTTTCCAAATCACAGTTGCATTGGTCTTCACATAAAGCGAATTTGGCTATTCCGGAACCATCATAAATTTTATGAACTAATCCCTTCTTTTCAAAGGTTTTAAGAGTCCGGTATAAGGTAGTCCTTTCCGCTTTGTCAAAAGCAAGCTCGATATCGGTAAGGCTGGTGGCTACCAATTGCTTTTCCAGGAATTTATAGACCAACAAACGCATGGCAGTTGGCTTTACTTGTTTTTGTATTAAAAAATCTTCAGTTTTTTTCATAATGGATTTTTTTAATCAAATTAACCTTAATGCCCATGTCCACCGTCATCTTCGCTGTTTTTGGCCGTAGCCAAAAGTGTATTGGCATCTTTTATCACAATTCTGGCAGTCTCAAAATTCACGCCCTTTTTTCAACCCCCTCAAGAGGAATAGGGATATAATGCGGTGAATCCATGCACACTTGCTTCCCTTCTTCTTACTGATGATTTGTTCAGGGAAATGGGAACTAAATATTTTCTAAATCATTTTAAAAACATTAATTCTACAAATAATATAACATGAATGATTTCGTTCAAATACCATGTTTAATCTACACTATTTTTACCTGAAGCCAAAAACTAAGGTTCAAATATCCATCGTTCAACTTTAGGACCTACTACTGACATTTTATTTTCCAGATTCCAATATTACAATATTGTATTTTTGCATAACCTGTGCATCTATAATTTCTTATCTTTGCCGCCGTGAAAACAATCGCTGTCATATTATCTTTTTATTTCCTCGGTCTTAATTTTATGCCTTGTGATGATACAATAGTATCCGACAATCAGGAAACTATTTCTGTCAATCTCACTTTAGACCAGGATAATCAGGATCAGCAACACGATAATAAATCTGACGATTGTCCTCCTTTCTGTCAGTGCCATTGCTGCAATGTTCATGTGGTAAATTTCCACCCCAGTTATTTCAAAGTCCTGGATCTGGAGATTCCCTCTATAATAATTCAAAAAGGAGAGAATACCGGAATAGAAATACTGGATACCCACTTTCAGCCTCCCCGACTTTAATTCAGTTTAGAGGATAGTTATATTCTCTCGTTATTGGCTTTGGCCAATATTTTTTCTTATTAAAAACTGAATTAAATTATCATATATGATTAATAAAATCATTGATTTTTCAATCAATAATAAATTCATTATTGGTT
>ERZ1284729.162-NODE-162-length-11991-cov-11.617962_pt1 | contig 11991 bp, 9 predicted proteins | sample MGYA00454602_ERZ1284729 | MGnify/ENA primary metagenome ERZ1284729 (study PRJEB36292, sample SAMEA5787381) | metagenome | biome: Arctic soil; feature: perennial spring outflow channel; material: sediment | place: Canada | collected 2017-07-08 | depth 0.05 m ... | reverse complement strand
TATTACCAATCAAGAAGGTTATAAAGTTTTTGAAGATGGACGTGTTTATAAATATATAGGAGAAGATTTACACCATAATAAGGGCTTGTTGTGTGTGGATTGCCATTCCTCACATGAAGTAATGGGGGACGGAAAAAAATATACTCATGCCGAACAAGCAGTAAAACTGCAATGCTCAGACTGTCATTTTAAAGATAAACCCAACACCATACCCTACGACTCACTTGATGGGGAAAGTTTATTGGTTTTTTTACATCGTGATTATAAGCATTTTGACAAGCAATTTATTACAGTTGAAAAAGACAAGCATCCATTGGTAAATACCTTTGTGGATTCAGTAGGGAAAGCTTTTTTAATAGGTAAAAAAGATGGAAAAATTCACGAATTAAAACCTCAGCCTGAAATTTGTTCCAGAGACAATGCACATAAAAATGTAAGTTGCTCCACGTGCCATTCCTCATGGACTTCACGTTGTATAGGCTGCCATAATGAATTTGATAAAAATGAGTCCAGAGGCTTCGATTTATTGGATAAAAAATTTGTAACGGGTCAATGGAAAGAACATGTTGCCGAATTTTCTTCGTCGCAACCAGCAATGGGCGTTAGGGAATCGAAAAATAAAAGAGAGATTCAACCTGCCATTCCCGGAATGATTTTAACCATAGATAAAGGAAGTTTTTCCGGAAAAGAAATTGGTGAGGAAGTTTCTTTTCACCGGTTGTATGCACCAAATTCACCTCATACAACAACTAAAAGTGTGAGGGATTGTAAATCCTGCCATTCAAATTCTGCTACGTTGGGATATGGAATGGGAAGTTTGGTTTATAATATAAATAACAATGAAGGGAAATGGAGTTTTACGCCAGAATATGCACCCAACCCAAATGATAATTTACCTGAAGATGCCTGGGTGCCATTTTTAACAACTCCTAAAAAAGGGCTTATAAATTCTACCCGGCTAGATTTCAGACCTTTTACAGTGCAAGAACAAAAACAATTATTACTCGTTGGTGCTTGTTTGCAGTGCCATAAAGATGACTCTAAAGTTATGCAGCGAAGCTTAATTGATGGAATAGATCCATTATTAAAAAAATTAAGCAAGGACTGCATTCTTCCAAAATATTGAGGGCTGTTGTTTTTAGCAAAAATCAATCTTTCATATTTAAATTTTTATTGTCATCTTAAATTAAAAAAAATAAAAGTGGCTTGATAGTATTAAAATAACTTAGTTTATTTCGGTAATAGCTGTTTGCATGAACAAGTTTAAAATTTCACCGTCCTATACCAAATAAAATTTAACTCTCATTTTTTTAGGCATTTTAGCCACTCAAAATTTTATGAATTAATTAGTTACAATAGCCTTATCTTTAGAAAAACTTAAAATCTCAAGATATGCGATTCGCGATAAGCTATGTAAGTACTGCAAACAGGAATCTCAATCAGGATGAAGTTGCAGAACTTTTGGAACTAACAGAGATCAGGAATAATAAAGATGGTGTGAAGGGGTTGCTTATTTATTCTGGTGGCAATTTTTTTGAGGTTATTGAAGGTGAAAAAACCAAGATCAAGGATCTGTTTGAAAAAATCAAAGTAGATCCCAGGCACAGAAATATAATGATGGTTTTTGAAAAAAAGATCAGCAAGCAGCTGTTCGAAGATGAGAAAGCCAATTTTATTTCTGAAAACACGCAACATCGCCAAATGAGGGTGGAAAATTTTCGTTATTACATTCAGGATCTCGATGAAAGCACAAAAAAAGCGGTGAACAATATTCTCGCGGCAATGGGTGAAAACAGTTAATTCAGTAAAATTCTGTGCTACTTTTCTTTAGTCAATTTTGGCCCTAAAAATTTTATGAACTGATCAGTTCCCAATAATTACATCAAGGTATATAGGACCACTAAGATCTTAAACATTCTTTCCCCGGATTTTTTTTCAAATATTACCTTTTTCAACTCTGGCGTCATCTTTTGGCGCTGTTATTCATAAATCGCACAATTTCAGGAGGACACCCATTATGAGGCAATGGTTTATTACGGAAAGATCACTTTTTGAATCTGAAAAAGAAAAAGGCTTTAAGGTTGATATGCAAATCCCGGTGTAAACTGAAAGTACAATGATTCTGCAAATAAAAAAAATCCATATAAACTCAGGAGTTTATATGGATTTTGACTTACTCAAAACCTGTGATTTTGGCTCTTCTACTTTAGGCAATTAAGGCACTAAACTTTATGAACTAAACAATTATCCCTTATAATATTTCCCCTGCCAGGTATTTTTTTCTGCCAGTTTCTGGTCAATTTTGGCGACAATCTCAAAATTCTTCATTTGATTCCATTTCGGAGCGATCAACAGATCGTAGGGAGCTTCACTCGCAAATCTTTCAAGGCTGATGTCCGGTCTTAAATAACCTATGAAATCGCTTATGAAATCTATATAATCTTCAGAAGTAAACAAGTCAAAATTCTCCGGATCTCTATTGTACTGAACAGCCATTACCGTCTGTTTTACAATTTGTAAATGATGCATTTTCAGGGTGTCAATTGGAAGTTTAGAGATCTCGGTTGCGTGGTTCAGCAACTCGGCCCTGGTTTCGCCGGGCAGACCAATGATTAGATGAGCGCCCAGATGAATTCCTTTATTGGCGCAATTTTCATAAGCAGTTTTGGAATCTTCAAAAGTGTGGCATCTGTTAATAGAAAGCAGGGTTCTGTTCAGCGTACTCTCAACACCAAATTCCAGGGAAATGAAATGTTTTTTTGATAAAAATGACAAATAATCAATTAGTTCATCTGAAATGCAATCGGGTCGTGTACCAATGATCAATCCAATAACCTTTGGAAAGGCCAGGGCTTCATCATACATTTTTTTCAGCGATTCAATATCTGAAAAGGTATTTGTATATGCCTGAAAATAGGCGAAGTAATTTTTATATTTGTGCCTTTTTGAAAAAAAATCGATTCCCTGCTCCAATTGTTCAGTAATGCTTTTTTCAGGTTCGCAATAACCGGGATTAAAGGAATTGTTGTTGCAGTAAGTACAGCCTCCATAACCTTTTGAACCATCCCTATTGGGACAGGTAAACCCGACATCCAATGATATTTTTTGAACTCTTTCCCCAAAGTTCAATTTGATAAAAGAAGAGTAATCGAAATATCGTTTTCCTGTAATTTGCATCTAAAGATTTTGAACGGCAAAATTATCAAAAGTATATGGATTGGCTCATTTTTAACTGCTAATTCTCATTGGCAGTATTAAATCCCCTCATGCATCAAAGTCCCCAAGATTCAGTCCTTCAAAGGAAAGCGGAAAGACTTTGAAAACAAGTTGTTCCCTGCCTGTTTTTTTAAGATGAAATTTCAGCCGAAGAATTCTTTTAATAGCTGTACTTTGCTGAGATCACAAAATGCTTAATTCAGAATAAAACATTTAATTATCAACAGATCCGGTTCAATGAAATTCCCCCCGCACAGATTCTTCAAAACAGTATTACTCAGTCTTTTTCTTATTTTTTGGAATGCATCATTAATTGCCCAGGTTAAAATCAGTTCATGGAATCTTCAGAATTTCGGGAAGACAAAATCTGATCAGGAAATAAAATTCATTGCCAATAGCCTAAAGGAATTTGATATCATTGCACTTCAGGAGGTAGTTGCAGGTTATGGGGGAGCCCAGGCTGTTGCGCGGCTGGTTGATGAACTCAACAGGAAAGGCTCAAACTGGGATTATGTGATAAGCGATCCCACCAACAGCACCCCCTATGCAGCCGAGCGTTATGCCTATATCTGGAAAACGGGAAAGGTAAAAAAAGTGCAGCGTGCCTGGCTGGAACAAAATTATGTAAATGAGGTTGACCGGGAACCGTATTTTATGAATTTCAGTTATAAAGGAACGATGTTTAGCCTTGTGAGTTTTCACGCCATTCCAAAGAAAAAGCAACCTGAAACCGAGATCAAGTACTTTAAATTCCTGCCGGCTCAATACCCCGGTAAAAACCTGATCTTTCTGGGAGATTTTAACCTGCCTCAAAGTCACACCGTTTTTAATCCGCTGAAAAAAATGGGATACAAACCCGTTCTTACAGCTCAAAAAACAACTATGAAAATGCATTGTGTTGCAGAGGAATGCCTGGCTAACGAATATGACAATATTTTCTACAATACCAATACCACTCATATGATTAATTCCGGTGTGGTCCTTTTTTATGAGAGTTTTCCGGATATGGTAACAGCTAGAAGAATCTCTGATCATATCCCGATATGGGCCGAGTTTGATTTTCCTGACACCGATGTGGTACCATAACAATTGTTGCCGGATAATTAGATAAGAAATTTTGAATGCGAAAGTTTTTTCTTAATTTTAAATTTAACGGGCCTGTAAACTGATTGCCATTTTTTCGCATACTATGAAGAGGCTTGATTTTTGTACAAACAACTCCTGTAAATTAATTATTACCCAATTAAATAACTTCGATGAATACAGATATTTCTAATATAGATATGGAGGAACTCCGAATGGCTAAACGCTTACTCGAGAACCCTGGACTTGCGGCAAGGATCACCAATTATATTGGAATGCCAATCGAAAAGGGATTTGAAATGCTTCCCAAAAACTGGAATGAAAAAGTCGTTAAGATCACTCATACTGCCATTCAAAAGTCATCAGAGGCTGCACTTTTTACCATTAAGGATCAACCGGGAAGAAAGACTTCAAACAATTGGCATAGACTGGCGGTAGCCGCATCCGGTGGAGTGGGCGGTTTCTTTGGATTCGCGGGACTGGCTGCGGAAATTCCCGTTTCAACTACCCTTATGCTCCGGTCCATTGCCGATATTGCACGTTCCCAGGGAGAGTCTGTCAAGAATATTGAGACTAAACTGGAATGTATGCAGGTTTTGGCCTTAGGGGGAGAATCCGATTCAGATGACGGTACAGAGAGCGGATATTACGTTACCCGGGCATTATTGACAAAATCCATGACTGAAGCTGCGGAGTTTATAGCTAAAAAAGGATTTGTTGAAGAAGGTGCGCCTGTTCTGGTACGGTTTTTTGCCAATATAGCCAGTCGGTTCGGGATTCAGGTGAGTGAAAAAGCAGCGGCACAGGCGGTACCGATTATAGGTGCAATTAGCGGAGCCGCATTAAACACAATTTTTATGAATCATTTTCAGGATATGGCTACAGGACATTTTATAGTCAGAAAATTGGAGAGGATCCACGGGAAAGAGGTGATCGAGGAGCTTTATAAACAAATTCCGAATTAAAAAATTCAAGATTCAAGATTCAGAATTCAAAATTCCAAATTCCAAATTCCACCCCGATGCTTAGGGACCAAATCCACAAAATTTGTGTTTCTGCGTTTTTTTTTACTCAATATTCAATACTCAGTTCTCATTACTAAATCCGGAGAAGGTATTTCCCTGATTTAAATCTCCCGTTTTATATCCTTTCTTAAACCAGTCCATACGTTGTTTTGAAGTTCCATGGGTAAAAGCATCCGGAACTATCCTGCCTGAGGTTTGTTTTTGAATGGCATCATCTCCCACCGCATTCGCCGCGCTTAAAGCTTCTTGGATATCCCCTTCTTCTAAATATTCACGGTTGTAATGTGTCCACACCCCGGCGTAAAAATCGGCCTGTAATTCAAGGGCAACGGACAATTCATTGGCTTCACTCTGACTCATTCCCTGCTGAAGTTTCCGCACTTCCCCAGCGGTTCCCATAAGTTGTTGCACGTGATGACCTACTTCGTGCGCGATTACATAGGCAATGGCAAAATCGCCGCCTTCAGCTCCAAAACGGCTGCGCAGTTCTTCAAAAAATCTGAGGTCCATATAAACTTTTTCATCAATAGGACAGTAAAATGGGCCGGAGGCCGATGAAGCTCCGCCACAGGCTGTGCTTACGGCGTCCGTAAATAAAACCATTCCGGGTTCCCTATAGTTTCCTCCGTTTTGAGCGAAAAGCTCATTCCAGATATCCTCGGTATCCGCGAGCACGGTAGAGGCAAAATCTCCCAGTTCTTTTTCTTCCGCGGTTAGTTCACGTTCCTCTGTTGTTACAGGGATTTGATCTTGCAACTGGTTGAGAATTTCTGTGGGTTCTCCTCCGGAAAAGAATTGTATTGCCAGAAAAATGATCCCAACAATACCTCCTCCCACAGCAATTTTACCCCCGGTGGATTTACCTCTTCTGTCATCAACGTTACTGCTTTTTCTTCTGCCTTGCCATTTCATGGACTTTAGGTTTAAAATTTTTGTCCAAATTAAATAAAATAGCAATTGGTGTATGTTGCTTTTTTCATAAAATTGACCAGAGAGTGAAAGTGGTTGGAAAAAATAGATCGGGAATAATGTTTTAGCAGGAAAGCCGGGATTATTTAAAGGTTTTGCGAAGCGGAAGGCAAAAGAGATTTCAGAAAATATTAAGAGCAACTCTAATTCCAGTTAAAAAGAATATCCCGACAAGAAAAATCAAAGATATTTAGGCTTTTCCTTTAGATCTTTTTTGCTCATTTTATCTTCCTGTTCAGTTGGTAATTGCTAATCATGACTTTCAACAAATACAAAAATGCCAAAATGATTATAAGAACAATAACGAGTAAGATCCAAAACCTGATTGGATAGAAGTTTTTCAAGTCAACAATGAAATTGAGAGTGTTATTCAAAGTTTATTATTATACGTATTTTCACCCAGATCAGATTCCTAATAATTTTTTAATTGTAAAGTTAACCAGATTCAAGGTGAATCGATTATGGTTTTCCGTAAACAGGTGTAAGGAAGTATAAAAAAAGGAATTTACATTTATAAATATTTCAGATACAACAAGTTATGATCTTGAATAAAAACTAAATTATGCCCTTTTTTTTCATAATAGAAAAAAGGATAAAAAAACTTCAATTTTCAAATATCTCAAATCTTTTTTTTATCCGTATAGGATTTATTCCTTTTATTAGGAAAAAATCCATATTTTAATTAATATTGTGGCCTGTGTGAATTTGGAAAAGCCAAAATGGAAGATCAGTTATTTGCGGTTGTTGATGTCGAAACCACAGGTGGGGGAATGACCGGGAATCGCCTAACCGAAATTTGTGTGGTCTTATTGAAAGGATCGCAAATTATAGAAAGGTATTCCACCCTGATCAATCCCGAAATTAATATCCCCTTATATATCACTGCGCTCACCGGGATCGATAACAACTTGGTGGGCGATGCCCCGAAATTTCACGAAGTAGCAAAAAAAATTGAAGAGTTTACCCGAGGAGCGATTTTTGTTGCCCATAATGTGAATTTCGATTACAATGTGCTTCACAATGAATTCAAGGAACTCGGATATGAATTTACCCGGAAGAAACTTTGTACCGTGCGGCTCTCCCGTAAACTGATCCCGGGATTGGCTTCCTATAGCCTTGGTCGATTATGTGATTCCATAAATATCCCCATCATAGACCGTCATCGTGCCGAGGGAGATACAGATGCCACCGTGATCCTGTTCCAACGATTGCACTCATTGGATACCGGTTGGGAAGTTATTAAGTCTTTTCTGCACGCACATTCCAAAGAGGCAACATTGCCGCCTCATATTTCTTCGGAACAGATCCGGGAGCTGCCCGAAACCCCGGGGATTTATTTATTTAAGGACAAACAACATAAGGTGATTTATGCCGGGAAAGCCATAAATATCAGGAAGCGTGTACTGTCTCATTTTTATGATAAAATGACGAAGGAATACCGACTTGGTCAGGAAACCTACTATATAGATCACGAGACCACCGGGAACGAGCTGATGGCATTACTGCTGGAAGCAGAACATATCCGTAAGTTTTATCCCAAATTTAACCAGGCTCAAAAGCGGCCTGGGATGGTTTATCAAATTATCAGTTACATCAATCAACGGGGGATTATCCAGCTTGCCTTGGGAAAAACCAAAATGACTTCCGATTCGGTGGGCACTTTTTATAACCGTGCTGCAGCTACCGAAAAGCTGGAACAACTCTGTGAGCTTTTTAAACTTTGTCCCCGGTATTGTACGCTTCAAAGCAATATAGAGGTGTGTTCCCATTACCGGATCAGGAACTGCGAGGGAATTTGTGATGGTTCTGAATTGGTTCCGGATTACAATAAAAAGGTAAAGGCGGTAATAGCTTCGCTGAGTTCGGAAACGCAAAGCTATGTGATCAGGGAAAAAGGGCGTCATTTCAAGGAAGAAGCTTTTGTGCTGATAAAAGAAGGAAGATACCAGGGATTTGGATTTGTTGACGTCAATGTTCAAATCGCTGCAGTAGAAGATTATGAACCTTTTTTAAAGTTGCAGGAAGCCACTTACCACACCAATATGATCTTAAGCAACTATTTGCGCAAGCAGGGAAATCCTAAAATCCTGTTTTTTTGATCAAAACCTAAAGATTAAACACTTTATGCACCTTGAATACAGATTTGTTAGGCTTATATTTTATTAAACCTTATTTTTCGTTTGTTTTCAGGCGAACATTTCTTTTATCCGTTCGAAATCTTTGTGTTGAACTCCATTGTTTTTCAATATTTCAAGATCGCTTAAAATTGTAAAGGTATAAGTCTGTTTTTCATCAGTTTTTTTGTTGAACAAAGCCTTGTATTCGTTTTTGGCTTCCTCAAAACGACCTTGCAACAAATAGCTATGTGCCAGGTTGCACTGAAGGGAAGGAAAGGAATGTCCCAGATTTTTAGCTTTCAGAATAATCTCTTCTGCACTTTTAGGATTATTCAATTGTAAATGCATCCAGGACAAATTATTATACGCATCGCTAAGCATATTTTTTAATTTGTAATTTTGCGGAAAATGTTCTAATTGCTCCTCCAATAGCGTCGTTATAAGTTCCTGAAAAACGATTTTTTCTTTGGGATGGATTGTTGAATGGATCTCCCCGGTAAGCTCTTGTATTTTTATATAAGTATTTTCCAATTGAAGTTGCTCCAGCGAAATCCGGTTAAAATATTCTAAATAATAGGCGCAATCACTTTTCATGCTCATCAAAACCGGCCTCTGTTCAGAATATTTTTGTAAACGTGTTGATACGTCATCCAATAATTCCAGACTCATCTTTTTGTAATTCAGATCTAATTTGTCTACCAATTCGGTTTGATACAATTCGACTAGGTTTAGCGCGGTTGCACAAACATCAGCATCGAAAGCTTCAGGATGGTTTTTGGCCAATTTCTTTCTGATGTGCAAAGCCTGTAGAAAATATTTTTTGGCTGATTCGATTGTTTTAAGTTCCAAATAAAACAAGCCTAAATTGTGAAGTGAAGTAGCTAAATAATGTGTGTACTCTTCGGGAAATTCATCGGCTAAATTGTTGTAAACAGCTGCGGTTTGGTGACTGTATTCAATCGCTTTTGGATAATTTTTCATTTCCGCATACAAAATACTCAAACTGTTGAGCGTAGCCGCGGCATAAGGGGTAAACAAGGCATTGTCATGAGTGGACAGATATTGGTATTCATCAAGAGCTTGTTCGTAATGTTCCAAAGCTTTTTGATGTTCTTCCATCGATTTATAGGTCACTCCCAGATTATTCAAAACTGCCGCCATAAAAGGCTTGAATTTTACATCGAGATTCTCCGATAAATTTTGGAAAACCATCAAGGATTTTGTGTAATGTTTTTGCGCATCATACAGATTGAATTCTTCCGTAAAAATATTCCCCAAATGGTAATGTGCGCTTGCTTTTAATTCATTTAAACCAGGTTCGGGCAATTGGTCATATAAAATAATGGCAGCTTTTAGATGTGTTTTGGAATTGAAAAAATCTTCTTTATGCTGAAAAGCCTCTCCTAATGCAAAATGTGTATTTGCCAGATGGGGATAAAAAGCCGAGTTTTCGGAATCGGTAAGCGCAGTGTAAATTTTTAGTGCCCTCAGATAATTTTCGATCGCAAGAGCGGGATTCGATGATAAATAAATTGTAGCCAGATTATTGTAAATAGTGGCTTTGTCCGGAAAGCTTTTCTCATCCGGGAATTTATCATAAAGCCCGATGGACTTATTAAAAACTTCGATTGCCTTTTGGGGACTGTTGGTTTTTTGATACAACCTTCCCAAGGCGTTGCAAAGATTAATTTGTTGGGCAGAAGTGATTGCCAATTTCAACGCAGCTTCGTAATTTTCAATGGCTTTGTCAAGTTCATTTTCGCGAAAAAGTAAATTGGCATTATCGATATATTCTTCCATGGAAAGGTCCATAATTTGAGGTTTTTAAGTTTATATTTGCTTATAGCTATCTATATATTTTTCTGCATTTTCTTTACATAAGCTCACATATTCAATTCTCGACAATTCATCATAATCAAAACCAGCCGTGAACATGGTTTCTTTTTGCATATCGATTAAATAAAATTCTTTTTCTTTCAGATTTTTAATAAGGAAAAGCAGCGCGAATTCCCCTGCACCGTGTATTTCAGAAAAAAGATATTCTCCGAAAAACATTTTCCCTATTGCCACCCCAAATAATCCGCCAACCAAGAGATTGTCTTTCCAGATTTCCACCACCTTAACAAGACCTTTTTGATGCAATTCCATAAAAGTCCGAAAAGCCCTTTCAGATAGCCAATTGTTGTCCATACTGTCCCGGATGTTATAAAATTTTTGACATGCGCGAAACACTTGCTCTAAATCATTTGATAACAGGGCTGTAAATTGACCTTCCAAATGTTGGATTCGATCAGGTGAAAATTTAAATGAATCTAATAGCAGGACTGTCCTGGGATCCGGTGACCACCATTTGATCTGTTTCAATGGGAAATGCCAATAATAGATCCCGCTGTTATAGGCCAACACCAACCTTTGGACTGATAAATCCCCTCCTGTGGCAACCAATCCGTCTAAGTCGGCAAAATAAGCCGGCGGAAAGGCAATTTCTTCTTTTGAAAGATCAAAATAAGGCACAGTTTTTTTTATTATTTTTAGTTGTAATCCGGAATGTCCAGGTCATTAAGTTCCCCCAACTGTTTAAGTATTTCAAATGTTTTTCGTGCTTCTTCTTCATCCACAACACTAATGGCCGCACCCACGTGTACCATCACGTAATCTTCCAGTTTGGCTTCGGGCACTAAAGTGAGATTTACTTCCTTGATAACCCCGTCAAAGGATACTTTTCCTATTCGGAAAGTTTCGTCTAATTGGGCGGTAATTGCTATTAATTTTCCCGGTATCGAAAGGCACATTCGCTTTAGTTTTTAGGTTGATCTCTGTTTTTTCGTAGCCATTGGTACCAGGCTTCCATACCTTCGCCCGTAGTGGCAGCAAGTTCGATAAATTGTAGTTTCGGATTCACTTTCAGGGCATATTGCTTCAGTTTTTCTATATCGATATTCAGATAGGGCAACAGGTCTATTTTATTGATAATGCACAAATCTGAAGTGTGGAACATATCCGGATATTTGATGGGTTTGTCTTCCCCTTCAGTAGTGCTGATAATAACCACTCTTTTTGACTCGCCCAGATCGAACATGGACGGACAAACCAGGTTTCCAACATTTTCGATCATCAGGACAGAGTTATCTGAGATCTCTAATTTCTTGACGGCATCATAAATCATATCACTTTCCAAATGACAACCCTTGCCGGTATTGATTTGAATAACAGGAATATCTATGGCGGCAATCCGGTTGGCATCATTGAGGGTTTGTTGATCTCCTTCAATGACAAAAAACGGAATTTCAGCTTTTAGTTCCTTCAGGGTTCGTTCCAATAAGGATGTTTTTCCAGAGCCCGGAGAGCTGACCAAATTCAGGGCGAAAATGTTTTTGGCATCAAAATATCCCCGGTTTCTGGCCGCCATCACATCGTTGTGATGCAAAATATCCTGCTCTACCTCAATAGTTGTCTTGTGATGATGATCATGGGCGTGGTCGTGAGAATGTGTATGCCACTCATGTGTATGTTCATGAGAATGCCCGTGTTCTACATGAGGATCATGATTTTCATGTACGTGAGTTTTAATTTCCTTTGGA
>ERZ1284729.161-NODE-161-length-12015-cov-7.965719_pt1 | contig 12015 bp, 11 predicted proteins | sample MGYA00454602_ERZ1284729 | MGnify/ENA primary metagenome ERZ1284729 (study PRJEB36292, sample SAMEA5787381) | metagenome | biome: Arctic soil; feature: perennial spring outflow channel; material: sediment | place: Canada | collected 2017-07-08 | depth 0.05 m ... | reverse complement strand
TGATTAGGGACTGAGAGACCAACAAGATCAACACGTAATGTGTCGTCTGCAGCTTCAGATGTTTAAAAGAGACAGGAATACAAATAACAGCCTTCTGCTTGACCTTCAAAAAGTATCAAGCATTGTTTTTGCGTGTAAAAATGTATAGGTTGCTGAATCTGAAATGGAAGGATTTACGCCTCCAAATTCTCCAAAATATTGTAAATCCTGGATTTTATTTGCTGGTTTGTTGCTCATAACTTAAAAATTTATCATATAAAATTAGTGCAATTCAACTTAATAAACTGATTTAATTTATAATTTCAGATTATTTTACTATAAATAGTTATTTAAAAAGAATAATTTACTTTTATTATAAATATTTTTGATTATTTTTAGAAAAAAATACTGATGATGATTGTTAACTTAGATGTAACGGATAAAAAAATACTCAACCTGCTTCAGCAAAATTCAAAAGCGAATATTAAGGAAATCGCCCTGAAAATTGGGTTGACCCAAACGCCCACCTATGAACGCATTAAAAGGCTTGAAAAGACTGGCGTTATTAAAAATTACATTGCGGTTTTGGACAAAGAGAAAGTGGGATATATGGTTGAAGTGTTTTGCCAGGTGACTTTATTGGTACATTCAAAAGAGATGATTACCCGATTTGAAAATGCCATAAATAAAATAGATGAAGTGATGGAATGCTTTCACGTAGCCGGGAATTATGATTATTTGTTAAAAATAATTGTGAAAGACATGAATAGTTATCAGGCTTTTTTGAAAAATAAATTGAGTGTTTTAGATTCTGTTTCCAACGTACAAAGCACTTTTGTGATGTCATCGACGAAAGATAATTCCGGCTTAAGTTTAGTATAAGGTTAGTTGGAATGTTCAAAATCAAAAAAATCCTAAATCGTAATTCAATTTGCATTAGGGATTGAACGGTCTGTTTGAGCTCTCCCGTTTTTACGGGAAGCGAGCCGTAAAAGCCCGCCGCTTTTTTAAGCGGAATGCCCACCAAAAAGGCGGGCAAGTCCAAAAGATATTTTAAATGAAGTTGTTATTTTTCGGCAACAATGGTCACCTGAAAATCGAAATCATCGTTCACAAACTTGTCTTTTAAATCATTAAAAAACGTTTTTGATTTGTATTTTACGTTAAAATCGGCTCTGTTAATTTGGAAAGTATCGCTTGTTAAAGTCACATTGTCTTTGTTAACGGCAAGCGCGGCAGGGAACGTAATTTGTTTGGTGATGCCTTTAATGGTCATATTTCCCGTAACATGAATCTTTGTTTCTTTATTTTCAATTTTTGTGATATCAAATTTTGCGGTTGGAAAAGCAGCAACTTCAAAAAAGTCTTCAGATTTTAAATGACCCTCCAGTTTCGCGCTTCCGTCGGCATCTTTTATGGTGCTCATATCCGCCACAAAACTACCACCGGTTAACTTATTGTTTTTCAGGGAAATATTTCCGGAAGCCAATGTAATTGTGCCCGTATGATCGCCAGTTGGCTTGTATCCTTTCCAAGTTAATTTAGAATTTTCAACAGTTACCTTGAAATTGTCTTGTGCAAAAGCTGACTGGCTCACAAAAGAAAATGCGGCAAATGCCATTGCAAAAAGTATTATTTTTGATTTTTTCATGCGTTTCGTTATTTATAATGATTATTAATAACTGCAATGATACTAAAAAAATAACGAATCTATTTTAATGAAATTGTTTTTATATTTTTTTTAACAAGTATTGCAAATTATATAAAAGTTATTTACGCTTTTTCTTTTGAATCGATAATAATTGTCACCGGCCCGTCATTGATCAATGCAACTTTCATATCGGCGCCAAACTGTCCGGTTCCCACTTTTTTGTTTAGCTGAAGTTCTAATTGTTTAATAAATTGTTCGTACAACGGAATTGCAGTTTCGGGTTTTGCGGCGTAGATATAAGAAGGGCGATTTCCCTTTTTTGTGCTGGCATGCAAGGTAAACTGGCTTACCACGATGGCCTCTCCGTTTACATCAATTAACGATTTATTCATCACGCCGTTTTCATCATTAAAAATACGAAGATTGACAATTTTTTTAGTAAGCCATTCAATATCCGTTTTATCATCAGCCTCTTCAATACCCAATAAAATAAGCAATCCGCTATTAATTTCACTGACTTTAATTTCGTCAATTGTTACCGAAGCTTTTGAAACTCTTTGTAAGACTGATCTCATTTATTGTTGATGATTTGCTTAATCCTATCCCTAACCCTTTCCAAAGGAAAGGGAATTTGTTTTGAACTTCCGTCTTCGGTCTCCCGACTCCTAAGTATAAATGTCCGTTCTGTAATTTTCTTCGTTGCCTTCAACCATTTGAATATAACTGTTGTACCGTGAATAGGCAATTTCCTCGTTTTCAACGGCGTCTTTTATGGCGCAATTGGGTTCGTTCATATGCAAACAATTGTGGAATTTGCATTTTCGTTTCAGCTTAAAAAATTCGGGAAAATAATCTGCTACTTCTTTAGGTTCAAAATCTACCACCCCAAATCCTTTGATACCAGGCGTGTCGATAATGAATCCGCCAAAACTCAATTCGTACATTTCGGCAAAAGTGGTGGTGTGTTGCCCTTGTTTGTGCTGTTTGGAAACCTCAGCTGTTTTTAAATTTAGGCTAGGTTCAATGGCATTGACCAAGGTTGATTTTCCAACACCGGAATGCCCTGAAAACATCGTTGTTTTGTCCTTCATTAATTCCTTAACCTTATCGATATTGATATTTTTTGTGGCAGAAACATCAATACATAGGTAGCCAATTGATGTGTAAATAGCTTCCAATTCTTCTTTTATTTCCAGTAGCTCTGGCGTGTACATATCAATTTTATTAAAAAGAATGACGGCGTGAATGCTGTAGGCTTCCGCAGTGGCCAAAAAACGGTCTATAAATCCGGGTGAGGTTGGTGGGCTGTCAATTGTCACCAAAATAAAAGCAGTGTCAATATTGGATGCGATGATGTGCGTTTGCTTTGAAAGATTGACGGACTTGCGAATGATGTAGTTCTTACGATCGAAAATTTTATTGATTACGCCGGTCAATTTTCCTTCTTCATATTCAAAATTTACGTGATCGCCAACAGCCACCGGATTGGTGCTTTTAATGCCTTTCATACGAAATTTTCCTTTTAACCTGCAATCAACCCTGTCGCCATCTTCGGCATAAACTTGATACCAGCTTCCTGTAGATTTTGTAACAACACCTTTCATGCCAGCAAAGATATTTAAAAGTCTTCACAATATGGAATTTTAAATAAGTATCCAAAAATCAAAATATATGTAGGTAAAATTCCTTAAATTTTTATCAGACAACAATAAAAAAACAATATAACATTTGACATTGCTTTTTATGGGCAAAATTGCCCCTATCCCAAATACATTTTTAATAATTTATTTTTGGATAATTTTTTTAGCCTTCTAATTGATTTTTCTTTAATTTGACGAACCCTTTCTCGTGTCAAATTAAGATTTTCTCCTATTTCCGTGAGTGACATAGCTTGAGAGTCGCCCAAACCATAATACAACTGAACAACATCTGCTTCTCTTGGCTTTAGTGTTTGCAGCGCGCGTTTAATCTCAATTTTCAAAGATTCCTGCAATAAGGCTTTATCGGGATTTGGAAATTTATTGATATTCAATACATCATAAAGGTTAGAATTTTCACCTTCAATTAATGGCGCATCCAAAGAAACATGATGCCCATAATTTTTTAAAGATTTTTGAACTTCACCCAAAGATATTTCTAACATTTCTGAAATTTCTTCTGCTGATGGAGGCCGCTCATTTTCCTGCTCTAAAATTGCATACATTTTGTTAATTTTGCTAATCGCGCCAATTTTATTTAACGGCAAACGAACAATACGAGATTGTTCGGCCAAAGCTTGCAATATGGCTTGACGAATCCACCATACGGCATAAGAGATAAATTTGAACCCGCGGGTTTCATCAAACCGTTTTGCCGCTTTTATTAAGCCCAAATTTCCTTCATTTATTAAATCTTGCAATGCTATTCCTTGATTTTGGTATTGCTTTGCCACCGAAACAACAAATCTTAAATTGGCTTTAACCAATCGTTCCAAAGCCACTTGATCACCTTCTCTAATACGTTGTGCCAGCTCAACTTCCATATTGGTGGTAATTAAGTCAACTTTTGCAATTTCTTGAAAGTATTTTTCCAATGATGCAGTTTCTCTATTGGTAAGCTGTTTCGTTATTTTAAGCTGTCTCATTTATTGGCAATAAAATATTTTCACTATACTTTTTTACAAAAATAAAAGTGGGGAAAATTGAAGAAATAAAATTAAAATTGTGAATTTTAAAAAAAAATGATATTAATCAATAACCCTAATGATTATTATCAGTTAAGTGATTGATATTAAACCATTAAGATTTTTAATAAATAATGATTCAAATCAGTTAACAGTCTCAAAAAACTGGATTAACTTAAATAAAAAAGCTACTACATGACTGTTATTGGTTTGTGATTATTTGTATTAATAAATAGGCACCCCCCAAATACCGACTGCAATAATTGCTACCCCTAACAATACTGCTGAACCAATAACAATATATGATAAGACAGAAACTACAGGGGAAATTTGGTTTAATTTTAATATTTCATCTTCATTTAATATAAAATACTTGAACATGTCGTTTTCTGTGAATACCTCTTTATTCAATTTTTTAGCTGTTCTAGACTTTGCGTTCACCAAACCAATTAACTGATTATCTTGTTCATAAACTTTAGTAAACTTATATGAAGTTTTATCAACCATTGTTACTTTTACTTTTTTACCTGATTTGATTGCGGTTTCATAATTAACAGGCTTAACATACGCATTACAACTGTAAAGAATAAATATTAACGATAGTAAAAGTGAAATTAATTTTATGTGTTTCCTTATAGCTTTCATAATATATAAAGGTTTGATTAATAAAATTTAAAAATCTATTGTTACTGAAACTGACATATATTTGGGCGTTTCATATCAATATGTTTTAAAAAAAATTATTTTTTTCGATTCGTTGAATAAGTCTGTATCTCATCAAAATGCATTAGATAATTTCTTGCATCTCCATTAATCAGGAAAGCTTCTTTTTTAGAACCCGCAACTGCTCCAACAACAGTTCCTGTAGTTCCTAATATGAAAGCCCAACCCACTGCTTTTTCCCCTCCGGTCGTCCCCTCTACAGTATAGGTACCAAAAAACCAACTATCAATGGTTTTATCGGGGTCATCTCCGCTCACAAGACCAATTACAACTCCTGTGGTTACGCCTATCGCTGCCCCTATGGCTACCCCACTTCCTACTTTTCCCTTTCTCCTAATTTTTATTTTATGAATATCTTTAACATTAACAATGATTTCTGAGTTCTTTTTTCCAATTATTCTCAAAGATTCATCATTTGCCTCCAATAAAATTCCTTTAATCATTTTTGAGTTATCAATTTTTGATACCCAAACTTTATGAACTTTAAATTTCTTATTTGGTTCTTGCGCAAACAATATATTTAGAGAGCATAACATAACGATTACTGAGAGTTTGATTTTATTCATAATGTTAATTATTTAAAGTTAAGTAACTACTTTAAAAAAATCGAATGGAGTTGAAGCAAGATATTATTAAAATATGTAACTAAAGTTACACATTTTAATAATATGAAAAACAGTTAGTTGCAATTAATAATGAGACTAAATAAAAGATTCTACCTGCTATAGGTGTTGGGCTTGAAAACTCTCAAACTCCCTAAACTCCAATTCAGAATCCAATGCGAGCATAATTCTGTCAACTGTTCCGGGAGTATTTTCCGCGATCCAAACGCCCTATAAACTCTTGTCGTGGACTATTGAATACCTTCATAGAAAGCTCCAACTGAGTCCACCCATTTTTCAGCCGTTGGTGGCGTACAAACTGCCCGAATTTTTCTAGTGATAAGGTCATCATGTACTGCATTAATATCTACTAAAGTTAATCAATAATTTATAATTAACAATTGTTGTTTAGAATAAATATAAATTAAATAGCAGCTGTACAAGATGTTAATTAATTTCTTAACTTTAATTAGCATATTATCTTTAAAAATTTCTACCCCTATTTAGTCAACTGCTAACTATTTGATATTACTAATATTAAAATAAGTTAATATGATTGTAAAAGGGAAACAACATCCAAAAGAAAATAAATTATATGTAATTGCACTACAAAAATATAATTTATTACTTGAAACTATTTTAGAAAGTCAAAAAGACACTATTCTTTTATCTGTTGACAAGAATTTCAGTTATATGTACTTCAATTCCGCGCATTATGAAGCAATGAGATATGCGTACAATAAAAAAATTAAAATTGGTATGAATATTTTGGATTGTATTACAGATAATGATGACAGAAATGCTGTTTTTGAAAACTACAGTAGAGCGTTGAATGGAGAATCACATTCAACTATCCGAGTTTATGGTGATATTAATAAAGAAACGTATGAGTGTTTTTATAACCCAATTAGAAATGAGACAAATGAAATCTTTGGAGTGACTATGATGGCTAGAAACATTTCTAAACGAGTAAAACATGAAAAAGCACTAAAAAAACATGAAAAAGCACTAAAAAAATCCGAAAAATATTTAAAGGAAGCTAATGCCACAAAAGATAAGTTGTTTTCCTTAATCGCACATGATTTAAGGTCGCCAATTGGTGCAGTTTCAGCTCTAGCAAATGTATTATTTGCAAATTTTGACAAATACCAACCTGTTAAGCAAAATACGCTTTTGAAAATCATTTGTATGGCATTGGATAATACATACATCCTTTTAGAAGACCTTTTACTATGGTCTTTGGCACAAAAAAATGCTATTTTGTTTACCCCAAAAAAAATTAACCTATCAAATATAACCAATGAGATTATTGAGGTCTTTAGTCAAAATATAGCAAATAAAGAATTGAAAATTAATAAAAATTACCCGCCTTCTTTTGATATTTATGCAGATCTACAAATGATTTCTACTGTTTTACGAAATTTATTATCTAACGCAATAAAATTCTCATATAATAAAGGAATCATTGAAATTAAATTTGAATCATTCATTGATGAAAACAATCATGAGGTACATATTTCTATTCGTGATTATGGTATGGGTATGTCAAAAGGGGCAATTAGCAAATTATTCAATATTGGTGAAAATACCTCAACACTAGGAACGAACAAGGAGAAAGGAACGGGTTTTGGATTAATTATTTGTAAAGAATTTGTTGAAAAGCATCATGGAAATATTACAATTGAGAGCAAAATAAACCAAGGAACTAAAATCATTGTTGCACTTCCACAGAATATTAAAAGCATTGAATAAATAGCGGCGGGATGCCAATACCTCATAAAATTTAAGCTAAATCTAAACTAAAAAACGAACCAACAAACATTTGGAAAAAAAATTCACGTAAAAACAGGGGTAGTGACTATTGATGCCTATGAGATGTGCGAATTTCAAACCGAAAACGACTTTAGGTTTTGGGTTGGGGTCTTAAATAGCAGCTTTTTCTTCCAAACTTTCAGTTTTTTTTATTTCCGTTTGCATCCGCAACTCCTACTGTGATTCTGTCTGACGCTATCAATTATTAATTAACAATAGCATACATTACTTTTTAGTATTAATAACTGCTTGTAGGAATTTTTTAAAAAGAGCTTAGAACAAATATGACGTAAATACAAGTAAATAAAAACCGTTGTAAAGCCGTTATTTACAGGCTGGATTTTAGGGTTAAAGATTTTTTTTTACTATAAAAAATAACAGTCCAAATGCAAATATTCTAATTTTCTCTATTCTTATCTAGTATATTTAAAAAAAGCTAAAACTTTTTAAACTGATAATTGAATTTTTGTAAATTTGTGAAACACCACAACCTTCAAAGTTGAATTATTTGCTTTAAAATTAAAGTTCGGGGGTGCAGTCAGGGGTGCTATAAAAAAAGAACCCTTATAAAGTATTAATTTATAAGGGAATTTCTAATTTGCTAGTTGACCCACAAGGACTCGAACCTTGACTGACGATACCAAAAACCGGAGTGCTACCATTACACCATGGGTCATTTTGCGGGTGCAAATTTAGCCTAAAGTTTCAATTCAACAAATAATTTTCAGTATTTTTTTAATAAAATTTATATTAAAAACGCATTCACACCATATTGGCATCTCATATCATCATAACATTCCATAATTAATTTTTATTTTACTAAATTCGCTTCGGTTTTAACTATTTACTATGAACGCATTTAATTTCTCTAAGTGGAACACAATTGTTGGGTGGTCTGCTTTTGCAATAGCCTTAATCACTTACACGTTAACACTCGAACCTACAGTGAGTTACTGGGATTGTGGCGAATATATTGCCACTTCCGTAAAACTTCAGGTTGGGCATCCGCCGGGAGCGCCATTATATCAAATGTTGGGTGCATTTTTCGCATTGTTTACAGGTGAAGTGACAGAGATTGCCAAAATGGTCAACTTTATGTCGGCATTGGCAAGCGCATTCACTATTTTATTTTTGTTTTGGAGCATTACCATGTTGGCCAAAAGATTGGTGGATAACAGCCAGGAATTAAGCAAAAGCACTTCAATTGCCATCTTGGGAAGCGGGTTGGTTGGCGCTTTAACCTACACGTTTTCAGATAGTTTTTGGTTTAGTGCCGTGGAAGCGGAAGTGTATGCCATGTCTTCATTTTTAATGGCACTTTTGTTTTGGCTGGGCTTGCATTGGGAAAAAGAAATGGATGAGCCACGCGGCGACAAATGGCTGTTGTTGATCAGTTTTGTGGTGGGATTGTCATTTGGCGTCCACATATTGTCATTGCTGGTAATTCCTTCCATTGTGTTTCTTTACATCTACAAAAAATACAAAAATTTAATTTTTAAGGAATTTATTGTGGTCAATATTGTGGTGGTATTTGTGTTGTGTTTGGTTTTTAAATTGTTATTTGCTTATACCGTAATATATTATAGCGCATTTGAATTGTTTTTTGTTAATTACATTGGAATGCCGTTTAATTCGGGAAGTATCATTGCAGGAATTCTGTTGATTGCCTTTTTTTACTTCGCTTTGAAATACACGCACAAAAAACAACAGGTTGAAGCAAATACTGTTATTTTGTCTGTTTTATTTATTATGATTGGCTTTTCTTCCTGGATTATGTTGCCAATCAGGGCGAACGCGAACACCACCATCAACGAAAACAATCCATCAAGCGCCCGTGAATTGCTGGCTTATTACAACCGCGAACAATATGGGGATACCAACGTTTTTTATGATACTTATTATTCTATCATTTACAATAGGGAGGTTGACAAAAGCAACCCGACAAGAGATGACAAGCCCAAATATGAAAAGGATGAAAAAGCCGGCAAATATATTATTGTAAATCATTACAAAGACGCGTTGCCAAACTGGAACAGTACGCATAAAGGAATCATTCCCAGAATGGTAAGCACCGACGCTTCCGTCATAAAAAATTACAAAGCCATTGCGGGAATACCGCAAAGCAGCAAAAACAGGCCCACTTTTATTGAAAACATCAAATATATGGTCGATTTTCAATTTGGGTATATGTATGGTCGCTATTTTATGTGGAATTTTGTGGGTAAACAAAATGATGAACAGGGCAATCTCGATTTACAGGATGGAAATTGGCTGAGCGGCATTCAGTTTATTGACGAATTCAGGTTGGGCATCCAATCAAATTTACCTTCGGATGTACAAGACAACAAAGGCAGAAATACCTATTTTTTCCTCCCTTTTATTCTGGGAATTATAGGCTTGTTTTTTCATGTGAAACAAAACAAAAACGATTTTTACACGCTATTGCTCTTTTTCGTTTTCACAGGTTTGGCCATTGTTTTTTACACCAATCCAAAACCTTTTGAACCAAGAGAACGTGATTATGCGGTAGTGGGCTCATTTTACATTTTTGCCATTTGGGTGGGATTTGGCGTGTTGGCGCTTTATCAAAAATTAAAACAATACGCTAATAAAAATATGGTTGCCATTGCGGTTACCGTAGTTTCCCTTTTGGCCGTACCTGTGTTGATGGCATTTCAGAATTGGGACGACCACGACCGATCTAACCGTTATACTTCACGACTAAACGCAACTGCATATCTGGATTCTTGTGCGCCAAACGCCATCTTGTTTACCATTGGCGATAACGACACGTTCCCGCTTTGGTATATGCCGGAAGTTGAAAATTATAGAACCGACATTAAGCTGATCAATACCAGCCTTTTTCAAACCGATTGTTATATTGACCAAATGAAGCGAAAAACCTACGATGCTGACCCTATTCCATCGCAATTGACCCACGACCAATACAAATGGGGAACGTTGGATGTTGCGTATTATTTTCCTGAAATTATTCCGCAATTAAAAGATTCTGTGGTGGATATTAAATATTTTATGAAATGGATTGAAAGCGATCAGGACATTACTTTTTATGACTTGGATGATGATGGCATTCAGGAAAAAATATTGCCAACCAATAAAATAAGGGTGCCTGTTGATAAAGAAATGGTGCTAAAAAATGGCATTGTAGCACAAAAAGATTCGGCCCTTATTGTACCCTATATCGACATTGAGTTTAATGGCGCACTTACAAAAGCAAGAATTTTAATGCTCGACATTTTGGCCAATAACAATTGGAAAAAGCCTATTTATTTTACCGGTGGCGCCCAGGCTGATGAAGAATATATTTGGCTGAAAAATTATTTGCAATTGGATGGAATGACCTACAAGCTGGTGCCAATTTTAACACCAGATGACGGGAATTTCTTTGAAATGGGTCGCATAAATACTGATGTGATGTACAAAAATGTAAAAAAATGGGATTGGGGAAACATTACCAATGACAACATTTATTTAGACCCTGAAACACGAAAAAACTCGGTGACTTACCGCAACAATATGGAACGTTTGGCAAGAGCACTGATTGATGAAAAACAATTTGACAAGGCTGAAGAAATTGTGGATCTTTCCTTAGAAAAAATGCCGGTGGCCAAATTTGGGCATTACAGCATGCTTATTGGTTATGTCGATTTATATTATGGGTTGAACAAAAAAGAAAAAGCCAGAAAATTGACTGCGGAATTAAAAACGGTGTTGCAGGAAAATTTAAGGTATTACAGCCAGTTTGATGAATCAACCGTTGAAGCTGTCTTTAACGATATTGAACGTAGTTTATTGATGTACGATCAACTCATTAAAACCGCGATTCGTTTTGATGATGAAGCATATGCAAATACGCTTAAAGAAGAATATGTTGGTTATTTAAAATTGTTTGATTACTTAATCGGCGAAGAGGAAGAATAAAGTTTCGACTGCGTCTGGCAGTTTACAGACGCAGTTTGGCTTTTTTATGCTAAAAACAATCCGTAATCCATGAAGCTCTATTTTATAAAAACACCAAGTCTGATAAAATTCATTTTCAGGAATTGGGTTTGGCGTTTATCATCAAAGAAAAAAGTGCTTTATCTCACTTTTGATGATGGCCCAACCCCAGAAATTACGGAATGGACTTTAAAAGAACTTAAGAAATACAAGGCAAAAGCCACCTTTTTCTGTATCGGAAAAAACATAGCGGAACACCCGGAAATATTCCAAAAAATTTTGAAAGAAAATCATTCGGTAGGCAATCACACCAACAACCATTTAAATGGCTGGAAAACCAAAACGGCAGCTTACCTTCAAAACATAGAAGATGCAGAGAAATATTTTGAAGAAAATCCGAAATCAAAAATCCGAAATCAGAAATTGTTCCGGCCTCCTTATGGCAGACTTGCATTTTCCCAATCGAGAAAAATCAGAAAATTGGGTTATAAAATAATTATGTGGGATGTTTTAAGCGCCGACTTTGACCCAAAGATTTCTTTGGAAAAATGTTTAGAAAATGTGATCAGAAACATCGAAAATGGCAGTATCATTGTTTTTCACGACAGCGTTAAAGCATCAGAAAA
>ERZ1284729.160-NODE-160-length-12035-cov-32.363022_pt1 | contig 12035 bp, 9 predicted proteins | sample MGYA00454602_ERZ1284729 | MGnify/ENA primary metagenome ERZ1284729 (study PRJEB36292, sample SAMEA5787381) | metagenome | biome: Arctic soil; feature: perennial spring outflow channel; material: sediment | place: Canada | collected 2017-07-08 | depth 0.05 m ... | reverse complement strand
TGCTTGTGGTCAATAATGTTACAATAGAAACTATGGTTCTAAAAGATTCAATTCCTGTTGTGCCAAGACCTAATGATTTTTGAGGCAATGGATTCACCAGGATAAGGTCATTGGGCTGAATATAATAATACGGACTTTTGGTCGCATTGATATTTGTTAAATCTATATTATGGATCTCCTCTCTGGCCCCGGGATACTGGCGGATTATCTTAATATCGGTCATATCACCAAATTCTGTAATTCCCCCTGCATTGGCTACCGCTTCCATGATACTTACCTGTTCTTTATAAATTACCTGGCTTCCGGAACCTATTTCTCCTAAAGTGGTATATCGTATCCCCGCCAGTTTTACGGTTACAAAAATATTTGCTTCATCTTTAAAATATTGATCCAGCAGTTCCTGCTCTACTTTTTCCCTAACTTCCTTTACAGTAAATCCCAGGACGTTAATTTCCCCCAAAGTTGGCACACGGATATTTCCGTGGAGATCTACCGTAAATCCGTCATAATACATCCGTTCTTCGCCGGTAGCATTGGCATTGGCGTCATTGATTGGATTAAACATTCCAACCAATTCCTGATCCAATGCTTTTACGCGAATGCTCAATAGGTCGTTTACCTGAATTCGATAGGGTTTTTGAAGTCGCTGAATGGAAATAATACTGTCCACAGCAGCTTCATTCGCCTGTAAATAGGTGATTTTTTTAGTAGGAATACAGGAGGCAAAACTAAGTATTACCAGGAAAACGCAAACTATGGATTTATATTTCATAAAGGGGGCTCACTATTAAGCTTAAAAATATAATCGCAACACAATTAAAACTTTCATCTTTCAAAGCCCGCGTTACTGCGATCGAAATTCCGGTTTCCGGTTGATTTACAGAGTTCCGGTGGGGCTTTATTCCGCCTTAAAAGTACACTAAGCAAAACAAATATAAGTGTTGTATGCTAATAATAAAACTATTCTACTTTTATCCCGGAAAAATCTGTCTATTTTTGCAAAAAATTATTCTGTGAATTACCTATCGGTTGAAAATATTGCTAAATCTTTTGGAGAACTTCAGTTGTTCTCAAATATCTCCTTCGGAATAAATGAAGGCCAAAAAGTTGGTTTCGTCGCCAAAAACGGGACGGGAAAGACAACCCTGCTTCATATCCTTGCCGGTACTGAAGCCCCCGATGATGGCCGGGTGGTTTACCGCAAAGATATCACCTCTGCCTTTCTGGCCCAGGAACCGGATCTGGATCCAAAACTCACCGTTGAAGAAACAATTTTTGCCGGAGAAAATGAAACCCTGAAAGTGATTGCCCGATATGAAAAAGCGCTGGAAAATCCAGATAATGCGGATGCGTATCAAAGAGCATTCGAAGAAATGGATATGTTACAGGCCTGGGATTTTGAAACCCAGTATAAACAAATCCTTTTCAAACTAAAACTGGAGGAACTTGATAAATTGGTTGGGGAACTTTCCGGCGGACAAAAGAAACGTTTGGCCCTTGCCAATATGTTGCTGCACAAACCAGATTTTATAATCATGGATGAACCAACCAACCACCTGGATCTGGATATGATTGAGTGGCTGGAGGAATATTTCAGAAAAGAAAACTTCACAATTTTCATGGTCACGCACGACAGGTACTTCCTGGAGCGTGTTTGTAATGAGATCGTGGAACTGGAAGACGGACAACTTTACACCTACAAAGGAAATTACTCCTATTACCTCGATAAAAAAGATGCCCGGATAGAGCTGGATCAAACCAATACCGATAAAGCAAAGCAACTATTTAAAAAAGAACTGGACTGGATGCGCCGCCAGCCAAAAGCAAGGACAACCAAGTCTAAATCCCGGATCGATGATTTTCACGAGATCAAGGACCGGGCCTCCAAACGCCGGAATGACCACCAGGTGCAACTGGAAATAAATATGGAGCGTGTGGGAAGCAAGATCGTGGAACTGCATAAGATCTCCAAGAGATATGAAGACAAACAACTGCTGGATGGTTTTGAATATAACTTCCAAAAAGGAGAACGAATTGGGATTATAGGCAAGAACGGAACAGGAAAATCCACGTTTTTAAATATATTAACCGGAAAGATAAAACCCGATTCCGGAAAAGTGATCGTAGGGGACACCATTAAGTTTGGATACTATACCCAGGGAGGTATACAAGCTAAACCAGGACAGAAGGTGATTGATGTTATCAAGGAATTTGGGGAGTACATTCCGCTTGCCAAAGGAAGACAAATTTCTGCAGGGCAACTGCTGGAACGCTTTTTATTCGATCGAAAAAAGCAATATGATTTTGTAGAAAAATTAAGCGGTGGTGAACGCAAGCGCTTGTATTTGTGTACCGTGCTTATCCAAAACCCTAATTTCCTTATTCTTGATGAGCCTACCAATGATCTTGATATTGTAACCCTAAACGTGCTGGAGAATTTCCTTTTAGACTTCCCCGGTTGCCTGGTAGTGGTTTCTCACGACCGGTATTTTATGGACAAGATCGTAGATCATCTCTTTGTTTTTAAAGGCAATGCTGAAGTTCAGGATTTTCCGGGAAATTATTCCGATTACAGGGAATATGAAGCCATTCAAACCGCAGAGATCAATGCTGCTCCAAAAGCTGAAGTTTCCGACGATAAAACAAAAAAATCAACGGATGCTTCCGCCGGACTTACGTACAATGAGAAGAAAGAATTTGGAAAACTGGAGAAAGAGATCCTGAATCTTGAAAAGAGAAAGGAAAAACTACAACAGAAATTCCTGGAAAACCTTAGCGGGAAACAAATCGATGAAGCTTCGCTGGAACTTCAAAAAGTGATAGATGAAATCGAGACAAAAACCGAACGCTGGTTTGAATTGGGAGCTAAAGTTGAGTAAGACGACAGGACAGGAAAATATAGATGCCTTAGCAGGGCATTCCTTTTAAAAAACGATGCATCAAATAATCGCTTTCATAAAATTCCTCCTGAAATCCAGTAATCAGCATGGGGTGCACTCCCCGTTTGTATATAACCTGCTTACTAAATGTCTCTATAAAAAAGAGGAAAAGCCGGCTTTTAAAACGATTCGCTCTTATCTAAAAGCTGTTCGGTTGGATAACAGGATAATTTCCGTAAAGGACTTTGGAGCAGGAAGCAGGGTATTTAAATCGAATGAGCGAAAAGTTTCCGATATCGCCAAAAACGCTGCGATTTCCACAAAAAGAGCTCTTTTGTTAAACCGACTTACCTCCTACCTGAACATTAAAACCGCTTTGGAACTGGGAACTTCGTTAGGGATTTCCTCTACCGCGATCACTGCCGGAAATCAGGTGAAACTTACCACCCTGGAAGGCTGTCCCGAAACTGCCAATATTGCCCGTGAGTATTTTAAAAAGTTTGGATTGAAGAGCATTTCCTTAAAACTGGGAAATTTTGATGAACTCCTTTCCACAGAAAATTGGAGCAAGGAAATTAAGGACGCAACACCTGAATTGGAAAATCAGAAAAAACAATCTGTCCTGGATCTCATTTATTTTGACGGGAATCACCAAAAAGAGGCCACTTTAAACTATTTCAACCAGCTACTTCCGCTCGCCCATAATGATTCGGTTTTTATATTCGACGATATTCATTGGTCTAAAGGAATGGAAGAAGCCTGGGAAGAGATTAAAGCACATCCAGGCGTAAGAGTTAGTATAGATTCATTTTTCTGGGGACTTGTTTTTTTCAGGGAAGAACAGGAAAAAGAGCATTTTACACTAAGGTTGTAACAAATGATCTAAAACCACGTCATATAAACACTACAAAAAATCAGAATCAGGATATGAGCAAGGTTATTGAATTACGAAATATCACCAGGGATTTTCCACTTGGGCACGAGATCATCAAAGTTTTAAAGGGAATTAACCTGGATATTGAACGTGGCGAATATGTTGCTTTTATGGGACCTTCGGGTTCGGGCAAATCTACGCTGATGAATTTACTTGGTTGCCTGGACACCCCAACTTCAGGAAGTTATATCCTGAATGGAAATGATGTAAGCAAAATGAGTGATGATGAGCTGGCCGAGATCAGGAATAAGGAAATTGGCTTTGTATTTCAAACCTTTAACCTCCTGCCCCGAACCACCGCACTGGAAAATGTGGCTTTACCAATGGTGTATGCCGGAGCATCGAAATCTGCCCGAACAGAGCGCGCTAAAGAAGTATTGACAAACGTTGGCCTGGCCGACAGGATGGATCACAAGCCCAATCAGCTTTCGGGAGGTCAGCGACAAAGGGTTGCAGTTGGCCGCGCCCTGGTTAACAAACCTTCCATCATTCTTGCCGATGAACCTACCGGAAACCTGGATTCCATTACCTCTTTGGAAATCATGCATTTGTTCGATGAGATCCACGCAGCCGGAAATACGGTGATAGTGGTAACTCACGAGGAAGAAGTCGCAATGCACGCACACCGCATTATTCGATTAAGGGATGGAGTTATTGAAAGTGATAAGAAAAAGGAAATTATAAATCGCTGATAGCAGTTTACTAAACATTTTAAACTAATTCCCAATCGCTTTTCCATAATAACCATTTAGGGGAATTCGGCAAACTTTTCTTATATTGGTTAAAATTCATCTCACAATGATAGATTTTGATCAGGAAACCTGGATCTATTTAGCCCTTATCGCTATTGCCGTAATTTATTTTATTTGGAACAACAGCCGAATAAAACAAAACAGAAAAGACCGCAAAAATGAGAATTTCAGAAAACGTTACCTGGAGCGAAAGCGAACTAAAGATCCTCTCCAAAAACGGAATCAAAGAAACGGGTAACTATTGAGCAGACATTTGAGATTCAAACGACTTCTTCAGTTTAGCAAAGAAAACCTCTTTAATTATATGCTCTAAAACAATCTCCTTGAAAAATCAATTACTTAGTATAAGTACCGTTAAGAAGTAATTCAGAAACAATATCCACTTTTAAGATTGAATTTTCACAGGAAAAGACAGTTTGAATTTTCTGCGTTCCATAGCAATTTTTGAAAGTGGGCAATGCTCTCTTTCTCTGCACTGAAAAGCAAAAGTTTATGAACCATATATCTGCCGGCTATTTTCTATCTTTGAGCATAAGAAACAGAAAAATCAATATAAACAGATGAAGCACCCATAACGAGCTATTAATGCACAGAATAATACTTATTATGGCTGATTCATATGAGCTTTAAAACAATAATATAAAAAAATGAAAATATATACAAAAACCGGTGATAAAGGCACAACTTCCCTTTTTGGCGGAACCCGCGTTCCCAAACATCATATCCGGATAGAGAGTTACGGAACTGTAGATGAACTCAACTCCCATATAGGCTTGGTTAAAGACCAGGAAATACTGCCGGATACCCGGGAAATCCTGAACAGGATACAGGACCGTTTATTCACCATAGGATCTACTTTGGCCACCGAACCCGAAAAAGCGACCTTAAAAAGTGGAAAACCACGCCTTAACATTTCAGGAATTACGGAAGAAGATATTCTACTTTTGGAAAATGAAATCGATAAAATGAATGAAGTTTTACCTGAAATGACTCATTTCGTTTTGCCGGGAGGACATCAGGCAGTGTCAATTTGTCACATAGCACGCTGCGTTTGCCGACGCTCAGAACGTATGGCTACAGCGCTTTATGAAATAAGCCCTTTCAGCGAACTTGTATTAAAATATCTGAATCGTTTAAGCGATTACCTGTTTGTGCTGGCACGGAAATTGTCCAAAGATTTAAACGCAAATGAGGTAGAATGGATTCCTGAAAAAGGATTATAAGGACTTGTTTGCAGACTCTGAATTGTCCATAATTATTATGATTTTGACAATTTAGATTATGTTCTTAAAATTATTAGTGAAATAATAGATTTTTTACTTGCCTATTAGCATAAAAAAATTATTTTTGCAAAAATTAAAACCTGATTAATCAATGTATTGGACTTTAGAACTTGCATCCTACCTTAGTGATGCCCCCTGGCCGGCAACAAAAGATGAATTGATTGACTATGCCATCCGGACAGGAGCTCCGCTGGAAGTAGTGGAAAACCTTCAGTCTATTGAAGATGAAGGTGATTCATACGATTCAATTGAAGAAATATGGCCCGATTATCCTACCGATGAAGATTATCTTTGGAACGAGGATGAATATTAAAAAAGCATAAAGCAAATATTAAAAGGTCTCAAAATTGAGGCCTTTTTTTTGCTTACATTTGAACTTTATAAAACACAAAAAACTATGAGTTTTTTAGATTCTGTATTAAAAGTATTTGTTGGCGATAAATCCAAAAAAGACGTCAGCGAATTACAACCCATCGTTGAAAAGATCAAAGCACTTGAAAAGGAATATGAAGCGCTTAGCCTTGACGAACTCCGCGAAAAAACAGCCTTCTTCAAGAATAAGATCACGGAAGCTACACGGGGAATAAAAGAGCAAATTGAAAGCCTTACCAAAGAGGCCGATGCTTCTAATGACATCACCCGGAACGAGGATATCTATGCTGAAATTGATTCTTTAAAAGAAAAGATGTATGGCATTTCTGAAGCTATACTCAATGAGATCCTGCCAGCTGCATTTGCAACGGTTAAAGAAACCGCGAAACGATTCTTTCATAATCCACAGTTGAAGGTAACAGCAAGTGCTTTCGACCGCGAAATTTCAGCAGAGAAAGATTATGTTAACCTTGACGGAGATCACGCAATTTGGAATAATTCCTGGGATGCCGCCGGAAAACCAATCACCTGGGATATGATACATTACGATGTTCAGCTTATTGGTGGTGTGGCAATGCACCAGGGAAAAATCGCGGAGATGCAAACAGGGGAAGGTAAAACTTTGGTTGCAACATTACCAATGTACCTTAACGCACTTAGCGGGAAAGGTGTTCACCTTGTCACGGTAAACGATTACCTTGCAAAAAGGGATAGTGCCTGGATGGCGCCTATTTTTCAATTTCACGGACTTACCGTAGATTGTATCGATTACCACAGGCCAAACTCTGCTGCCCGAAGAAAAGCTTATAATGCAGATATCACTTATGGTACAAATAACGAATTTGGTTTTGATTATTTAAGGGATAATATGTCCCACGCACCAGATGATCTAGTACAACGACCGCATAATTATGCTATTGTAGATGAGGTGGATTCGGTTTTGGTGGATGATGCACGTACCCCGTTGATTATTTCCGGTCCAATTCCAAAAGGAGACATTCACGAGTTTGAAGTCCTGAAACCTGCAATTGCAAATATTGTTGAAGTTCAGCGCCAACATCTTACAAAAATTTTAGCGGAAGCCAAGAAACTCATCGCAGCCGGAAACACCAAAGAAGGGGGATTACAGTTGTTGAGAGTATTCAGAGGTTTGCCAAAAAACAAGGCACTTATAAAGTTTCTGAGTGAAGAAGGAATAAAACAACTGCTTCAAAAAACTGAAAATCATTATATGGCAGACAACAACCGGGAAATGCCAACGGTTGATGAGGAGCTGTATTTTGTAATCGAAGAAAAAAACAATCAAATAGATCTCACCGATAAGGGAATTGAATTCCTTTCCGGAAAAGAAGACCCGGATTTCTTTGTGATGCCGGAAATTGGTATGGAAATCGCCAAAATTGAGAAAAAAGGTCTTGGCAAAGAAGAAGAGGCCGAGGAAAAAGAAGAGTTATTTCGTGAATACAGCGTAAAAAGCGAACGTATTCACACCATGAGACAACTTTTAAAAGCCTATACGCTCTTTGAAAAGGATACCGAATATGTTGTAATCGAGAACAAGGTAAAGATAGTAGATGAGCAAACCGGACGTATTATGGAAGGCCGTCGTTACAGTGACGGACTGCACCAGGCTATCGAGGCCAAGGAAAGTGTAAAGATCGAGGATGCCACTCAAACCTTTGCCACAGTTACCCTTCAGAATTTTTTCAGAATGTACCGAAAACTTTCAGGGATGACGGGTACTGCCGTAACTGAAGCCGGTGAACTTTGGGAGATCTATGAACTGGATGTGGTAGAAATTCCTACCAACCGCCCTATCGCGAGACAGGACAAAGAAGATCTGGTTTATAAAACAAAACGGGAAAAATTCAACGCGGTAATCGATCAGGTTACAGAACTTTCAAATGCCGGAAGACCGGTTCTTATAGGTACTACTTCCGTGGAAATTTCAGAATTGCTGAGCAGGATGCTTAAGCTTCGGAATGTTCCTCACAACGTATTGAATGCAAAGCTGCATAAAAAAGAAGCCGATATCGTTGCCCAGGCAGGACAATCGGGAATCGTAACCATCGCTACCAACATGGCAGGTAGAGGTACGGATATTAAATTGAGCAAAGAAGTTAAGGCAGCCGGTGGTTTGGCCATTGTAGGTACAGAACGTCACGATTCCAGACGTGTGGACAGACAGTTACGTGGTAGAGCCGGGCGCCAGGGAGATCCGGGAAGCTCGCAATTCTTTGTGTCGCTGGAAGACAACCTGATGCGTTTATTCGGATCGGAAAGGATTGCCAAACTCATGGACCGTATGGGACTTGAAGAAGGAGAAGTGATTCAACATTCCATGATCTCCAAGTCTATTGAGCGGGCTCAGAAAAAAGTGGAGGAAAACAACTTTGGAGTTCGTAAGCGTTTGCTGGAATATGATGATGTTATGAACGCACAGAGAGAGGTGATCTACAAACGTCGTTACCATGCATTATTTGGAGATAGACTGAAAGTGGATATCGCCAATATGATCTATGACACTTCTGAAGTGATCACAGAAAACAACAAGGTTGGTACAGATTATAAGAATTTTGAATTTGAACTCATCCGTTATTTTTCAATGAGTTCCCCTGTTTCCGAAGAAGAATTCGAGAAAATAAGTGTTCAGGCTATCGCCGCAAAAGTTTACAAGGCAGCTTACGAGCATTATCAGCAAAAAATGGAGCGCACTTCCAAACTTGCCTTTCCTATTATCAAGCAGGTTTATGAAGATTCATCCAATAACTTTGAAAGGATCGCAGTTCCTTTTACCGATGGAAACAAGAGCCTTCAGGTAGTTACAAATCTTGAAAAGGCATATGAAACCGAAGGTAAACAGCTTACAAAAGATTTTGAGAAAAATATAACCCTTGCTATCATTGATGAATCCTGGAAAACGCATTTGCGCAAGATGGATGAATTAAAACAAAGCGTCCAGCTGGCAGTTCACGAGCAAAAAGATCCATTACTGATCTATAAATTTGAAGCTTTTGAATTATTTAAAGTGATGCTGGATAAGGTGAACAGGGATGTTATCTCCTTTTTATTCAAAGGTGAAATCCCGGAAGGGACTACCCCAAATATCCAGGAAGCACGTCAGCCCAAACGAAGGGAGAAAGTAGAAACCAACAAAGAAGAGATCCAGAATTTGGATGAGCGGGCCGCACAAAGCCGTGCTGCAGGACAACGCCAGCAGCAACGTCCGCAGGTAACCGAAACCATTGTTAGGGAACACGCTAAAATTGGTAGAAATGATAGGGTTACCGTGAAAAATGTAATGACAGGGGAAAACAAATCCATGAAATACAAACAGGCGATTCCTCTCATTGAAAAAGGAGATTGGGTTTTAACAGGAACCGAATAATAGTTTTTAAATCCTATTTAAACAGTAAAATGTTCGGGATAGAGTCAAGATCGTTCCGCCTTTGGCGTAACTGCAAGAGCCAGGAACCAGGACTTGATTTTAAGTAACTGATAAACTTTCCGGACAACAATATTTTTTAATCATCATTATTTAAATAATCCCGAAGCAAACCTTCGGGATTTTATTTTGCCAATAGGAATTGTTAAATTTTAACTTATTTTAGCTTCTAAACAAATAGCATCATTCATGAAGAATTACCGAATTGAAATTAAATGGGCCATAATTTTTACGGTCGTTGGCTTATTATGGATGGTTTTTGAAAAAGCCATGGGATGGCATTCGGAGAACATAGATAAACATCCACTTTACACCAATCTCTTCGGGTTTTTGGCTATCCTGATCTATTTTCTGGCATTGAGAGATAAAAGAAAAAATTTCTATGACGGATTGATCACCTGGCGTCAGGGATTTGTTTCGGGAATCCTGGTCACCGTTATCATAACCCTGTTAACACCGCTTTCGCTTTATATAACACACGAAGTTTTAAGTCCGGAATATTTCAGCAACATGATCGAGTTTAGTGTTGAAAATAACAGGATGAACCGCAATGATGCAGAAGCTTTATTTAGTTTAACATCCTACTTGATCCAGGGAACTTCCTGGGCGCTGGTAATGGGAGTAGTAACCGCAGCCATTGTAGCCCGGATACTACGCACAAAAAAGGAAGATAATTAATAAAAATGTCTTTATTTTGCTCTCCACTTTTTCACCCGAACTGAAAACTGAAAATTCTAATTAATTTTTAATAATAAATTCGGGTTAGGGCAATTTTCAAGATATTGATCAAGATCTTGCTTGGCTACAACCCCGGGGTAATCCCCATTAAAACCCTGTAAATCGTGTATTATTTGAAAATGAAGATGCGGTGCATAATCTCCGTTCACTTTTGTAGAACCCAGGTCCCCTATTTTATCCCCAGCTTCCACAATTTGTCCAAAACAGAGATTTTTAATACATTTCCGGCTTAAGTGCCCATAGAGCGTATAAAACATTCGTTCCCCTATCATATGTTCTAAAATAATAGTAGGTCCGTAATTCCCCATACCCTCATTATCATGAAAACTATGAACTGTTCCATCCAGAGGTGCTAAAACAGCGGTTCCGGCTTCAATCCAAAAATCTAACCCAATATGGATATTTCTGGGTGTTTCTGTTTTATCGTCGTTAAAAATAAAACTCCGCTCGTAAAAATTTCTTTTTTCATTATATCCGCCATAGGCAACTTTTGCCTTCTTTTTGGATAAAAAAGAATCTATACCTTTTTTAATTTCGCCAGAGGAAGGGATTTCAATGTGCTTTAATTCCTCGCTTACTTCAGACAAGTCAATATGCGCATAATCCTTCTGCTTAAATTTAGTATCTAATACAGGTGTAAAGTCTGAGGTACATTCTTTTATAAAATCGGAAAATCTGGTATTAGGCATAAGTTCTTTTTTTCAAAAATAACTTATTTTATTTCAATTTTACTAAAACTTGCGTTAATGGAAATACTTCTTTTTCCGTTGGTAGATTTGTAAAAACCGTTCAACATTTGGTTGTCATAAGATTTGGTAGCTTTCACAGTGGCAACCTTTGGATACTCTATGCTGCTTTGAGTTCCGTTGTAGTTAAAATTGAGGGCAGCATCCGGCAGTGAAAGCCTTAAATCGCTGTTTTTAAGCGTAACATCAAGATTTTTAAATTCCGGATGAAGCTTCCCTATACTTAGTTCACCAAAAGTACCTGATAGGATGGCAATTTCTGTGATCTCTCCAATATTTACATCGCTGGAGTTAGAAATAAGCTTAATACTTTTCGCTTTATCAATCACAACATCCTGAACATAACTGGTATTCAAAACACCGTAATTCCATTGGGAAACTGCAATTGGGGAATAAGATACTTTTACCTCCGTATTTTCGCCATCTATTATATCTGCTGAAAATTTACTGTGGGAAATATTGGCTTTCAGGTTATTTGCGCGTTGCCCAATTTTCACTTCCCCATGTCGCACTTCCAAATTTAACCTGGCATTGGCGGGAATCTTGATCCTGAGCGTGCGTACAGTAGTTCTGGGCTTCCCGGAATTTGGGCTTTTTGGAGCAACAGAATATTCTTTCAATTCCATATCATTTGCTATTCTTTCTCCTAATTGTTCCATTTTCGAACCAAAATTCTCCGCCCATAGTTCCATTTGCGCTTCAAATTTTTCTTCATTTAAGGCCATTTTCTTTTCTATATTTTTCTCCCAAATTGCAGCATTCTTCTCAAATTGCTTTGCCCATTTTTCCATGGACTTCTCAAAGTCCTTTCCAAAATTGTTCTCCACCTGCTTCTCCCATTTTTTCATATACTTTTCTCCATCCTTTTGATAGGCTTCATAATCGA
>ERZ1284729.159-NODE-159-length-12054-cov-9.260772_pt1 | contig 12054 bp, 13 predicted proteins | sample MGYA00454602_ERZ1284729 | MGnify/ENA primary metagenome ERZ1284729 (study PRJEB36292, sample SAMEA5787381) | metagenome | biome: Arctic soil; feature: perennial spring outflow channel; material: sediment | place: Canada | collected 2017-07-08 | depth 0.05 m ... | reverse complement strand
CTGCTGCTCCTGCTTGTCTCCAGGCCCGACCTCCTGCAAGACCTCCTCAAAGTCAAACCAGCAGAGCTCACGCTCATCATGATTATAGACCGTCAGAATACGTCGATCCTGATCATGGACATTCTCTTCTTCCTGAATAGCAGCGACCAGCTTGGCCGCTTCCTGAAAAGAAAGAAATTTAATTTCATTCTCAGACATTTACAGACCTCGAAACGGAAAAAGGCGAGATGGACTATGCCACTCGCCTTTTCTAATTATATTGATTAAACTCAAACAGCAGGCTTAACCACAGATCCAGATCGAATACAGCGCGTACAGACCCTTGCTCTCACAGCATTGCCGCTTGAGGCAACCATATGAACTTTTTTCAAATTTGGCAGCCAGCGCCGACGGGTTTTATTATTGGCATGGGAAACATTATTCCCGGTCACAGGCCCTTTTCCACAAATCTCACAAATCTTTGCCATCCCTTTCTCCTTGCCTTTACGAATCTGCCCTTTTATTACTTAAATAAAAACAATAACAACTAAGCATATTAAATTATCTATAACATGTCCCAACAATTTACCAAGTTTTTATACTCATTGTCTGGTTAAATAGCAAGATTTTTCCTTGAAAAAACTGGACGGAAAGAGAAAACAATAAAGTATCAAATGGATCTGATAAAATTAATGAATTAAAGAGAACTTTTCGGTATCATAATTTATTCAATTCATGTTATTTATATTTACTTTCAGAAGCAAGAGAAATTTTTATCCTTAACCCGCCAGAAATGGTAGACAAATAACACTTCTCTCACAGGACTATATGAAGAATAATAATCCAATCTGGGACTTTTTCGCATCAGTCAAACTCGCCCTTTTTACTCTGTTCATTCTCTCCATAACCTCAATCATCGGGACGGTTATCCCGCAAAAAGAGTCAGCTCAGTGGTATATTGATAAATATGGAGACTCGACCGCCAACCTCTTTCAAATCCTCTCGTTTACGCCTGATATGTACGGCTCGGCATGGTTTCTCTTTCTTCTGGGACTGCTCTGCTTAAATCTCATAGTCTGCAGCCTGGAAAGATTTCCTGGAGTCTGGCGCCAGATAAAAGCCGATAATCTTAATATCCCTGTTAATCGCCTTGAAAAAATGACGCCGCAACACCAATGGCATTCACCAATCAAGCCGGAGTCTGTTGCCAGTTCCCTCAAACAGGCCCTCAATGCCAATGGCTGGAAGGCTGAAGAACGTAAAGTTGATGATGGCATCCTGCTTTTCGCCCAGCAAGGGGCCATAACCCGTACCGGAGTCTATATAGTTCATACATCCATTCTGATAATATTTGCCGGGGCGCTGATTGGCTCTTTCCTTGGTTTCAAGGGTAGTGTCATGCTTCCTGAAACCAGAACAACCGACAAGATTTATGCCTTTGATACTCAAGCCCCTATTGATCTTGGCTTTGAAGTTCGGTGCGATTCTTTTAACATGGAATTTTATGCTAACGGAATGCCCAAATTCTACCGCTCACAACTCGCTATTCTCGAAAACGGTAAAGTAATAAAAGAAAAAGCCATTATGGTTAACGACCCGCTCACTTATAAAGGGATCACTTTTTATCAATCAAGTTATCAAGCTTACCAGGAATTTCTCATTACCATTGTCAATAAAAAAACCGGGGTGAGCGAGTCTGCCATTATTCCTTATCAACAACAACAAAATATGCAAGAAAGTGGTATTAGGTTAGGTATTATTAATGCAGAAGGACAAGGACAGTCTGTTATCAGGATGAAGATCTGGTTTACCGATGATAATGGCGAGCCCTCCGTCTTCTGGCTCGATAATGGCGAACAAGCTACCGTGGAACGTTCAACCAGCAATTATACCATCTCAGCAAAACAGATGTATGCCACCGGTCTGCAGGTAGCCAAAGACCCAGGGGTATGGGTAGTATATGCGGGGTGTTTTTTGATGATTATCGGTCTGATCGTTGCTTTTTTTATGTCTCATCGGCGCATCTGGCTCTATATTCGTGAGGACACTGACAACATGAGCTCCATTCTACTGACGGGTAATGCCAATAAGAATAAAGCCGATTTTGAGAAAAAAATGCAGCTTCTGGCGCAACAAATCAATACTATTTAATTGCTATTATTATAAAAACCTAAGTTTAGCTGACAAAACTTACAACTTCACCACAACGAGGTTATCTCTATGGATAGTTCACAGCTTATCGGTATCACTACCTTTACCTATCTTTTTTCTACCATTCTTTATGCCGTTATCTTTATCTTTAAGACCAAGCGCCTGGAAACTATTGCCACAATCTTTACGATCATTGCTTTTCTGATTCAAACTGCCGGAATCGGGCTTAGATGGCTGGAATCATATCAGCTGGGAATTGGTCGCGCGCCCTTGACTAATATGTATGAATCAGTCGTCTTTTTTGCCTGGACTATTATTCTGGTATATCTAATTATTGAATGGAAATACAAGACCAGAATCATTGGCGTCTTTGCCGTTCCTTTTGCCTTTCTGGCCATGGCCTATGCCTCTTTTTCTTCAGGTCTTACCAAGGAAATTGTCCCTCTGATCCCTGCTCTGCAATCAAACTGGCTGATCGCTCATGTTGTCACCTGCTTTATCGGCTATGCTGCCTTTGCCATTGCCGCCGGACTGGGGATCATGTACCTGATCAAGAATACCAGCGAAACTCGCCAGTCTACCAATGATAGTACCCTGCTGGGTTCCTTGCCACCCTTAAAAGTTATTGATGATATCACCCATAAGACTATGGTCTTCGGTTTTCTCTGGCTGTCCATAGGGATTATAACTGGAGCCATCTGGGCCAATTCTGCCTGGGGCACTTACTGGAGTTGGGACCCTAAAGAAACCTGGTCATTGATTACCTGGTTTGTTTATGCCATTACTCTGCATGCCCGCTATACCAGAGGCTGGGGTGGCACACGCATAGCCTGGCTGGCAATTGTGGGTTTTATTTCCGTAATATTTACTTACTATGGCGTAAATTTCCTTCTTTCCGGGCTCCATAGTTACGGAGCAAACTAAGGTAAATTCATAACAAGGATTGCTCCGGCCAAATAGATACAACCTGCTGTTATTTCTAGAAAGTATAGAAAAAAATCATTGGGTGATTTCTTGACAATGAATAAGGATAAAGGTATTCTTAAATAGTTTCATGAAATATACGTGGGTGCATAATCACTCATTTACGCTGTTCAAAACTAAATAAGGAGGAATATTATGAAAAAAACCGTAATGTATGCCGCAGCTTTTGCTTTAACACTGGGCCTGGGCTTGACCAGTAATTTAATGGCTGCCGACAAAGGACCTGCAGATATGATTTTGCAGGCCACTGTTGATGCTGCTGCCAAACCAAAACCAGCCACTTTTCCACATGCCAAACATCAGGAAAAAATGGCTTGTGGCGAGTGTCATCATTCCAAGGGTGCTGATGGCAAACAGGTGGCCTTTGTAGAAGGCCAGAAGATTGAAAAATGTGAATCCTGCCATAACAAAGCTGCCGGCCTGGACAAAAAGATTGCAACCTTCAAGGATGCGGCCCATACCAACTGTATCGGATGTCATAAAGAGAAGAAGGCTGGTCCTACCAAATGTACTGAATGCCACAAATAAAAAATTAGTTAAGTTTTAGTCTGCATTCCCAAAAAAGGCCGTCTTTGAAAAAAGACGGCCTTTTTTTATAAAATATTATTGGCGAATCTCAGGGTCGATTAATTAGGCAACAGTCATCTTGGAGATATCCCCTATCTGCAGAAAAAGCTGGGCAATGGCGGTCAGGAGATTCAACCGGTTAGCCCGGATCTTTTCATCATCGGCCATAACCATAACCGAATCGAAAAAAAGATCCAGCGGCTCTTTTAACGCCAGCATACCGGCAAGGGCTTGGCCGTACTCTTTACCTGCTAATAAGGGTTGGGTCGAATTGGCAATATCTGTGTAGAGCCCCGCCAGATTACGTTCCGACTCTTCTACCAACAAGGCCGCAATAATCTCACCACCCTGATGTTCTTTAATGATATTTTTTATTCTCTTAAAGGTTGCCGCAAGGACACCAAAAGACTCATCATCACGAATGGCTGCAAGGGCTTCCATCTTCTTCTTACAATCATTTACATCATCAAAGCCCAGAGAAGTCACCGCCTCCACTACCTGTTGATCAAAACCCATGGCCACGGCATCATTGACAAAACGTCCCTTAATAAAGGCCACCAGCGCATCGACGGTCAGAGCACTGCCATCAACCTTATTACCATACAAGGCCAGGGACTTATAAATCATTTCCCGAAGTGACAGATGGTAGCCTTTATCACTTATAATATTCAATAAGGCGAGGGCCAGTCTGCGCAGTCCAAAAGAATCAGTGGTACCGGTTGGTTGCTGACCAATGCCGAAGCTTCCGGCCAAAGTATCAAAACGATCAGCTAGACCAATAATAGCGCCAAGAGTAGAGGTAGGCAGCGCCGAATGAGCTCTCCTGGGTAGATAGTGTTCCCGAATGGCCAGAGCAATTGGTGCTGATTCACCATCGCTCAGGGCATAAGCCGCCCCCATATCTCCTTGCAAAGTAGGGAATTCACCCACCATGTTAGTGAGCAGATCTATTTTGCAGAGTCTGGCCGCCCGGCTGGCAGCATCAATATGGTCAGGGGCAATCTTCTCAGCCAGCATCGCCGCCAGTTTAATTAAGCGCTCACTCTTCTCCAGCATGGTGCCGAGACGAGCCTGAAAGATAATACCAGTCAGATCGGCATACCGATCTTCCAGCCTTCTCTCCCGATCAGCCCGGAAGAAGAACAGGGCATCTTCAAGTCTGGCCCTTAATACCCTTTCATGGCCTTTTCTCGTCAAGGCTATATCAGTAACCCTGGTATTATTGACCGCCACAAAAAAAGGCAGCAGGCCTTCCTGGCTATCCACTACCGGAAAATATTTCTGATGCTCGCGCATGGAAGTGATTAATACTTCCTTGGGTAATTCTAAAAACCGCTCATCAAATGATCCGCAAACCCCGAACGGAAATTCCACTAAGTTGGTGACGGTCTCAACAAGAGCTTCATCAATGGCCACATGGGAGCCACTATGGCCGCAGGTCTCATCGACTGCCTGCTTAATCTCTGTCAGCACCATTTGCCGGCGACGGGCAGGATCCACCAGGACATCGGCCGCCTCAAGTTGCTGTTCGTAAGAGGAAGCACCTTTAATGGTAAGTAAATCAGGGGCCATGAACCGATGGCCCCGACTACTATGCGAAGAGACAATCGCATCCATTGTAATCGGGATCACAGCCGGGCCATAAAGGGCCAGTAGCCATTGCACCGGACGGGCAAAGGTATTGGTGTTAGAGCCCCACTTCATTGATTTAGGAAATGTAAAATCAGCAAGAAGTTGACGAAGGATGTCAGGCAAAAGGTCAGCAGTATTAATGCCAGGCACCTCTCGAGTCAGGACCAGATATTCACCCTTGGCCGTCTCTACCCTTCGTAAATCAGATACTTCTGCTCCTTTTGACCGGGCAAAGCCCTGGGCTGCTTTGCTGAAACCGCCATCGCCATCAAGTCCGGCCTTTATCGAAGGACCCATAAGTTCTTCCTGGCGATCGGGTTGCCGTTCGACCAGGTCCTGCGCCATTAAAGCGAGACGTCTTGGAGTACCCACCACTTTTACCTGACCAAAGGCCAACTGCAATTCATCCGCCTTGCTGGTAAAATTCTGCAGCAATTGGTCAAGAGCCGGCAGGATAAAACCGGCAGGAAGTTCTTCAGTACCTATTTCAAAAAGAAGATCGGCCATAATAATATATAAAATTTAATGTTTAAGAAGAATAAGTAGTGGTGGCAGAGGTCGAGTATCCTTCAAAAAGATTCTCTACCGTTACCGAAAACCATTTTAAGGCAGATAACTCGGCAAGCCGGGCACCGACATGCCGGGTAAGTGATTCTACCGATAATGATCCCTGCAGGTCCTGGCTGCTGTGCTCCTGCTCTTGCCCAATAACCTGATCAATAGCCAGCTCAACCAAGCTGATGATATCTTCAATCCAGACGAAATGACGAAACCTGACGGCCACAACGGCATGACCCCAATGACCAAGAGATCTCGGTAATCCGGAAATCGCCATTTCTTTTAATGGTAATGACACAGGCACAATGAACTGGAACTCGAGATCATCACTAAGTTCAAGCGAACCGTGCATCCGGCATTCATATCGACAGGAATTCAAGCTCTTCGGATTCTGCGTTCTGGGCATAAAATAGGTAAAGGCCATTTCCACATGGGCCGCCTCAGCCTCCAATCGCTCTTTCATCTCCTCGAGGATATGATGAAATCCACCGAGGTCGATCTGGCCATGAAAGCGATTGAGAATCTCGATAAAGCGGCTCATATGCGTGCCCTTGAAACGGTGTGGCAGGTTCACATACATATTAACCGTCGCCACAGTATGCTGACGAGTTCTCGCCTTATCCAGCACGGTAATAGGATAGGAGATGGTCTTGACACCGACCTTTTTGATATTGATGCGTCTGTGGTCAAGCTCGCTCTGTATATCTTTCATATGCAGCTCATTCACTCAAAATAAAGAGACAGGAAGAGTCAAAGAGCCGTTTTCCTCTAACCAAAATTATTGTTCTGCAGGCCTGATCAACAGACTTATCCCAGATGTTTACGAACGGCCTCTTTCAAGCTCTCGAGGTCAGGAGATTTGACAATAAATTCATCTGAGGCCCAGGCACTGAGATCCTGCTTATATTCATGAAAAGCGGTACTGAGAATAATTGGCAGTTGCGGGGCAATCATTTTCATCTGTCTCAAGACTTCAATGCCATTCATCCCGGGCATCTGGATATCAAGAATGACCAGATCCGGGATTTCAGACCTGAACTTTTCCAGGGCCTCTTCGCCGTTAAAAGCTGAAATCACCTCATAACCCTCATCCTGAAACTCCTCCTGATATAAAAGCTGAATCCCTTCTTCATCATCAACCAGTAAGATTTTTTTCATGGCCTGGCCTCCTGTGGTCCTTTTACAAGTGATTCACGCAGATACTGAGCAGCCTCCTCAGGAGACATGGGATTGATATAGAACCCGGAACCCCATTCAAATCCGGCAATAGATGTCAGCTTGGGCACAATCTCAAAATGCCAGTGGAAATGTTTCATGTTTTCAGAATGCAAGGGCTGGGTATGCAGCACAAAATTATAAGGCACTCCCGGGATGCAGGCATCGAGACGATTGAGGGTCTCTGAAAAAATTGCAGCCAAGGCCGCGAGCTGCTGATCATCCTGATTATGGTAACCGGATTCATGTCTTTTGGGAAGAATCCACATCTCAAAGGGAGTTCGCGGGGCAAAAGGAGTCATCGTGATAAACAATTCATTCTGACACACGACCCGCACCTGCTGCTGGATCTCTTGGCGAATAATATCACAATAGATGCAACGTTCTTTGTAATTATAATATTCCAAGGTGCCCTGAAGTTCTGACACAATCATGCGGGGCAGAATCGGCAGAGCGACCAGTTGTGAATGCGAATGTTCCAGCGAAGCACCGGCAGCACGCCCATAATTCTTAAAAACCAGGACATAACGAAATCGAGGGTCACGCGCCAGATCAAGAATCCTGGCCCGAAAGGCGTGAAAGACCAGAATCATATGATCAAGATCCATCCTGGCAAAGATATCGTCATGGTGCGGGCTCTCGATTACTACTTCATGAGCACCGATGCCGTTCATCTTGTCATAAAGACCCTCGCCCTGACGGTCAATCTCACCTTCGATGACAAGAGCTGGATATTTATTGGGCACCACCCGCACCTGCCAGCCAGGGGTATTGGCTGGCGCTCCATACGGACGACCATAGGCAAGCACCTCCGGGGGCGTGGTATTTTCATTACCAGGGCAAAGGGGGCAAAACCCTCCAGTGACAGGGGCCTCAGCGATAATAAAATCAGTGGGCCGCTTGGCACGTTCCTGGGCAATGATAATCCAACGACCGAGGACAGGATCTTTTCGTAACTCAGGCATGGTTATTCTATTCCATGCCCTTTTTCATTCTTTTCCTGCATGGTTTTGCAGTCGATACAGAGCGAAGTTACCGGCCTTGCTTCCAGACGCTTCATACCGATTTCTTCACCACAGCCCTCACATTGGCCAAAGGTGCCATCAAAAATGCGTTCAAGGGCAGACTCAATCTTCGGCAATAACTTACGTTCGCGATCACGGATACGAAGCTCAAAACTACGATCCGCCTCGGCACTGGCCCGATCATTGGGATCCGGGATATTGCCAGTTTGCCCGGTTAGTTCAGTCAAGGTCCTTTCCGCTTCACTCAGGATTTCTTCCCGCTTATCTTCCAACAGTATTCTGAACCTGTCCAACTCTTTCTGATCCATATAACCACTCCCTATTCATCATATCACCCTCGCAGGGTTCATAAACAACAAAAAGAAAAAGCGGAAATTATTGTCTTATCTGACAAATGTTCCGCTTTTACCACCAGTCTTTTTCAATAGACGAATATTACTGATCACCATTGATTTATCAACCGCTTTACACATATCATAAATGGTCAATGCCGCCAGCGACACAGCAGTCAGGGCTTCCATCTCTACACCGGTTTTGCCGGAGATGCCGACTGTAGCCTGTATTTCAATAGAGTTATCCTCATCATGGAATATAAAAATTATATTGGTCTTGGTAATCAGCAAGGGATGAGCCAGGGGAATGAGTTCATCAACTTTTTTTGCCCCCATAATCCCTGCTAAGCGGGCCACACCAAGGACATCGCCTTTAGCCATGGAACCACTTTTTACCAGGGCATAAGCTTGAGCAGACATGGAGATATGACCGGCGGCCAAAGCCTCTCGCTTGGTCTCGCTCTTGTGGCTGACATCAACCATTCTGGCATTACCTTCACCATCAAAATGGGTAAAAACTGATTCTTTATCCACCTGGCTCATAAGGCTATTTTTCCTCTTTGCTCTTTTTGCCTAACACTTCATTAAAAAGTCGGCTAAAAAATCCTTCCTGCTCTTTATGCTGCCCATGCTCTCTGCAGAGATCATCGAATTTCTTTAAGATTTCCTTCTGTTCATCGCACAAATTTACCGGTGTCTGCACCTGAAGCTCAACAATCATATCACCGCGGCTATTACCACGAAGGCTGGGGACACCTTCATGCCGCAAGGTAAACAGAGCGCCGGATTGACTGCCGGCCGGGATTTTCAGATTCTTTTTCCCATGGATAGTTGGAACCTCAACCTTACAACCCAGGGCGGCCTGAGCCATGGACACCGGAAACCGACAGTAAATGGTATCGCCTTCCCGTTTAAAAAATTCATGCTCTTCTACATGGATCACCACATAGAGATCACCGGTAGCCCCACCACGACGGCCACCTTCACCTTCGCCGCGAAGACGCATCTGAGCGCCATGATCAACCCCGGCCGGTATCTTGATCGATACCATCTTGCTCTTATTGACTAACCCCGAGCCCTTACAATCCTGACAAGGATCAGTGACAATTTCGCCTTCGCCATGACATTGAGGACAGGTGGAACTGACCTGAAAAAATCCCTGGGAACGGATCACCTGACCTCGGCCATGGCAAGTCGGACAGGTCTCTCTTTTATGGCCGGGACGAGATCCTGAGCCTTCGCAAGTCCAGCAGGTGTCACGCCTGGTCAGCTCAACCTCTTTAGCGGTACCATGCACGGCTTCCATGAAGGAGATGGTCAAATCATAGCGCAGATCATTGCCGGGGATCGGGCCATTTCTCCGCGTTTGCGCACCAGCTCGTCTGCCAAAAAGATCACCGAAGAGATCACCAAAACCGGAGAAGATATCTTCAGAATTGCCTGGCCCCTGATAACCGCTGCTTTTCAGACCTTCATGGCCATACGTATCGTAGATCTTTCTTTTCTGCACATCACTGAGCACCTCATAGGCCTCAGCACACTCTTTAAAAAGGGATTCTGCCTCTTTATCATCCGGTTTGCGATCGGGATGATGTTGCATGGCAAGCGTCCGATAAGCCTTTTTGATCTCGCCACTGCTGGCGGTCCGGCTGACAGACAGCACATCGTAATAATCTCTTGGCATTTTCCTGACTCATACAATAAAAGTTACGCTATAACATCCTGCTCTGTGGCACCGACATCCAAATCTTCCTTGTGAGAGCGATCAGTCAGCCCCTTGATATTACCAAAGGTGACCTTGCCGGCTGCTATTTCCCGCAGGGTCATGACGATCTCTTTATTATTTCCTGCTACCAGAAAGGGTTCGCCATGTCGGTGTTGTTTAATGCGTTCAACGGTAAGATGAACCAGATTAAACCGGTTGTCATCACCAATCTGTGCCAGACAATCTTCAACGGTAATTCTTGCCATATCGAGTAACCTCTTGTATTTAATTTTAAACTTATAAGCGCACTAGGCGCTTTAATCTTTTGCTTGGTCGTCGAGGTACTTACTTTTTCTCAAAAGGATTTTTCAGCAGCATGGTTTCTTCCCGATCCGGACCAACCGAGATCAGCATCGCCTCAACTCCGGTGTAATCTTCAATACGTTTAATATAATCCCTGGCCTTGACCGGAAGATCATTAATATCACGGATTCCGGTGATATCCTCCTGCCAACCGGCCAGCTCTTCATACACGGGCTCAACGGCAGCTGCCTGCCTGATATTGGACGGCATAGCCGATAATCGTTGGCCGTTAAGTTGATATTCGGTCGCCATCTTCAGAACCGGTTGCCCGCTCAGGACATCGAGTTTGGTCAAAGCCAGTCCGGTCAAGCCATTAAGCCGTACCGCATCGGCGGCAACCACTCCGTCCAGCCAACCGCAACGACGTTTCCGGCCGGTGGTGGCGCCAAACTCGCCTCCTTTGCGCTGCAATTCGTCACCGATACCATCGAAGAGTTCAGTCGGAAAAGGACCCTCACCGACCCGCGTGGTATAGGCCTTCAAAATGCCGATCACGGCATCGATATGGGCCGGACCAAATCCGGAACCATTACAGGCATTACCGGCAATAGTATTGGAGGAAGTAACAAAGGGATAGGTGCCATGATCGATGTCGAGCTGAGTGCCTTGAGCGCCTTCAAATAAAATATTCTGGCCGCTCTTGCGTGCCCGGTCAAGCTCCACTGAGACATTACCGATAAAAGGGGTCAGCCTTTCTGCAAATCCTTGAAAATCCGCATAAATCTTATCAAAAGAAACGGGCTCACTATTATATTTTTTAATAAGCAAAAAGTTCTTTTCCTCGATATTTTCCTGCAGTCTTTCGCGGAACAAGGAATCATCTAAAAGATCTCCGGCCTTGATCCCTATCCTTCCGACCTTATCCATATAACAGGGACCAATGCCGCGACCAGTGGTCCCAATCTTTTTCCCTGTCGCCAGAGCCGCCTCCTTGGCCTGATCCAGACTCTGATGATAAGGCATAATCAGATGGGCGTTTTCACTGATCATCAGACTTCGCGGGGTGACCTGCAAACCTTTATCATGCAGTTCATCCATTTCAGTCAGCAGTACGGCCGGATCAATGATCACACCATTGCCGATCATACAGACCTTTTCTTCATATAGGATGCCGGATGGAATGATATGAAAGACAAATTTTTTGCCTTCGACGACCAATGTGTGGCCGGCATTATTACCACCTTGAAATCGGACTATGTAATCAGCATAGCGAGTAAGAATATCAACTATCTTGCCTTTACCCTCATCTCCCCACTGTGTTCCTATTACTACCACGCTAGCCATATCTTCTCCTGAATCTGCTTGTCAATCTCGACAAGAGCAACATAAAGTATTAAAAACATGCGACAAAATTCTATTTAGTAAAAAGAACAAACTAATTAATATATTCAATTGACATAATAAAGTCAATCATTTGCCACTGAAAGGTCTCGACCAGAATTATAAGACTGGAATTGCTAATTTTTATTTACATAAAAGTATTTTTTTCATTTAATGGTATATTTTTTTAAAAAATTATTTTCAAATTAAAACCTATTATAAA
>ERZ1284729.158-NODE-158-length-12169-cov-7.679792_pt1 | contig 12169 bp, 11 predicted proteins | sample MGYA00454602_ERZ1284729 | MGnify/ENA primary metagenome ERZ1284729 (study PRJEB36292, sample SAMEA5787381) | metagenome | biome: Arctic soil; feature: perennial spring outflow channel; material: sediment | place: Canada | collected 2017-07-08 | depth 0.05 m ... | reverse complement strand
TGCCACATGCAACCTAGCTACCATACTGTGATTAAGAGAGGACGTGGCTCGCGCATGCACCAACAACGATGTAGATAATACTGGTGCCGGGGCGAGAGTGCCCAGTCGTATCTAATCTAAATGTGGTGTGTGCTACAAAGCCAAGTCTGGTGGTAGATTCGATTACGAATCCATTGGTTCCGTTGGTGGTGTCTGAACGCTCAAGGCCAAAGTAGTTGGTTTCGGTGCTGCTTACATGCCTTTAAAGGGAGATGGGGTTGAAACAGACGTATTAATGAAGTTCCCTACCGTTATTGGCGGCGTTGTTCCAGTTATGAACGTTCCTGGTATTGTTCCAGGACAGATCCACCTTACTGGCAAAGTGCTTGCTGATATATTCATGGGTAAAATTCTTACCTGGAACGACCCAGCTATTGTTGCTTTAAACAAATCTGCAAAATTGCCATCCACGCCTATCACAGTTGTTCACCGCTCTGATGGTTCAGGCACAACTTTCATCTTCACCAACTACCTGGCCAAGGTTAGCCCTGAGTGGAAAGAAAAAGTTGGTAACGATACTTCAGTTGCTTGGCCTGCTGGTGTTGGCGGCAAGGGTAATGAAGGTGTAGCTTCATTTGTACAACGCATCAAAGGTTCTATCGGTTATGTTGAGTATGCATATGCTAAACAAAACAAGATGAGTCACACAATGCTGCAAAACAAAGAAGGCAATTTTGTTGCTCCTGACGACACTTCTTTCCAAGCTGCAGCTGCCGGCGCTGACTGGGAACACGCTCCTGGATTCTATGAAATTCTAACTGACGAGCCTGGTAAAATGAGCTGGCCTATTACTGGTGCAACGTTCATTTTGATGCATAAATCTCAGGAAAAACCAGCTAACGCAAAAGAAGTTTTAAAATTCTTTGACTGGTCTTATGCAAACGGCGATAAAATGGCATCTGATTTAGATTATGTTCCACTACCTAACAGCCTGATCAAACTTATTGCTACGTCTTGGAAAAACAACATCAAAGACACTAGCGGCAAAGCAGTTTGGTAAAATTTGCATAAATTGGCTGTGTTTTTATAACCAAACCTGACAAAGGGGGAGTTTAATCTCCCCCTTTGTCTTGCAATGCAAGATACGCTATGAATAATTCAACATCTGATCGCCGTACTAAACGTTTTCTGATCGAAGACGCGTTATTTAAAAACGCCACACGCTTATTCGCATTTATTGTCTTAGCATTATTACTGAGCATCATTGCTTCATTAGTCATCGGCAGCATGCCTTCAATTAAGGCGTTCGGTTTTGGCTTTCTAACCAGCGACCAATGGAACCCCGTTACTGAAGAGTTTGGTGCGTTAGTTCCCATTACTGGCACCATCGTCACATCAGTTATTGCATTACTGATAGGCGTACCTATCAGTTTCGGCATTGCCTTGTTTTTAACCGAACTATCGCCAACATGGCTCAAACGTCCATTAGGCATAGCAATTGAATTACTCGCCGGCATTCCCAGTATTATTTATGGTATGTGGGGATTGTTTGTGTTTGCGCCATTATTTGCCGACCACGTACAACCATGGTTGATCGACACGCTTGGCCCACTACCTATTATCGGTTTCTTGTTTCAAGGCATCCCTATGGGAATTGGCATGCTAACGGCTGGTTTGATACTGGCTATCATGGTGATTCCTTTTATTGCGTCAGTCATGCGTGACGTATTTGAAATCGTCCCACCTCTTTTAAAAGAGTCTGCCTATGGCCTGGGCGCAACCACATGGGAAGTTGTACGATATATCGTGCTACCTTACACCAAGATTGGTGTAGTGGGCAGTATAATGCTGGGACTTGGACGTGCATTAGGTGAAACCATGGCCGTTACATTTGTAATAGGAAATGCACACCAATTAAGCAGTTCATTGATGATGCCAGGCAACAGCATTTCATCCGCACTTGCAAATGAGTTTACCGAAGCTGATGGCATTTTATATACATCATCACTGATTGAGCTTGGGTTGATATTGTTCTTTATCACCTTTGTCGTCTTAACCATCTCCAAGTTAATGCTGATGCAGCTAAGTAAACAGGAAGGCAAAAAGGGATAAAAATGTTTTCTATTTATAAGCGCCGCCGCCTGATCAATCAATTCAATTTGCTTATTGCTGCACTTTCTATGGCGCTGGGTCTACTCGCCTTAGGTTGGATATTGTGGACACTACTTAGCTTTGGTTTGCATGGCGTTAGTTTGGATATGTTTACCAAAAACACACCGCCACCTGGCAGTCAAGGTGGGTTGCTAAACGCTATCGTTGGTAGTTTCTTAATGACGATGATAGGTACACTAATCGGCACTCCCATTGGCATTCTTGCTGGCACCTATTTAGCTGAATTCGGGCAACGTGGTTGGTTAGCACCTACAACGCGATTCATCAACGACATCTTGCTTTCTGCACCATCGATAGTAATAGGCCTGTTCATTTACTCTACCGTTGTAATGACCAGCAGGCATTTTTCGGGTTGGGCTGGATCGCTAGCACTTGCCTTACTGGTGATACCTGTAGTAGTACGTACGACCGAAAACATGTTAAGGCTAGTCCCAAACACATTGCGCGAAGCGGCTGCCGCACTAGGTGCTCCTCAATGGAAAATTGTCACCATGATCACATGGCGCGCGTCGAAGGCTGGCATGATGACGGGCATACTATTGGCTATTGCGCGCATCAGCGGGGAAACCGCACCATTATTGTTTACCGCGCTGAATAATCAGTTCTGGAGTACCAATATGAATGCACCTATAGCGAACTTACCAGTGGTAATCTTCCAAATGGCTATGAGCCCATATGAAGACTGGCATGACCTTGCCTGGGCTGGCGCGCTGTTAATTACAGTTACTGTACTAGGGTTAAGCATTCTAGCGCGCGTCTTATTCCGACAAGAAAAAACATCTCATTAAATCGCAAACCACGAGCAAATAAATGGATACCAAGACAAAAATCAGCCTTCGTAATTTGAACTTTTTTTACGGGAAGAATCACGCCCTTAAAAATATCAATCTCGACATTCCGAGCAATCACGTAACTGCTTTCATTGGCCCTTCGGGATGCGGAAAATCCACTTTATTACGCACACTCAACCGCATGTATGACCTTTATCCGGGACAGCGTGCAGAGGGTCAAATCATACTGGACGATCAGGATATACTAGATAAATCGACTGACTTAAACAAACTCCGCGCCCGTGTGGGAATGGTATTTCAGAAACCAACACCATTTCCTATGTCCATATATGACAATATCGCTTTCGGTATTAAGCTATATGACAGCCCTTCACGGTCGGAACTGGATGATCGTGTTGAGTGGGCTTTAAAAAAAGCCGCTTTATGGAATGAAGTTAAGGACATACTGAATCAAAGTGGTTACAGCTTGTCTGGCGGGCAGCAACAGCGTTTATGTATTGCCAGAGGCATTGCAGTCAAGCCTGAAGTCCTGTTACTTGACGAACCAGCCTCAGCACTTGATCCAATTTCTACAGCGCGGATTGAAGAACTAATACACGAGCTTAAAGCTGACTACACCATTATTATTGTCACGCACAGCATGCAACAGGCAGCCCGCGTTTCAGACTTTACTGCCTACATGTACCTGGGTGAAATGGTGGAGTTTGGTAAAACGGATATGGTGTTTACCAACCCTGCAAAAAAAGAAACCGAAGATTACATTACCGGAAAATTTGGTTAACACTCTCGGCTTCACTGATTAACCAATAACGCGATGTATTGTATGTACATCGCGTTTTTTGTTGGGTCATGCAATTAAGCACAAACTGTTTAACCGGCCTAAACCGTGTTAACCAAATCTACAGGCTAAAACTACTTATCCCGCTGCATTCCGCACTGCCGATGCGATACGTTCAGCTTCATGCTTGGACTGCACGCCACTCTGACTTTCGACCATCACTCTTATTAATGGCTCAGTACCAGAAGCACGTAGAACTACCCGCCCCGTATCACCCAGCTCCGCTTCGGCTGCATGTACAGCCTGCTGTATTTTCACATCTTGCAAATCAACCTTGTTTGCCATACGCACATTAAGCAATGTCTGCGGGTACTGCTGCATATCATCTGTATATTGAGCGAGCGTCATATTAGCCTCACGCAAAGCACGTAATACTTGTAATGCAGCAATCATGCCATCACCTGTCGTGTGTTTTTCCAAGCACAAAATATGGCCAGAAGCCTCACCACCTAACTGCCAACCACGTTCAGCCAACATTTCCAGCACGTATCGATCACCTACTTTCGCACGTGCAAATGGAATTTCCAGACGCGCTAATGCATGCTCCATTCCCAGATTAGTCATCAAGGTACCGACCACACCACCCTTTAATTTGCCTTGCAGCTTTCTGTGCTTGGCAATAATGTAAATTAATTGATCACCATCATAAATCTTGCCATCGCTATCAGCCATCATTACCCTGTCAGCGTCACCATCAAGCGCGATGCCAAAGTCAGCACGGTGATGCCGTACAGAAGCACTTAGGGTGCTGGTATGCGTAGCGCCGCATTCACGATTGATGTTGGTACCATCAGGATGGTTGCCAATAGGTATCACCTCTGCGCCAAGCTCATGTAGCACAGGAGGAGCGACATGGTATGCAGCACCTTGCGCGCAATCAACCACGATGCGCAAACCACGTAAATTCTGATCAAAAGGGAAGGTGCTTTTGCAAAACTCAATGTAACGTGCAGCGGCATCATCAATACGCTTAACACGCCCCAGTTCTTTGGAGTGCATCGTTTGCATAGGATTGGCCAACTCCGCCTCTATAGCCAGCTCTGTCTCATCAGCCAACTTTTGGCCTGTACTTGAAAAGAACTTAATACCGTTATCTTCAAACGGATTATGCGATGCCGATATCACAACACCTGCCTGCAATCTCAATGCTCTGGTCAAATATGCAATTGCAGGTGTGGGCATCGGCCCAACCAGTCTTACATTAACACCAGCAGCACACAAACCTGCCTGTAAAGCAGCTTCCAGCATATAACCCGAAATGCGCGTGTCCTTACCTATCAGTACCACAGGGTTTTCTCCTGGTGCCAGCGCGCTACGATCACTTGCCAAAACCTTACCTGCTGCATAGCCGAGACGCATAACGAACTCAGGCGTAATTGGAAAATCGCCAACTCGGCCACGAATCCCGTCCGTACCAAAATATTTTTTACTCAATGTGTATCCTCAATTGCGTGCCAAACTGCCAGTGCATCACGACACTCTGCCGCCTCATGCACTCGAATAATATTTGCTCCTTGGCTAACAGCATACAAATGCGCTGCCAGACCCGCCGCCTCACGTCCAGCGACTCCTTGGCCTGTCAAAGCACCCAGCATAGCTTTGCGCGACATTCCAACCAATACAGGACAGTTTAACCCTGCAAACACTTTCAAATGTTTTAATAATTGTAAATTATGCTGAAGTTGTTTACCGAAACCAAATCCAGGATCAATTGCAATGCGTTCTCGCGCCACCCCCGCATCTAATAAAGCCGATATACGCTGCTGCAAAAAATCGAAAACTTCAGCAACTACATTCTTGTAACTTGCCTGTTGTTGCATGTATTGTGGCTCGCCTTGCATATGCATTACACAGACAGCCACATCAGATGCGGCAACAATTGATAGCGCCCCTTCGGCCCGCAAAGCCTGAACATCATTTATCATTTGCGCACCTGCCAATATCGCTGCCTGCATAACCTCCGGCTTACGAGTGTCTACAGAAATTACGGCACCGCATCCTCGCAGCGCTGTAATTACAGGAATAACACGTGCCAATTCTTCTGCAGTACTGACTGGATTCGCCATTGGCCGAGTTGATTCGCCACCTATATCAACAATATCGGCACCCTCAGATATCAATTTCTGAGCATGCGCCACTGCCGCTGAGGTAGTATCGTGCTGCCCACCGTCTGAAAAAGAATCAGGCGTTACATTTACAATCCCCATGATACGAGGACGGCTCAAATCCAGCTGTATATTACCGCAAGATAACTGCATAACTTGGCTCTTTTATTTGTTACACACAAAGAAAAGCCGGGGTTTCCCCCGGCTCATATACACAGTTTTTTTAAACTTCAGTTGCAGGTGTCACCGTTGGTGTAGGCTGAGCAGTTGGCGCCCCTCCTTGAGGTGGTGGCGTTACTGAACCTGTCGAAACCGGCTTGGGTGCGCGCGGAGGCAATCCGTCCATAATATCTTTAATCTGGTTAGAATCAATTGTTTCCAATTCCAGCAAAGCCTTAGCCATTGCTTCGACCTTATCCCGATTATCTTCAAGAATTTTCCGAGCCAGTGCATATTGCTCGTCAATAATCCGGCGAATTTCAGCATCAACTTTTTGCATCGTCGCTTCCGAAACGTTTTTATGCGTGGTAACGCTACGACCCAAAAATACCTCGCCCTCATTCTCGCCATACACCATAGGCCCTAATGCTGGAGACATCCCCCACTGAGTAACCATACGCCGAGCCATGTCAGTCGCACGCTCAAAGTCATTAGAAGCACCCGTCGTCATATGATCCATAAACACTTCTTCTGCGATACGACCACCGAACAATACAGAAATATTTTGCAACAGCTGTGAGCGATCCATGCTGTAGCGATCTTCAGTAGGTAACTGCATGGTTAAACCTAATGCACGACCACGCGGGATTATTGTTACTTTGTGGACTGGATCAGTTTTATCCAGCAAATAAGCGACCACAGCATGCCCAGATTCATGATAAGCGGTGTTACGACGCTCCTCCTCTGGCATAACCATATTCTTGCGCTCAGCGCCCATCATGATTTTATCTTTAGCGCGTTCGAAATCATCCATTTCTACAACGCGTTTGTTACTGCGCGCTGCAAATAAAGCAGCCTCGTTTACTAAATTCGCTAAATCTGCACCGGAAAACCCAGGAGTGCCACGTGCCAGAATATCAGCACGCACATCTGGTGCGCTAGGAATTTTGCGCATATGAACTAATAAAATTTGTTCGCGACCACGTATATCAGGCAATGGCACAACTACCTGACGATCAAAACGACCAGGACGCAGCAACGCAGGATCCAGCACATCTGGACGGTTGGTAGCAGCAATTACAATCACACCTGCCGAGCCTTCAAAACCATCCATCTCCACCAGCAATTGGTTCAATGTCTGCTCACGCTCGTCATTTCCGCCACCCATACCTGCGCCGCGCTGACGCCCTACTGCATCAATCTCGTCAATAAAAATAATGCAAGGTGCATGCTTTTTAGCCTGCTCAAACATGTCGCGTACCCGTGACGCGCCCACACCTACGAACATTTCTACAAAGTCAGAACCAGCAATACTGAAAAACGGCACTTTAGCTTCACCAGCAATTGCTTTGGCCAGTAAAGTTTTACCTGTACCAGGGCTACCCGCCATCAGTACACCACGCGGAACACGGCCCCCTAATTTTTGAAATTTGGAAGGATCCCGCAAGAAATCAACCAGCTCAGAAACCTCTTCTTTAGCTTCATCGCAACCAGCAACGTCTGCGAATGTAATTTGATTTGTCGATTCATCAAGCATACGGGCTTTGCTTTTTCCGAATGAAAATGCACCGCCCTTGCCGCCACCCTGCATTTGACGCATGAAAAACACCCACACACCGATTAACAACAGCATAGGGAACCAAGAAATGAAGATACTCATCAGGAATGAAGGCTCTTCCTCCGGCTTAGCTTCTACGGCCACGCCATTTTTAAGCAGATCCGACACCATCCAAGGATCGGAAGGCGCGTAGGTACTAAAACGCTTGCCGTCAGTTTTCGCGCCTTTGATAACGTGGTTCTCAATCACAACTTTGGCAATTTGCCCCTGTTTCACTTCTTCAATGAATTGTGAGTAATCCATTTGCGACTGGGAGGCCTGCCGTCCGGCGCCAAACTGGTTAAATACCGTCATTAGTACTAACGCTACCACTAACCAGATAGCAATATTTTTAAACATATTATTCATTAATCAAGCTCCATTTGAGCATATATATAGATATTTATAAGCAGTAATTTTTGATTCTAACTCTAATTACTTGGCTACGTAACCGCGTCGCGCAAATTTTTACATAATAAATACACTTCACTACTGCGGTCTCTTGATGCCTTAGGTTTACGATTAAGCACCTGCTCAAATCTTGTCCGTAATACTTTAAGATAGTCCTGGAAACCTTCTCCCTGAAATACTTTGACAAGAAACTGACCATTTGGTTTCAAATGCGAGCTTGTAAAATCCAGTGCCAGTTCACACAAGTACATACTACGAGCCTGGTCTACGCTCGCCACACCACTCATATTGGGTGCCATATCCGAAATTACAAGGTCTACCAATCTATTATTTAATGCACCAGCCAACTCGTTTAATGTAGCTTCCTCGGTGAAGTCACCCTGTATAAAGGTTACACCAGCTATAGGCTCCATTTCCAGAATATCAAGTGCAATAACTTGCGCACCCTGACGAACGGCAACTTGCGACCATCCTCCAGGCGTTGCGCCAAGATCGACTACCAATGTACCCGACCTTATCAAACGATCCCGTTCATTTATCTCTTCCAGCTTAAAAGCCGCTCGCGAGCGGTAACCTTGCGCCTTCGCCAATTTGACGTAAGGATCATTCATATGCTCTCGCATCCATGCTTTGCTGGTTCTACTTGGCTTCATCGGATAAAATAACGGTTTAGTTAAAGGATGCTACTCATGACAACTCTCAATGCCGAACAACGTCGCTACTTACGTGCTCAGGCACACCCACTCCACCCTGTAGTCATGATCGGTGATGCAGGACTATCTGACGCTGTTTTGCGTGAAATTGATCTTAACCTGAAAGCCCATGAACTAATCAAAATTCGCGTTCATGGTGATGATCGTGATGCACGTGTAGCCATGCAGGATCGCATTTGCAACGAACTTAATGCAGCTACTGTACAACACATAGGAAAACTACTGATAGTATACCGCGCAGCCGACAAAGCTAAAATCAACTTGCCTAAGTAATTTATTTACTTGTTTGCTTGAATAGCAATATTAAACCCAAAAGACTTTCAATCAAATAGATAATACTGGAAACTCCATGCCAACGCGCAAAGCGATCACTAAATATGCTTTGCATTACTGCTTTTGGCATGGCTTGTTCCCTCAGGCTTTCTAAAATCGGCTGTATACCAAAATAGCTTGCCAGGGTGATCAGCAACATCAACAATGTTGCCCAAAAAAATGCCTGTTTTAGTGCTGCGCCACCAAATTGAACTAAACGATGTAAGAGCAAATAAAAGCCACACGCCATACCCACATAGGCTATGACAGTAAACATACCCCCTGCCAGATTTCCCGCCAACTGCTTATCTGCCAGCTGACCAAACAATACTGGTGCAGCTATATAGCCAATTGACCACAGGCCACCAACCCACAACGTGACAGCTATTTTAGCTAAGGCATCAGGGAATCTTGGCATGGTCAGATGTACTTCACATCCAGTACTTCATATTGGCGTACGCCACCCGGCGCTTGCACATCAGCTGTGTCACCCGCATATTTACCAATCAATGCACGAGCAATTGGTGAGCTAATGGAAATTTTAGCTTTTTTTTAGATCAGCTTCATCGTCACCTACGATTTGATATGAGACGACATCCCCAGTTTCCAACTCTTCTAACTCAACTGTTGCGCCAAATACTACACGCCCCTCAGCCTCAAGCTCAGTCGGGTCAATAATTTGCGCCGTTGATAACTTGCCTTCAAGGTCAGCAATACGGCCTTCTATAAAACCCTGCTTCTCTTTGGCTGCATCATATTCTGCATTCTCCGAAAGGTCACCCTGAGCCCTGGCTTCGGCAATAGCCGTTATAACAGATGGGCGCTCAACGGTTTTAAGATTGTGCAACTCATCCCGCATCAATTTTGCACCATTAACAGTCACTGGCGTTTTTGTCATCATATTCATGTTACTCATCCTCAAGCAGTTAATTGCCGATGCAATCCCTGCAAATCATAAACTTTCAGTTCGCTCATTGATTCCATACCTATGCAAGCCGCCTTTGCACCTGCCAATGTAGTGTAATAAGTTACGCGCTGGGCTAATGCGGCGCGCCGTATTTCTATCGAATCACGCACAGCACGCTTATCATCAACCACATTTACAATAAAACTGATCTCATTATTTTTAATCATGTCGACGATATGCGGACGGCCTTCCGCTACTTTATTTACGATAGTCACCGTTAGCCCTCCTGCACTCAAGGCAGCCGCAGTACCGCGTGTGGCATGCAATACAAATCCTAAAGCAACCAGTTGAGCGCCAATTTCTACAATTTTTTCTTTATCCGCGTTACGCACACTGATAAAAGCATGGCCACCCTTAGGCAGCTTCACGCCTGCGGCCAACTGTGATTTAACGAACGCTTCAGCAAAAGTCTCACCTACACCCATTACTTCGCCAGTCGACTTCATTTCTGGTCCAAGCAGCGTATCTACCCCCTGGAATTTGGCAAAGGGGAATACAGCTTCTTTGACCGAATAATAAGGAGGAACAATTTCCTTGGTTATGCCCTGCGCTTGCAATGAACTACCAGCCATACAACGCGCAGCCACTTTTGCCAATTGTACGCCAGTCGCTTTCGATACAAACGGCACAGTACGCGACGCACGTGGATTAACTTCCAGCACGTATACTGTCTCGCCTTGCAACGCAAATTGCACATTCATCAAACCCACCACATTTAAAGCGCGTGCCATAGCTACGGTTTGGCGACGAATCTCATCCTGCACAGCCTCTGACAAACTATAAGGGGGTAAGGAGCAAGCCGAATCTCCGGAGTGTACACCGGCTTGCTCTATATGCTCCATAATACCGCCTATGACGACATCAACACCATCAGATACAGCATCAACGTCAATCTCTATCGCGTCATTCAAAAAACGATCCAGCAACACTGGCGAATCATTCGAAACTTTAACAGCTTCACGCATATAACGCTGCAAATCCTCTTCAGCACGTACGATTTCCATCGCACGACCACCAAGTACATACGAAGGCCGTACGACTAAAGGATAACCGATCTCTTCTGCAAGACGGATAGCTTCTTCGGCGGAACGTGCGGTTCGATTTGGAGGCTGTTTCAAATCCAGCTTGACCAGCATTTGCTGGAAGCGTTCGCGATCTTCTGCACAATCAATCATGTCTGGTGTCGTACCGATGATAGGTACACCCCATGCTTCCAGTTCACGCGCAAGTTTCAGTGGTGTTTGACCACCATATTGAACGATTACACCGACCGGTTGCTCAATGCGTACGATTTCCAGCACATCTTCAAGCGTCAATGATTCAAAGTACAAGCGATCAGAAGTGTCATAGTCAGTAGACACGGTTTCAGGATTGCAATTTACCATGATAGTTTCGTAACCGTCTTCGCGCATGGCCAAAGCAGCATGTACGCAGCAGTAATCAAATTCAATACCCTGACCAATACGATTCGGGCCACCACCCAACACCATTATCTTTTTACGATCCGTAGGATGTGACTCACACTCTTCTTCATATGTAGAATACATATAAGCTGTGTGTGTCGCAAACTCGGCAGCACAAGTATCAACCCGTTTGTACACAGGATGTATACCCAGCTCCCAGCGGCGTGCACGTACAGCATGCTTATCACAACCCAAGAAGCCCGCCAATCGGCGATCGGCGAAACCATTACGCTTTAATCTGCGCAATTCATTCGCATCAAGCTCATCCAATTGACGACCTTGCAGCCCAGCTTCATCGGCAACCAACGCTTGAATCTGCACCAAAAACCAGCGGTCAATTTTGGTGAACTCGAAAATCTCTTCCATGCTCATGCCAATACGGAAGGCATCCGCCACATACCACAGGCGCTCTGGGCCGGGGTTACCGATTTCCGCTTCGATGACATCGCGATCACTGCTCAACGCGTTCAACCCATCCCTCCCGGTTTCAAGCCCACGTAATGCTTTTTGCAAGGACTCGCGGAAAGTGCGGCCGATGGCCATCACTTCACCCACGTATTGCATTTGCGTTGTTAATCTGTCTTTAGCCAACGGGACTTTCTCAAACGCGATACGAGGTATCTTGTTAACATCATTGTCTATACTTACCTCAAAAGAAGCCG
>ERZ1284729.157-NODE-157-length-12284-cov-13.288004_pt1 | contig 12284 bp, 6 predicted proteins | sample MGYA00454602_ERZ1284729 | MGnify/ENA primary metagenome ERZ1284729 (study PRJEB36292, sample SAMEA5787381) | metagenome | biome: Arctic soil; feature: perennial spring outflow channel; material: sediment | place: Canada | collected 2017-07-08 | depth 0.05 m ... | reverse complement strand
ACCTGTTGCCGTTTCCGAAATTTTAGGGGCCGATCTGGGTTGGGTGATCCTCATGGGAATCCTTACGGGGATACCAACGGCTTTAGTCAGTGGCTTGTTTTTTGGAAAATATATTTCAAAGAAGATTTTTATAAAAGCACCCATGGGCGATCCTTTAGCTGAACAAAAAAAGTTGCCGGAGGTTGGGGGTGTTTTTGCCATTATTGCCTTGCCTATTGTTTTAATCCTAATGAATACATTAATTAAAAGCAATCTTTTCGGTAAGCCGGAAGGTTTTGTTTTAAGTGCAACCGAACTCTTTGGGCATCCTTTTGCCGCCCTGATTTTGGCCAATTTGGTTGCATGGTATTTTCTGGGAATTAAAAAAGGATACAGTAAAAAGGAACTTTACCAGGTTACTACCAAATCCATGATGCCCGCCGGAACTATAATTCTGTTGACAGGAGCAGGCGGCGTTTTTAAACAGATGTTGTTAGACACCGGGGCAGGTACAGCCCTGGCGACTTCATTGGCAGATTTGAGATTTCCGATTTTGCTCTTTGCTTTTTTGGCAGCTGCTTTGGTGCGAGTCATTCAGGGGTCTTCTACAGTTGCCATGATCACGGCAGCCGGATTGGTTGCCCCGCTGCTTTCCGGTTTTGAGTTGGATGCCATTGGGTTGGCCTCTTTGGTCATTGCCATTGCTTCAGGTGCTTCTATGTTATCGCACGTGAACGACAGCGGATTCTGGCTGGTTAGTCAATATCTGGGGTTGTCGGAAAAACAAACTTTTCGCTCCTGGACAGTTATGACTGCAATTCTGGGAATTTTCGGGTTTGGGACGGTCGTGTTTTTAAATTGGATTTTGTAGGTTTATTAAAATGATAGGATAGAAATGATCAGAAAACGCAAACAAATATCTTTTTTGTTATTTCATAATTATTCTAACATCTCAAGTCTAATATCTCAAATCTAGTCATTTAGCTTTAACACTGCCATAAATGCTTCCTGGGGAATCTCTACATTTCCCACCAGGCGCATACGTTTTTTACCTTTTTTCTGTTTTTCCAACAGTTTTCGTTTTCGGGAAATATCACCTCCGTAACATTTTGCGGTAACATCTTTTCTTAATGCCTTTACGGTTTCGCGGGCAATGATCTTGGCACCGATAGCAGCCTGTATAGGAATATCAAATTGTTGTCTGGGGATTAATTCCTTTAGTTTTTCACACATTTTTTTACCTATATCATAGGCATTGTCAACGTGTAGCAATGATGAAAGTGCATCTACCACGCTTCCGTTTAGCAAAACATCCACCTTAACCAGTTTTGAAGCCCGCAATCCAATAGGGGAATAATCAAAAGAAGCATAGCCCTTGGAAACAGTTTTTAACCGGTCGTAAAAATCAAATACGATTTCGGCAAGCGGCATATCAAAGCTCAACTCAACCCTCTCAGGGGTAAGGTAAGTTTGATTGGTGATTTGTCCTCGTTTTTCGATACAAAGCGACATTACCGCTCCAACAAAATCTGATTTTGTGATAATACTTGCTCTAATAAAAGGTTCTTCCACACGATCCAAACTGGAGGGGTCCGGCAGATCTGTTGGATTATTCACTAAAATTGGCGTGTCCCTATGTTTATGGGTAAAAGCGTGATAAGATACGTTTGGCACCGTTGTGATCACGGTCATATCAAATTCGCGTTCCAAACGCTCCTGAATGATCTCGAGGTGGAGCATTCCCAAAAAACCACATCTAAACCCAAAACCAAGGGCGGCAGAACTTTCGGGAATAAAAACCAGGGAAGCATCGTTTAACTGCAATTTTTCCATGGAAGAACGCAGTTCTTCATATTCTTCGGTATCTACTGGGTAAATCCCGGCAAATACCATAGGTTTTACATCTTCAAACCCGGGGACAGCTTCGGTGGTAGGATTTTTTGCATCGGTGATGGTATCTCCCACCTTAACTTCCTTTGCGTCTTTAATTCCTGTGATCAAATAGCCCACATCGCCGGTTTTTACTTCCTTTCGGGGGAATTGTTTCAATTTTAGGCTGCCTACTTCATCTGCAAAATAATCCTTCTCTGTAGCAACAAATTTAATGTGTTGCCCTTTCTTAATCGATCCGTTGATTACCTTAAAATAAGTTTCAATGCCGCGGAAAGGGTTGTAAACAGAGTCAAAAATAAGTGCGCGTAAGGGAGCATCCGGTTTTCCGCTGGGTGGCGGTATCTTTTCTATAACTGCTGAAAGAATTTCTTCTATTCCCAATCCGGTTTTGGCGCTGGCAGGAATCACGTCTTCATAATCGCAGCCCAGCAATTCTATAATGTCATCTGTAACAACTTCAGGATTGGCACTTGGCAAATCCACTTTGTTCAGAACGGGGATTATTTCCAAATCGTTTTCCAATGCCAGGTAAAGGTTGGAAATGGTTTGGGCCTGAATGCTTTGTGCGGCGTCAACTACAAGCAGCGCCCCTTCACAGGCCGCGATAGACCTGGAGACTTCATAAGAGAAATCAACGTGTCCCGGAGTGTCTATTAAATTTAAAGTATACAATTCGCCTTTGTAAACATACTCCATTTGGATTGCGTGACTTTTAATGGTAATTCCGCGTTCCCGCTCCAAATCCATGCTATCCAGCAGCTGCTCCTGTTTTTCCCTGTCGGTAACAGAGCCTGTAAATTCCAGTAATCTGTCGGCTAAGGTGCTTTTACCGTGGTCAATATGAGCAATAATACAAAAGTTTCGTATGTTCTTCATGAGTCAATTTCAAAGTATTTGGCTCCTGTTAATAGCCTTAATATTAAGTTTGCAAATATAGTTTTTAAAAGGGGTTTAAAGAAATATTCTTTAGGTACCTGGTTATTGGCCTTTCTAATAAATCAGGTCATTTTATTTTCCCATAAATTTAAAATTGGATGGAACATTTTATCAATCAAGTTTTTAACCCAAATTTAAGAAACAAAAGTTGAATTTTTAATATTAAAAAATTAATATATCTATTAGTCAGTTATAAAAAAAATTACAAAAGTATTTGGATATTTTAAAAAAACTTTCCTTCTTTGTGAAAGGAAAGTTAAGTTTATCTCAAAAAAACTCTTTTTCTATTTAAATGGTGGGATTTTGAAAGCTTAAAGTTTATAAAAAATTTTGAAACTATATCACCTGAAAATTAACATATTTTAGGAATATTTGTACCCATAATTAAATGCATTATTTGACAATTTGTAAAAAAAAAATTAGAGCAGAAAAAGATTCAGTTATAAAATGAAATCCTTAAGGGTACATTAAATGAAAGTCAATAACCCCAACATTACATCCCAAGAATCGAAGCTATCAAATTCGGGCACAAAAAAATCAATTATAATTATTGGCGCCTTATTTTTCATCTTTGGATTTGTGACGTGGTTAAATTCGGTTCTTATTCCTTATTTAAAGATTGCATGTGAACTCAATAATTTTCAGGCCTATTTTGTGGTTTCCGCATTTTATATTTCTTATTTGGTAATGGCGCTTCCTTCAGCGTGGATATTAAAGCTAACAGGATTTAAAAAAGGCATGTCTCTTGGTTTGCTCGTTATGGCAGTGGGCGCATTAATTTTTGTTCCGGCAGCATTTACCCGTACTTATGGATTATTTTTACTCGGTTTGTTCATTCAGGGTACCGGTCTTGCCATTCTACAAACTGCAGCCAATCCATATATCACCATTTTAGGACCCATAGAAAGTGCCGCTAAACGCATTAGCATCATGGGAATTTGCAATAAGGTTGCCGGAGCCCTTGCTCCAATTGTACTAGGTGCAATTGCCTTAAAAAATGTGGATGCGTTGGTTGAAGAATTGAAAACGATGAATCTGGCGGAAAAAGCAACTGCCTTAAATGAATTGTCTGAACGGGTCGTGGTGCCTTATTTAATAATGATGGGAGTCCTGGTCTTACTTGCGGTTCTTATCCATTATTCCTCTTTGCCAAACGTCGATACAGATGCCGAAGACGAAACCCTCGCAAAAACCAATATTAATAAGAAAAGCATTTTTCAATTCCCTCATTTATTGTTGGGAACATTCGCGATGTTTGTATATGTTGGAGTGGAAGTGATCGCAGGTGATACCGTAATTAATTACGCGGCTAGTTTTCATGGAATTCCTTTTGTTACAGCTAAGTTCTTCACCACATATACCCTAATTGCAATGATAGTTGGGTATATCGTAGGAATTTCAACGATTCCCAAATATATCTCTCAGGAAAAAGCATTGAGCATTTCAGCAATACTTGGAATTGTGTTTGGTTTGGGAGCCATTTTTACCGATGGATTTATCTCAGTGCTTTTTATCTCTTTGTTGGGACTTGGAAACGCATTGGTATGGCCTGCAATTTGGCCTATGGCAATTTCCGGATTGGGAAGATTTACCAAAATTGGCTCTTCATTTTTAATTATGGCAATTGCGGGTGGCGCGATCCTTCCTTTATTATACGGATATTTTGCCGATCTGTTTGATCTGCAACAAGCCTATTGGATCATCATCCCTTGTTATGTTTATATCCTGTTTTTTGCAGAAAAAGGGCATAAAATCAGAACTAAGTGAAACATACATTATTCAACATAGTGATCTTAAGTTTCCTCACTCTTGCGGGCTGTTCCGGATATAAATCTTCTATGTCTAATAAAGCACAAACCACTTCAACAATCAATATTATTCCGCAGCCTAGGACATTGAATTTGTTTGGAGGAAAATATAAGCTTCCAAAAATAAATACCATCTGTTATAATCCTGAAGCGGCTTCTTCAGCGCCTTGGCTTCAAAGAATACTCGAGGCAGCAAAACTACAGCCAAAAATGGAGAATGGAGCAAATTGCGGAAATTGGAACTTATCTGTCTTACCGGAGCTTTTGTCTCAACTTGGGGAAGAGGGTTATATTCTTGATATTACCTCTCAAGGTATAAGTCTAAAGAGCGCAAGCAATACCGGTCTTTTTTATGGAATTCAGTCTATAAGACAATTAATGCCTCCAGAAATTGAGAGTAACCAACGTATTTCTAAAAAAATCGCATTGCCAAAGCTTCATATTGAAGATGCTCCAAAATATTCTTGGAGAGGAAGTATGATAGATGTTGCGAGAAGTTTCTTTGGAAAAGAATATATAATGGGGCACATCGATAGAATGGCTTTATATAAATTGAACAGGTTGCATCTTCACCTAACCGATGATCAAGGTTGGAGAATTGAAATTAAGTCTAAACCAAAATTGGCTGAAATAGGAGGGAAGAGTGCTGTGGTAAATGCACAGTCCGGATTTATAACTCAGCAAGAATTTATTGAGATACAGGAATATGCCTTAGCCAGAAATATAATAGTTATTCCCGAAATTGATATGCCGGGGCATATTTACACCGCACTTGTAGCTTATCCCGAATTGAATTGTGAAGAGCTTACCAACATAAATACAGAAGTAGCTACACCGCCCCAATTGTACTCTAAATATAGGGTGGGTTGGAATAAATTATGTCTTGAAAATCCTGAAGTATATGATTTTGTTTCTGAAGTTCTTGGTGAACTAGCTAAAATTACCAAAGGACCTTGGCTACATATTGGAGGCGATGAAATTAAGGACCCATTATATGAAGAATTTGTTGAAAAGGCTGAAGCGATTGTAAAGCAAAATGGAAAGGTTGCCATTGGTTGGGAAGAAGCCACCAAAGCAAATATATCCAATTCATTCATAGGTCAGCGATGGAATGGTAAAACAACTTCAACTGCCAATATTAAAATAATTGAATCTATTTGTTCCAGTTTTTACTTTGATCATGGCAATGTAACAGGGCAGGAGAATACAAATAACTGGTGTAAAAAAACAGGAGTCTCTCTAGAGGATGTGTATTCTTTTGTATCTGAAGATGCCAATGTACTAGGTTTTGAAGCTCCGGTTTGGACAGAATTAGTAACTACAGAGGCAATGCTGGATAACAGGTTTTGGCCTAGAACCATTGCTGTAGCCGAAATTTCATGGTCGGACAGCAATCGAGATTTTCCAGAGTTCTTAAAACGATTAAAAACTCACGAGGGCAGATTAAAAAGTATGGGAATAAACTATTTCGCAAGTCCAGAACTCAATTGGAAAGAAAATGAGGAAGTGTCCTCTCAAAATAATGTTTTTAAAGGCTTTACACCTTAAATAATATCAAATTTTACTAAATGTCTAAAAAAGTCACAGAACAAAGCTCTCTATATACTGATCTCGAAAAGATGAGTACTTTGGAGTTGTTGACCAATATCAATATTGAAGATAAAAAAGTTCCCACAGCGATTGAAAAAGTCATCCCCAAAATTGAAAATCTGGTAGACTTAATTGTTGAGCGTATAAGTGATAAAAACGGAAGACTATTTTATATAGGTGCAGGCACCAGTGGCAGATTGGGTGTTTTGGATGCTTCAGAATGCCCACCAACCTTCGGTGTTACAGATAATGTTGTGATTGGTATTATTGCGGGTGGTGATGTGGCTTTGAGAAAAGCCGTTGAAAATGCAGAAGATAATGAAACCCAGGCTTGGGAAGACCTGAGGAAATTTGATATCAATCAAAATGATGTGTTGATAGGAATTGCAGCTTCCGGCACCACACCTTATGTTATTGGAGGTGTAAAAGATGCCCGCAAAAACGGATTGATCACAGCTTGTATCACCAATAATCCCGATTCACTTTTAGCCCAATCGGTTCAGTATCCCATCGAAATAGTTGTGGGTTCTGAGTTTGTTACCGGAAGTACCAGAATGAAATCTGGAACCGCCCAAAAGTTAGTCCTAAATATGATCTCTACCGCAGTAATGATCAAACTGGGCAGGGTTAAAGGCAACAAAATGGTGGATATGAAACTCTCAAACTCCAAATTAGTGGACAGGGGAATCCGAATGATCATGGATGAACTTCATATTGACAGGGACCTTGCGGAAAAATTACTTGAGGAACACAAGAATGTTCGGGGGGTTTTAAAGAATTATAAAAATTAACAAATAAAAATAAAAACTATCAGAATATCAGAATATCAGAAAATCGGGAATTGGGTTGAAACAGGTTTGTCTATCTAAGCTTTTTCAGAAGGAATAAAAAAAAAGGTATTTCCTTACTAAAAATTTGAAATTATCAAAAATGTCGGCCTAACCCGAAGTTTTATTGAAAACAGGATTTTAAATCAAATTAAATTATGAAAAAAGTATTGCAAAAATTACTCTTAATTTTACTCTGCTTTGTCAGTGTGCAAGCCTTCGCCCAGGAACGGACGGTGACTGGCCAGGCAACAGATAAAGATGGGTTGCCACTTCCCGGAGTATCGGTTTATGTAAAAGCTTCAACTATTGGTACTGTTACCAATTCAGACGGGGCATTTTCTTTAAGTGTTCCCGACAATGAAAATTCAATTTTAGTATTTTCATCATTAGGATTTCAACCCCAGGAAATTCGCCTGGGCAATCAAACTACGTTTCAAATCGCTTTAACCGAAGATACGCAAGGTTTGGATGAGGTGGTTGTGGTAGGTTACGGAACCCAAAAAAAGGCCAATCTTACCGGAGCCGTTTCCACCGTAGATACGGAGGTTTTGGAAGCAAGACCTATTACCGATGTTGCCAGGGGTTTACAGGGAACTACCCCCGGGTTGACAATAACTGCTCCCAGCGGGCAAATTGGTGAAAATCCTATTATAAAATTACGTGGTTCTGTTGGAACCCTGGGAACTGGTGGCGGTGCAGAGCCGCTTATCCTTGTCGATAACGTTGAGATTGCGAACCTTCAAATGATCAATCCTGAAGATATCGAGTCTATTTCAGTATTAAAAGATGCCGCATCAACTTCTATTTATGGAGCCCGTGCAGCCTGGGGAGTAATTTTAATCACTACCAAAAAAGGGAAACGAGGGACAGATCCCGTTGTTTCTTACTCAAACAACTTTTCCTGGGCAACGCCTACTACAACCCCAAAAGTGGCTCCTGCCGCAGAAGGTGCTGAGATGGGATTTGCTGCAGTAAGAAGAAGAATTCCATCCCTGGAATCCTTTGGTGTAGTTGGGATGTATGTAGATCAAACCGCAATAGACAGAATGAGGGAATGGGAAGAATTATATGGAGGTCAGGACCTTGGGCCAGAAATGGTTTTAGATCGTGATTTTGAAATTAGAGATGGACGTTTGTTCTTTTATCGCTCCTGGGATCCTCGAAAACTTTTCGTAAAGGAATGGACTCCGCAACAAAAGCAGGATATTTCGGTATCAGGTGGAAGCGAAAAAACCAACTACTACATTGGTTTGGGTAGATTGGATCAACAGGGTGTATTAAAAGTAAACCCTGATGAATTTGTACGGAATAACCTGAATTTAAGTGTAAATACAAGTATTACAGACTGGTTTGATGCCAGGGCAAGCGTTCTTTACTCAACCTCCAATTCTACAAAACCCTTCTATTTCTCAAGCCAAACCTATGATCCCTGGTATTATGTAAGCAGGTGGCCGGCTCAATATCCTTATGGAACTTATGAGGGGCATCCTTTCAGAAATCATATTTCAGAAGTTGAACAGGCTAAAATGAATGAATTGAAGAATTCATCTGCACGTATCAATATCGGATCTACAATCAGGCCAGCCAAGGGATTGGCAATTAATTTCGATTATACTCATGACCGGATTAACGAACAGGAACATCAAACAGGCGGTGTGCTTTCTGCTTATAACTTTTGGTCTACCGGAGCCAATTTGGAATTCGGACCTTATAGCAGTCCCGCTTATAACAGGGTTCAGTATAATTCATCCCTGAGTGAAAAAAATACCTTTAAGGCTTTTGCCACTTATGAAAAAAACATTGGCGACCACGATTTTAAACTGATCACTGGTGGTGATATGGAAGAATTTGAATATTGGTTCCACTCCTCTCAAAAAAGAAATCTTTTAGACCCGGATATGGGAGAGATCGATTTGGCTACCGGAGATATGTTTGTTGATGGAGATCGTGATAACTGGACAACTCTTGGGGTTTTTGGAAGAGTGAACTACTCCTTTAAAAACAAATTTCTATTGGAAGTGAACGGTCGTTATGACGGCTCTTCAAGATTGTCTTCAGATGAAAAATGGGGATTCTTCCCATCCATGTCTGCTGGTTATATCATCTCTGAAGAATCATTTATGGATTTCTCCGATTCTTATTTGTCATTTCTGAAGTTTAGAGGGTCTTATGGTTCTATTGGTAACCAGAATGCAGAACTTGGAAACATTTACCGGATCATGAATCCAAGATCTTCCAATTGGTTAATTAACAATCAGAATATGTTAACCGTTACTACTCCTGGAGCATTGCCTTCAGGATTGACCTGGGAAACCGTAACTACTCTGGATCTTGGGGTTGACGCTAGATTTTTCCAGAACAAACTGGGAATGTCCTTTGACTGGTATGAGAGAGCCGTAACTGATATGCATAGTGCAGGGGTAACTTTACCAAGTACCTTTGGAACCACTTCCCCATTGAGAAATTTTGGAGAGATGAAAACCACAGGTTGGGAATTTGAATTAAATTTCAGGCATAGTTTCTCCAATGGACTTAACATAAGTGCAGTTGGAACTTTATCTGATTTCAAAGAAAAGATCACCAAATATGCCAATACAACTATGGGAATTGATTCCTTTTATGAGGGGAAAGTTCTTGGCGAGATATGGGGATTTGAAACTGACCGTCTCTTTAATGAGAATGATGTGGATGCCGAGGGAAATTTAGTTGCAGGTATTCCTTCACAGGAATTATTTGAAACAAACGGATGGTTTTTCTACGGTCCCGGAGATGTTAAATATAAAGACCTGAACGGCGATGGCGTGATTAACTATGGTTCAAGAACTGTGGACGATCACGGTGATATGAAAGTAATTGGAAATTCAACTCCGCGTTACCAATACGGGATTAGATTAGGTGCCGATTTTAAAGGCTTTGATCTAAGCATGTTTATGCAAGGTGTTGGAAAACGGGATCTTTGGGCAAATGGACCCGTGGTTATCCCTGGGTACAGATATGGAGAAGGTTGGTTTGAACATCAGCTGGATTACTGGACTCCTGAAAATCAGGACGCGTTCTACCCAAGACCTAACGACCAGGCTCAGTCAAACAATGCGATGAACTTCCTGCCTCAAAGTAAGTATTTGTTGGATATGTCCTATTTCAGAATGAAAAATATCACTGTAGGATATACTATTCCATCAGAATTGACCAGCAAAATTTATATTGACAAATTCCGGGTTTATTTTAGTGGTGAAAATCTTTTCGAATTTGACAACCTAGAGGTACCTATTGATCCTGAAGTTGATTACACAGTAGCAGGATTGAATGACAGTAATACCTTTGGACGTGTTTACCCATTTACAAGATCGCTTTCTTTTGGAGTTCAACTTTCGCTTTAATTAAAAATGAATTTACCGATGAAAAATTTAAAAATATATAGTTTAGTAATTCTTGCACTGGCAATGTTTGGCTGTGAGGAAGACTTTTTGGAGACTCCTCCAAAAGACAAATTTACCGATGAAAATTATTGGAAAACCGAGGAAAATGTTGAAACTTTTGCTTTCGGCTTTTATCCTGAATATTTCACGGGATATGGCTCTAGTTTTACCTGGGGGAATTATTTTTCTGGACAGTCATTAAACGATGATTTTGGTCCATCAAACCCCGGAAGGTTTATTCAGCAGGTTCCAACCTCTGATGGCGGATGGGATTTCGCCTGGGTGCGTAAAGCCAATATTTTTATAGACCGGGTTCAGGGCGTGCCTATGGAACAGGAAGCAATTGAACATTGGACCGGAGTAGGCCGATTGTTCAGAGCCCTGGAATATCATGATTTGGTAAAAGCCTTTGGTGATGTGCCTTATTACGATTCGGAAATTAGCGAAGATGACAATGAACAGTTGTATAAAGCCAGGGATTCCCGCACTTTTGTGATGGACAAGGTATTGGAGGATTTCCAGTACGCAGCGGATCATGTTCGTGGTAATGTTTCTTCCGAAGGATTAATGGTAGACAGGAATGTTGTGCTTTCATTAATGTCAAGGGTGTTCCTTTATGAAGGGACCTGGCAAAAATATCACGAAGGGAATTCAGCTAAAGCCGCAGAATATTTAGAAGCTGCAAAATGGGCTGCTTCAGAAGTAATAGCATCAGGGGAATTTTCCTTAGGGAACTATCGTCAGGTTTTTACTTCATTGAGCCTTTCAGGCAATCCTGAGGTGATCTTGTACCGCGAATACGAACTGGGGATGTTGACCCATGCCTTAAACAGTTACAACAATAAGGAGCCTCAAACAGGCCCGACAAAAAATGCTATTGAAACCTATTTGGCAACTGACGGTTTACCAATTTCCATCTCACCTTTATACCAGGGAGATCTTGGAATTGAAAATGTAATGGCCAACAGGGATTCAAGAATTTCTGAAACCTTTGTTCCTTATGAGTTGAGGGTAAACGGAGTTTCATCCAGATATTCAACTACGGCTTATGCAACCCATAAATTCCTTAATGAAGAAATCGCGGCCAAACCGGAGGGAAGTTCAAATTTAAACCCAACAGACGCGCCTATTTTACGTTATGGGGAAGTATTGGTTAATTACGCTGAAGCTGCAGCAGAATTGGCTACAGTTGGAGGAGAAGCATTTTCCCAGGAAGATCTTGACAAGTCCATAAACGTGTTGAGAAGCAGACCTGGTATAGATTTGCCGGATCTTCAAATCATTGGAGGAGAACCTGCAGTAAACGGTGTTGTTTATGACGACCCCGCTAGAGATGCAAGTGTGCCTTCAATTATTTGGGAGATCAGAAGGGAAAGACGGGTTGAATTAATGATGGAAGGATTTAGACTGGACGATTTGAGAAGATGGAAAAAGTTGGATTATTTAGATATGATCGTTAATTTTGATATTAACAGAGGAGCATGGATAGTAAAAGCAGATTATCCGGATGCCAACCTGACCAATTTGATTTTAACTGAAGGGGAACAGGGATATATCATTCCGGCCCCAGCAGGAACACCTCGTGTCTTTGACGATCCAAAAGTTTATTTAAACCCATTACCATTGGATCAAATCACATTATACAGGGACCAAGGTTTTACCCTCGAACAAAATCCCGGTTGGTAATCGTTTAAGTTGTGTTAATTAAAATGAAAGTCCTCCAGTATTTCCAAACCGGAGGACTTTTCTTTAACCTGCATTTTCTATAATAAACACCCAATATTCTAATTAATCTTTATCTCAACATTATGTCATTCCGGTTAAGATCC
>ERZ1284729.156-NODE-156-length-12292-cov-22.770205_pt1 | contig 12292 bp, 9 predicted proteins | sample MGYA00454602_ERZ1284729 | MGnify/ENA primary metagenome ERZ1284729 (study PRJEB36292, sample SAMEA5787381) | metagenome | biome: Arctic soil; feature: perennial spring outflow channel; material: sediment | place: Canada | collected 2017-07-08 | depth 0.05 m ... | reverse complement strand
TATCAAATTGCTCGTTCTCACGGAATCTTCTGAGTTTATTTTTACTCCCCACTTTGTTTGAATATTTTGACAAAATTAACGAAAAAGAATTTAGAAGCGGAAGATGCGAGGATAGAAGTGAACAAATCAAGAGCCAAGATCCTAGAAACAAGACCAATGCCAAATTAAGAAAATAGAGAATAGAAAATAGACAAAATTATTCTGTATTCATTTCGCAAATATTGATTTATGCGAAGATCTGCGAAATCAACGAGAGATAAAAAAGAAGTACCATTGAAAACTAATATTTAAAAACGGTCAATACTCATCAGGGAAGTTTCAACTTCATCACAACATCACAACATCACTTCATCACTTCATCACTTCGTCACTTCATCACAACATTACCTATATTTGATCATGGACAAAAAACGAATTCTGGTTGCACCTTTAAACTGGGGATTGGGACATGCCACCCGCTGCATTCCTGTTGTTCGGGCGTTGATAGAACAAAATTTTGTTCCGGTGATCGCATCAGATGGAGATGCCCTGCATTTATTAAAGAAAGAATTTCCGGGGCTTGAACATTATTCGCTTCCCTCTTATGCTATTGAATATTCAAAATATCCTTTTCTGCTGAAATTTAAACTTCTTGGCAATACACCGCACATAATAAGAACCATTTCAAAAGAGCTAAAAAGTACCGAAGATCTCATCAAGACCAAAAACATATCGGGGATCATCTCAGATAACCGGTGGGGAGTTCGTTCCAGGTTAGTGCCGTCGGTTTTTATCACCCATCAAATCCAGGTCCTTTCAGGGTTAACAACGTTTTTAAGTAGTAAAATTCAGCAAGCCTATATCAATAAATTTGATGAATGCTGGGTTCCGGATCTTCCGGGAACAATCAACCTCAGCGGAAAGATGAGTCATTTAAAAAAAACTGCTATTCCCGTAAAACACCTTGGAATATTAAGCCGATTTGAAAAAGAAGTGCGACCTATTGACTACGATATCCTGGTTTTGCTTTCAGGACCGGAACCTCAGCGCAGTATCCTTGAAAAAATCATGTTCAAAGAGCTGAAGGATGCTAATGCAAAAATTTATTTGGTTCGTGGAGTCGTTGAGAAAATTCAGAAGATTGAAAAGAAGGAAAATTTTACCGTTTGTAATTTCATGACTTCAAAGGAACTTGAAGGCGTGATCAATAGAAGCAGGCTGGTGATTTCACGATCGGGTTATACCACACTTATGGATCTTGCTAAACTGGGGAAACCTTCTTTTTTGATACCAACTCCGGGCCAACCCGAACAGGAATATTTAGCGCGCCGATTTAGAAAAATGGGGATTTCCCCTGGTTGTGAACAGGCTGATTTCACTGCAGAAAAACTTCAGAAAGTTAAGGATTACAGCGGATTAGGCTTTTTTTCTTCCTTGCCCGGTTGTCTCGGAAGCGATGATTTTTGTAGGGTTTTTGCTCTTTTCAAGGGTGAATGAGAATTCACTTCCAACCCCAAAATCACTTTCCACATATATCTTCTCATTATGAGCTTCAATAATATGTTTTACAATTGATAATCCCAGTCCGGAACCGCCTTCCTTTCGGGAACCACTCTTATCTACACGGTAAAATCGTTCAAAAAGCCTTGGAATGTTGGCCTTTTCTATACCTTCTCCGTTATCGGTTACCCGCACAATAACTTTGTTTTTTATTAAGTTCTCGATGCTTATCTCTGTTGTTCCTCCTTTTTTGCCGTATTTAATTGAATTCACAATAAGGTTGGAAAGCACCTGTTGAATGCGCTCCTTGTCTGCATACACCCAGACAGGTTCCTGGTATGGGATATCAAAAGTTAAGGTAATGTTCTTCTTAGCGGCTTTCATTTCCAATAGGTCAAAGGCATTCTGAACCATTTCCACGATGTTGAAGTTTTCAAGATGTAAATGAAGATCTCCGGTTTCCAGTTTAGTAATCATATCAAGATCTTTCACGATATAAATCAACCTTTCCACACCCTTACCTGCTCTTTGAAGATATTTTTTGCGCACCGCCTTGTCTTTCATGGCTCCATCCAAAAGTGTGAGGATATAACCCTGTACGGTAAAAAGCGGTGTTTTTAATTCATGGGATACATTCCCCATGAATTCCTTTCGATAAGTTTCCCGAATCTTCAGGGTTTCTATTTCAAGCTTTTTGTCTGCAGCAAATTTTTCAACTTCCCTGGTTAAAGTTGCCATATCTGTAGTGATTTGGTTTGGCCTTAACGTAGTGGCATCCAAAAGGGTTACATTGTCGTAAATCTTTTTAACCCGCTTATAAATAAAATTCTCTACCCGATACTGAATTATGAAAAACGAAACGAGATAACTGAATACCAGGAAGATTCCCAGGGAATAGAATTCAAACAACCCATGATAAGATAAGAATAACCCAAAAATAAGGGTTAATATCAGGGTTATAAAAAGCGAGGTTTTTATGGCAAATTTATATGATTTTTTAAAGTCCCTTGGCATTAAACGACAAACTTATATCCTACTCCTTTAACTGTTTTAAAGCTTTCGTCCCCAATCTTTTCCCGAAGTTTCCTAATGTGGACATCAATTGTCCTGCCGCCAACAACCACTTCGTTACCCCATACATTATCAAGAATCTCTTCCCGTTTAAAAACCTTACCGGGTTTTGAGGCCAAAAGTGAAAGCAGTTCAAATTCCTTACGGGGAAGGATCAATTCCACATCATTTTTAATGATCTTGTATTCCTCCCTGTTTATTACGAGGTCCCCTATTTTCACAATATTAGAAGATGGTTCTTCGTCCTTAAATCGGCGAAGCAAGGCCTTCACCTTACTCACCAACACTTTTGGCTTTATGGGCTTGGTGATATAATCATCGGCTCCGGCATCAAAACCTGCCATTTGAGAATAATCTTCTCCACGGGCAGTTAAAAAGGTAATAATGGTTTCGCTGAGTTCCGGAATTTTCCTTATTTGCGCACAGGCTTCAATTCCATCCATTTCAGGCATCATCACATCCAGGATAATTAAATGTGGTTTTTTCTTTCTGGCGAGTTTCACTCCCTCTGCACCGTTTTCAGCAGTGATAATATTATAGCCCTCTGTAGTAAGATTGTATCCCACAATTTCGAGGATATCCGGCTCGTCGTCTACCAGAAGTATGGTAATATCTTTTTTCTTCATATATAAGTATTGCAATACTAGTGATTACAAAAGTAAAGATAAAATTTATCCTTCAGCATTTCAGCAAAAACAATACTGGTAACACATAGTTAACAATAGACCCTCCCAAAAATGGCCCTAAAAGCCCTAATTAAAAGCATTTTACAACAAATACCATTAACGGCAAAATGGCCACTCCTCCTATTTATCACATTTTATAAACTTAAAGGTAACATTCAAAGCTGTGCTATTAACCTAAGCTTAAACTTTAGGTAAGGCTGTACTTAAACTAAGCTCGTTAATTTGCCATGAATTTAAAACTCAAAAGAATAACTTAATTTATTGAAACTATGAAAAAATTAATTATTGCAGGATTTGCTATCGCAACTTTAGGATTTACAAGTTGCACCGATGATGACTCTATGCCAATAGAACAACTTGCTACCTGTACCGACGGAATCAAAAATGGTAACGAAACTGGTGTAGACTGTGGTGGGGCTTGTGCTCCATGTGAAGGTAATGTAGGTGGAGTTATAGTAGACGAAGATCTTTCTGGATTATTAACTGAGGATTTTACCTTAACCAATGATGTTATCTGGGAAATAAATGGAAAATTTGTAGTTGGAAATGGAGCAACACTTACTATAGAACCGGGAACTATTATTAAAGGGACGGAAGGAACAGGTTCTTTGGCTTCTGCGCTTATTGTAGCCCGTGGAGGTAGAATTATGGCAGAAGGTACTGCTGAAGAGCCAATTATCTTTACTTCTATAAATGACAACATAGCACTTGGACAAAAACAAGGAACAAACCTTGATGAAAACGACCGTGGTCTTTGGGGTGGTGTTCTTATTCTAGGAAATGCACCAAGCTCTTTTGAAGGTGACTCTGAAGAATCTCAAATTGAAGGGATTCCTGCAGATGATGATTATGGTAGATATGGAGGTACAAATCCAGATGATAATTCTGGTATACTTCGCTACATTTCTATTCGTCACGGTGGTGCCTTAATTGGTTCCGGAAACGAAATTAATGGACTTACACTTGGTGGTGTTGGCTCTGGTACTGTTATAGACCATATTGAAGTAGTTGGTAATGTAGATGACGGTGTAGAATGGTTTGGTGGAACGGTAAATACCAGTAACATTCTTGTATTTGCAGGTGGGGACGATGGTCTTGATATAGACCAGGCTTACTCCGGAACTATTACAAACGCATTGGTAATTCTAGGTGCTGAATCTGATCACGCTTTAGAGATTGATGGACCAGAAGGTACACTTCAGGGAGCTTTTATTATCCAGGACCTAACTATAATTGGAGATCCTAATAATCCATCTGGTGAAATCGGAGATCTAAGAGACGGAGCTATGGGAGCCTTTAATAATGTATATGTAAAAAATTTCACGGGTGGACTGAACTTAGAAATTGACGATGAAGGATCTGCTGCAAACTATACCAATGGTAGTTTAAGCTTCTCTGCCTGGGAATTAGTTTTATCAGAAGGAGTAGCGAGCGTTTCTGATATTTTCAATGACACTACAGGAACTACAACTTTCTCTACTGATGCTGCAGATTTTGCTACCGCAATAGAAGAAGATCAGGAAACAGTAGGTGCAGACCTATCGGTTTTTGGATGGACGTATGCTAGCTTCCGCAGTGCATTTTAATTAATATTATAGAACAAAATTTAAATAGCGCTTAACAAAATTGCTCGCCCCATAAATGAGGCGGGCAATTTAGTATTCAGATTTTTAATTGATATTTTATGAAAACCCAATTTTCAATAGTTTTATTTTTTAGTTTATTCATTAGTCTGGCACAGGCACAAACCGGAAAAATTTCAGGATCTATTTTTGATGTTGAAGTCAATGATGTGATGCCATTTGCCAATGTTGCCATAAAAGGCACAAATACCGGAACCACTTCAGATTTTGAAGGAGATTATAGTTTAAATGTAGCTCCCGGAACCTATACCGTTGTATTTTCTTTTGTAGGTTACGAAACCATAGAAGTAACCGAAGTTGTTGTAGAAGAAGATAAAGTAACCACTCTTAATGTGGAAATGAAATCTTCTGCCGGGATGTTAGACGAAGTGGTAATTACTACCACCACCGCTAGAGATACAGAAGCTTCCGTTTTAAATATGCAAAAAAATGCCATTAACCTTACCGATGGACTTTCTTCTCAAAGCTTCGATAAAATTGGGGCGGGAGATGTTTCCTCTGCAGTAAAAACCATACCGGGAGTTTCTGTTCAGGGCGGTAAATATGTTTATGTAAGGGGTTTGGGGGACCGCTACACCAAATCTATACTAAACGGGATGGACGTTCCGGGATTGGATCCAGACCGGAACACCTTACAAATGGACATTTTTCCAACTAATATATTGGATAACGTAATTGTGGTTAAATCTCTAACCGCAGATATGTCTGCCGATTTTACAGGAGGAATGGTAAATATTATTACCAAAGATTTTCCCAGCCGCGAGGAATACAGTGTTTCACTTGGCGCTGACTACAATCCTTCTATGCACTTTAATTCAAATTTCCTGCAGTATGATGGAGGTGATACAGATTTTCTTGGTTTCGACGATGGCACCAGAGATCGTCCCGTTAGCAGATTCCAACGTTTTCCAAGACCTTTTGATAACGATGCCGCATTAACAAGAATTACAGAGCGTTTTAATCCAACTTTAGGAGGTACCAGAAAAAGCAACTTCATGGATTTTAGCTTTGGCTTTACTGCCGGAAACCAATATGAAATTGGCGAGAAAAATAATAAACTTGGCTATTTTGCGTCACTTTCTTACAAAAATACTTCAGAGTTTTTTGAAGATTTTGAAAATAATTCCTGGTTAAAGCCAAGAGAGACTACAGACTTTGAACTGCGCCCAGCAAGATTATTGAATGGTGATGTTGGAAAAGAAAATGCCTTGATTAGCGCGCTCACCGGACTTGCTTTTAAAACAGAACAATCTAAATACCAGTTTAATTTGCTTCATATACAAAATGGGGAATCTACGACCGGTAATTTTGAAGAGGAAATTCTTGTCTCTGATGCTATTACGGTTTTTAGGGATAACCTGGAATACACACAACGTTCCATTACCAACGCTTTATTAAGTGGGAAACACGCCAATAAAGATGCAAGCTGGACTACCGAATGGAAACTTTCTCCAACACTCTCACGGGTTTATGATAAAGATGTAAGGATTACGGCTTTTGAATTTAACCCAAGCAACAACACCTATAGTATAAGACCCAGTTCTTCTGAAAGTCCCACCAGGATATGGAGGGACCTGGAAGAGATCAACCTGGCAGGAAAAGTAGATGTTACCAAAAGGCACCAGCTTTTTGGCAGAAATGCAAATTTAAAATTTGGTGGAGGTTACCTATACAAGCAAAGGGATTTTTCTATAGATCAATACCAAATTCTAATTCAGGGTTCTATTAGCCAACGTTTTGGAGGAGATCCAAATCAGGTTTTGGCACCGGGTAATATCTGGACGCCGGAAACCGGGAGGGGATCTTATATCAATGGTTTCTATGAGCCTGCAAACACCTACGATGCATACAATACCAATGCATCGGCTTATGTTTCAGAAGAATTTAATGTTACAGAGAAACTAAAGGCAATTTTTGGTTTGAGACTTGAAAAGTTTGATCTTTTTTATACAGGACAAAATAACCTTGGCGATGTAATTCTGGATGAAGAACAACTTATAGACAAAACCGATTTTTTTCCCTCGGCAAACTTAATTTACAGCTTAAATGATGCCAGTAATTTAAGACTCTCTTATGGTCGTTCTACTGCAAGGCCTTCATTTAAAGAAGCTTCCATTGCCCAAATTTACGACCCGTTAACCAACAGGACCTTTATTGGGAATATAGATTTGCAACCTACTTACGTAGACAATCTGGATGCACGCTACGAACTTTATGGAGACGATGCCCAGCTTTTTGCAATAAGCGGCTTTTACAAGAAATTTACAGACCCAATAGAACTGTCTGTTTTTAGTGATTTCTCTGCAGATAATTTTCAGCCAAGAAATGTTAATGATGCTACCGTTATTGGAGCTGAATTTGAAATGAGAAAGAATTTTGGATTTATTGCTGAAAATCTTAGAAAATTAAGTGTAAACCTTAACGTGTCTTTTATAGACTCAAAGGTAGAAATGGATAGAAGTGCAAGCGGAGAATTTGAATCCAAGCAACGTAATCTTAGACCTGGTGAAGAATTTGACGGTACAAGACAACTGCAGGGTCAATCTCCATTTTTAATAAACATGGGTTTTGACTATACCGACCAGGAAACCGGTTGGCAGGCTGGTATTTTTTATAACACGCAGGGCAAAACTCTGGAGCTTGTGGGTATTGGTACTGTTCCAGATGTTTATACAATGCCTTTCCACAGTCTTAATTTTAATTTAAATAAAACTTTTGGAGAAAATAAAAATTCTACCATCTCATTAAAAGTTTCTAATATGCTTGGAGACGATATTGAAAGCAGGTTCCAGTCTTTTGGGGCCGAAGATCAGATATTTTCCCTTAGGAAACCTGGTACTCCAATCTCTTTAAGCTATAGCTATAAATTTTAAAATCAAGCGTTTGCTTTATTTTTATTCAAAAAGCTGCCCTTATCAGGCAGCTTTTTTTATTTATATTAGCATTAACTTAATTAGCAGGGTGTTATGGCACTATTTTTGAAATTTTTATTGTAGTTTTGTAATAATCTTATTCCTAAAAGAATGAAACAACAGTACTTATTTAGTTTCTTATTGGTTTGCTTCTTGCTGTTGTCTAATACAATAACAGCTCAAAGCAATAGCCTTCCTGCATATACGCAGGAAAAACCAATTGAAGGTCTTGAAATCTATCCCAATCCTATTACTGGAAGTAAAGTATATATCACTTCAGACAGGAATCAGGTTAAAGAAGTTGAAATTTTCAATGTGCTTGGCAAAAAGGTGCTTTCTGCCAGGATAACCGGAAGAGAATTGGATGTTTCTGAATTAACTCCGGGGATTTATATTTTAAAAATAAGTGAGGGATCTTCCCAGGCCACCAGGAAATTGGTGGTTCGTTAGCGTTTTTCATAAAATCATATACCAAAGGCTTCTATTTATAGAGGCCTTTCTTATGAACTCCTCTCAAATATAAGATTGGAACGAAGGCCTTGCCTTTTATTTTTACCTTTACAGCTGCGTATTTTAAATTTAAATATGGATTATCCCAACATTTTTTCCATTGCTTCCGAAAAAGAATTTCGGTTGGTTTCACTGGAAGTATTCAGGTTTCAATTTTCGAATAATCCAATATATCGAAGGTTTTGTGAGTTGCTTAAAAAAGATCCGAAGCAGGTTGATGAAATAAAAAAAATCCCTTTTTTACCGATAGATTTCTTTAAAAGTGAGCGTTTGCTATCTTCCAAGGCGCCTGTTGAAAAGATCTTTTCCAGCAGCGGAACCACCGGTAAAAATACAAGCAAACACTATGTGACAGATCTTTCCCTGTACGAGCAAAGTTTCACAAAAGCATTTTCACATTTTTACGGCAATATTCAGGATTATGCAGTTTTAGCACTTTTGCCGTCCTATTTGGAACGTGAAGGCTCTTCCCTTATTTATATGGCCGATGACCTAATAAAGAAAAGCCAACATCCCAAAAGCGGATTTTACCTTAATAATTTATCCGATCTTAAAAAAACCTTGATCTCCCTGGACAATTCAGGGCAAAAAGTATTGCTTATCGGCGTTTCATTCGCATTGCTGGATTTGGTGGAAGCATATAAATTTCATCTGCAAAACACCATCATTATGGAAACCGGGGGAATGAAAGGCCGAAGAAAGGAGATGATACGTACAGAACTTCACGAACTTTTAAAGAAGGGTTTTGGAGTTTCTCACATTCACAGCGAGTATGGTATGACAGAACTTCTCTCCCAGGCTTATTCTCAAGGAAACGGCACTTTTGAATGCCCACCCTGGATGAAGTTGCTTATCCGCGATCCTGAAGATGCACTCACCTATCTTCCTGAAGGAAAAACCGGTGGAATAAATGTTATAGACCTTGCCAATATAAATTCCTGCTCTTTTATCGCGACTCAGGATTTGGGGAAAATTTATGCAGATGAATCTATTGAAATCCTTGGAAGGTTTGATAACAGTGATATTAGAGGGTGTAACCTTATGGTATTATAAACTTTTAAAATTCAAATTTCTTGTATAAAATCCAGAAATGTTAATTATTTATTAATTTTGTAATCAAAAGAAATTCCCTCCGACTTAGCTTACGTAAACATAATTTTTGGTTAGGTTTTTGTTTACAGCTAATTGAAGTTTTTTTTCATATTAGATTGGTTAGTTAGTTGCAAACCCCTTTAAACGCCTGTTTGAAGGGGTTTTGTAATTTAAATCAAAAACCCCGGGGCAAGCCCACGAGGTATGAATAAGAATTGGAAAATACTTTTAAAAATTCGAGGCAGACCTCGGGAAATTAAACCCTCAATGAGGGTTAAACCACCTTGATAATATAGGTATTCCGTTTTCCCTTATTTAAAATTACATATTTGTTATTGATAAGGTCAGAAACAGTGATCTTATAATCTTCTCCTACCTTTTCCTTGTTTACCGAAACGGCGTTTTCCTTCAAGGCTCTGCGCGCTTCGCCATTGGATTTCAAAAAATTTGTTTTTGCAGAAAGTGCCGCGATCATATCCAAACCTTCTTGAATATCGGCTTTGGAAACTTCCGCTTGAGGCACGCCCTCAAATACATCCAGAAAAGTAGCCTCGCTTAGGTTTTTTAAGTCGCCTGCCGTACTTTTTCCGAATAAAACTTCAGAGGCTTTTACCGCATTATCATATTCCTCTTCACTATGAACCGTATTTGTAACCTCTTTTGCCAAAGACTTTTGAAGCAACCGCAAATGAGGAGCTTCTTTGTGCTTAGAAATAAGTTCCTGAATTATTTCTTTGTCTAAGAAGGTAAATATTTTAATATATTTTTCAGCGTCCTCATCACTGGAATTTAACCAATATTGGTAAAATTTATAAGGAGATGTCCTGTTGGAATCCAACCAAATATTACCTCCCTCACTCTTACCAAATTTACTGCCATCGCTCTTAGTTATTAAAGGACAGGTAAGGGCGTAACCTTTTCCGTCTCCTATCCTTCTAATAAGCTCTGTCCCAGTTGTAATATTACCCCACTGGTCACTTCCTCCCATTTGAAGGCTACAATTTTGGGTTTTGTATAAATGAACAAAATCATAACCCTGAACAAGCTGATACGTGAACTCTGTAAACGACATTCCTTCGGTATCTTCTCCCGAAATCCTGTTTTTCACTGAATCTTTGGACATCATATAATTGACTGTTATATGTTTTCCCACATCCCTTATGAAATCAAGAAATGTGAATTCTTTCATCCAATCATAATTATTAACTAAAATTGCCTGATTTTTTTCGCCCGAAGAAAAGTCAAGAAAACTAGAAAGTTGATTTTTAACACATTCCTGATTGTGCCTTAAAGTAGCTTCATCTAAAAGATTACGTTCGCTGCTTTTTCCTGAAGGATCACCAATCATTCCCGTAGCACCACCAACCAAAGCTACCGGCTTATGGCCAGAACGTTGAAAATGGGCCAGCAACATAATTGGAACTAAATTCCCAATATGTAAAGAATCTGCGGTAGGATCAAAACCAATATAGGCAGCCCGCATTTCTTCCAGTAAATGTTCTTCGGTTCCCGGCATAACATCGTGTAACATTCCGCGCCAGGTAATCTCTTCAATAAAATTTTTATTCATGATTGCAATTTTCTTCTAAACAGGCGTAAAGATACCAAACCCTATGATTTTTCCTAAATTGAAATAGCTATATTTACCCTATGATTTTAGTTACCGGAGGAACAGGTTTGGTAGGCTCTCATTTATTGCTTGATTTACTGAAAGCGGGGAATAATGTACGGGCCATTTATAGAACTAGCAGCAACTTACTTGTTGTAAAAAAGGTGTTCTCTTATTATTTATCTTCTGAAGAAACCGATCTTTATTTTAACAGGATTGATTGGAAGGAAGCCGACCTTAATGATGTTTTTGCCCTAACCAAAGCTTTTAAAGGAATAACTTCAGTATATCATAGTGCCGCTATGATTTCCTTTGACCCTTCAGATGAAAAAGCACTGAGGAAGATCAATATTGAAGGAACCGCCAATATTGTGAATTTGTGTATTTCCGGAGGAATTAAAAAACTTTGTTTTATAAGTTCTATTGCTACCATGGATCTAACTCCTGGGGAAAATGAGATCTCTGAAAATTTCACCTGGTACCAGGAACAGAATCACAGCGATTATGCCATATCCAAACACGGAGCTGAAATTGAAGTATGGAGAGGTTCTCAGGAAGGAGTTCCTGTTATTATTCTTAATCCCGGAATAATAATTGGGCCGGGATTTTGGGATTCCGGTAACGGACAAATCTTTAAACGAATAGATGGCGGGTTAAACTACCATTTCCCAAAAACTACGGGCTTTGTAGGGGTACGGGATGTGGTGAAGGCAGCAATTTGCACTATGGATTCCAGAACTAAAAATGAACAATATATAGTTGTGGCGGAAAACCTGAAATTTAAAAAAGTTCTGGAAATGATTGCAGAAAGTATTGATAAACCCGTGCCTAAAAAGCCCCTGAAACCCTGGATGGTTTTTATTGGGTGGATCTATCAATCTATTGCAGCAATGTTATTTGGGAAGAAGCGGCAAATTGCCAAAAAGGATATAAAAGCTTTATTCGCACATACTTTTTACAGCAACCGGAAGATTGTTTCAGAGTTTAATTTTAAGTTTACTCCCATTCAGGAAGTCATCGACCAAACAGGCAGAATATTCAATAAGGAAAAATAAAAAAGATCCTAATTTTTCCTGATTGGAAGACCCTCTGAACTCAGGCTGTCAATAATTGGTCTTTTTATTTTTAATCATTGTTGTCCGGTAAACATTTTTTTAAAAGCTGAAACCACACCTCCTGTGGGCATTCCAAGGGGATTTTTAAAAACAGACCTTGCTTTTTTAATATTTTTTAAATTATACTGATCATTAAAGTGCTCTGAAAAAAAATGGTATAACTAAATGTTTATCA
>ERZ1284729.152-NODE-152-length-12422-cov-18.122746_pt1 | contig 12422 bp, 10 predicted proteins | sample MGYA00454602_ERZ1284729 | MGnify/ENA primary metagenome ERZ1284729 (study PRJEB36292, sample SAMEA5787381) | metagenome | biome: Arctic soil; feature: perennial spring outflow channel; material: sediment | place: Canada | collected 2017-07-08 | depth 0.05 m ... | reverse complement strand
GACATTCAACCTTTAATTAGTAATTTAAAAAATAACCCTTTTTTTGAAGTTCAAAAAGTAGGAGAATCCATAGAAGGAAGAGATCTTTACCTCCTCTCTGTTGGGGAAGGAGATACAGATATTTTTCTGTGGTCCCAAATGCACGGGGACGAATCTACGGCCACCATGGCAATTTTTGACATCTTTAATTTTATTTCTTCCGAAGATTTTAAAGCAGAGAAGGAGGAGCTTTTTAAAAATGTAAAACTTCATTTTCTGCCAATGCTTAATCCTGATGGAGCCGAAGTTTTTCAGCGACGAAATGCCTTAGGCATAGATGTAAACAGGGATGCGTTACGACTCCAGTCACCCGAAGGGAAAACTTTAAAAAGGCTAAGGGATAGTCTGGAAGCCGATTTTGGGTTCAACCTTCACGATCAAAGTAAATATTATAATGCCGAAACTACAGCAAAGCCTGCAACCATTTCTTTTTTGGCCCCCGCTTATAATTTTGAAAAAGATATAAATGATGTTCGGGGAAATGCGATGAAACTTATTGTTGGAATGAACCAGGAACTTCAAAAATTTATTCCGGGTCAGGTTGCAAAATATAATGATGATTTTGAGCCAAGGGCTTTTGGGGATAATATCCAAAAATGGGAAACAAGTACAATCTTGATCGAATCTGGCGGATTTCCCGATGATCCTGAAAAACAGGAGATCAGGAAGCTAAACTTTATAGCGATCGTATCCGCTCTTTTCTCTATTTCAAACCAGGATTATAAAAAATTGGATATTAACGATTATAAAAAAATACCTGAAAATGACAGGAAATTATTTGACCTTAAATTAACGGGTCTTCAATATGAACTCTTGGGAGAAACGTATATTCTGGATTTAGGTATTAATAATCTGGAGACTTTTAATGGGGAGAATAAATATTATTACAGAAGCCAAATTGCTGATCAGGGAGATCTATCTACCAATTATGGGTATAAAACAAGGGATTTAACGGGATATAAAATAAAACAGGGTGTTATTTATCCCAAATTTTTGGATAATTTGAAAGATTTGGAGAAACTGGATTTTTCATCTCTCTTATCAGGTGGATACAGTTATGTGCGGGTGAAAAATATACCCAAAAATAAAAATTACACGAACTATCCGGTACAGATAGTTAGCGCAGATTTTAAAGTTCCCCATCAGTTGTCCGTGGGTTCAAACCCAACTTTCTTTCTTGAAAAAGACGGGAAAGTGGAGTTTGCTGTGATCAATGGTTTTCTCATGGATCTTGAGGATATTGACATATCCATAAAGAATGGTTTAATTCTCAAATAATATTTATGATGATCGGGAAAAGAGACACTATTTTGAGCCTTTTATTCCGGATTGAAAACAATGTACAGGCTGTGTCTTTTTCCTTACATTTGCGGCATGATAAAAGAGGATATAAATGCACTAGTAGAAAAGGGGACTATGCTGCCTTTGATGGAAGCGTTTTACACGATACAAGGAGAAGGTTTTCATAAAGGAACTGCCGCTTATTTTATTAGAATTGGCGGTTGTGATGTGGGATGCCATTGGTGTGATGTAAAGGAAAGTTGGAACGCCGAGCTCCATCCACCAACTGCTATAGATGTTATGGTAAAGGAAGCCGTTAAACACAGTAATACCATTGTTATTACCGGGGGTGAACCCCTTACGTGGAATATGGAACCTTTGACAAATCTGTTAAAGGAAAAAGGCTCTCAAATCCATATTGAAACCTCAGGAGCTTATAAATTGACTGGGAGTTGGGATTGGATTTGCCTGTCTCCCAAAAAGATTAAACTACCAACAGATGAGATCTACAAGGTGGCGAATGAATTAAAAGTAATTGTTTTCAATGTCCATGATCTTAAATTTGCCGAAGAGCAGGCTGCCAGAGTCAACAAGGATTGTATTCTTTATTTGCAACCTGAATGGAGCAAAAGGGAAAAGATGATGCCTTTAATAGTGGATTATGTAATGAAAAATCCTAAGTGGAAGGTTTCCCTTCAAACACATAAATATTTAAATATACCATAAAAAAAGGCGGTTAATAAGGTCGAAATACAGAACCTTTTAACCGCCTTTTCTATTAGGAAATTTTCTTTAAATTATTATTTAACCTGAGATCGATGTTAATTGAGAACTTCTCAAACAATCTCATTCAACTTAAAATCTGCCAATTTCCAATAAGCCAATCCTTAAATTCAGCTATGAAATCATTGAATGTAGAATGGGTATTACAGGTATAATGCTCCGCGCCTGGAATATTTTCAGAAAGCCCCAGCTGCATTTCAAGAACCTGATTTTTGGACAAAATGTTCAACTCCAAATTTTCCGTTTTGACTCTTTTAGCTTTTGCGACAGAAAAACGTTTAAAAAACCCTTTCTTTCATAAGGAGATTTGAAATTAACCGAAAATATTAGCTTTTTATATTAACCTATTTCTAATTCATAATTCCAATAGCCCAATCATCTCCGCGTGGATCTGCCGCGCCTTCGTATGAACCGTCCGGTCTCACCAAAATTGCATCGACTCTGCCTATAGAACTACGACTTTTAACTTCATGTCCCATTCTATTTAATTCCTTAATCACATCTTCTTTAATAGCACCTACTTCCATATAAATTTGATCTGGCTTCCATTGATGATGAAATCTTTTTTCAGCCACCGCTTCACTCATTGTCATACCGTGATCTATCACATTAAGAATTATTTGATAAACGGAAGTAATTATTGTGGAGCCTCCTGGGGTACCAACAACCATAAACAATTCACCATCTTTTTCAAGTATTGTAGGAGTCATGGCACTGAGCATTCTTTTGCCAGGCTGAATGGAATTTGCAGCACCACCTAAAAGTCCATATATATTTGGAACCCCGGGTTTACTACTAAAATCATCCATTTCATTATTCATTAAAAATCCAGCACCTTCTACAAAAACCTTGGAACCATATGCAGAATTAATTGTAGTAGTTAATGAAACAGCATTCCCTTTTTTATCCACGATAGAATAATGGGTTGTTTCTTCGCTCTCGGTATTATTATCAAAATCCATTGCTCGCACTTCTTCACTATTTGTTGCCTGTGTTAAATTTATTTGTCCAACTCTTTCAGAAATGTAGTCCTCATCCAAGAGTTCTTTAATTGGAACATCCCAAAAATCAGAATCTCCCAGATGTTTTGCTCTATCTGCGTATACTCTTCTTTCTATTTCAGTCATAAGATGAATAGTTTTTGCAGATTTTAATCCGGATTCAGAAAGTGGAAAATGCTCGGACATTTTCAAAAGCTGTACCAGTGCAATCCCTCCGCTACTCGATGGCGCCATACTATAAACTTTATATCCTCTATAATTGCCAGTTATAGGTTCTCTCCAAACCGACTCGTAGTTTCTTAGATCGTCCAAGGAGATAATTCCATTTCCTGCTTTCATTTCTGCTACAAGGAGATTCGCGGTCTTTCCTTCATAAAAACCTGCTCTGCCGTATTTTTTAATACGTTCTAAAGTTTGTGACAAATCTTTTTGCACCAATAAATCTCCTTCTTTCCATTCCACCTCTTTTATTAAAGCAATTTGATCCGGGTGGTTGTTATTTGCTATAAAGTCATCTTTAAAATGATTATAATTTCTTGCCTGTTTGGTTGTAATATGAAATCCTTTCTTTGCCAGTTTGATAGCCGGTTTTATCAAAGTAGAAAGCGGTAAGGAGCCAAACTTTTTATGAGCTCTTAATATCCCATCAACTGAACCAGGAATGCCTGAAGCTTTCTGACCATATAGACTCTCTCCTTCTATGACATTTCCGTCATTATCCAAGTACATCTCTTCATAGGCATTGACCGAAGCCTTTTCTCTGAAATCGAGAGAAAACATACCACCGTCATGTTCTCTATACATCATAAAACCTCCTCCTCCAATATTCCCAGCAGATGGATAAACGACTGCTAAAGCAAAGTGTACTGCAACCATAGCGTCTATAGCATTTCCACCCTGTTTAAGGATTTCCAAACCAACTTGGGTTGCTTCGGGATGAGCAGAAACTATGATTCCGTTGTTGGCAATAGCAGTTTTGCCAATATTCGAAGTTTCTGTTAAGTTGTTCTTTACTCCTCCACATGATAACAGGGTTACAGAAATAAATGTTAGGATCAATAATCTCAAATTTTGTTTAATATTCTTCATAGTTTTTATTTTATACATAATCCCTATTCCTTAATAAATAAATTTCTCAAACAATGTAATTTATTACGTTTTAAGTCTTAAAATCCTGTGATACTGCATTACCTATAGAAACAATTTTATCGCTTTTTATAGCTATATAAAGGTTTTTGAAACCGGTTTCTTATCTATAAAACTTTGACGCCGGTTATTAAAAGCACATGTTCAGTTTGTGCATTAGCACAACTAAATACTAAAAGGAACATAGCAGTCAATACTGAAAACTGCTGAATTCAATTTCTTTCTTTATTCTATTTTTGAAAATTCTTCCAGGTATTCGGTTTTAGGATTGGAACGTGTAAATTCTTCTACCAGTTTATAAGTTTCAGGAATTGAATTTTTAAAACGTTCCAGCGTTTCTTCTGAAATATTATTCTTACTAAAAGGTACGACTTTTACATATTCCTGGATTTCACTTTCTATTCTTCCATATTTATAATCGTATAGGAACCTCCCGTTATCATCTAACTCTACATTTTTATTTTCGGTATTAGGCACGCTAATAAAGAATTCGCTATTTATTATATTCCCGGAAGGATTAAAAAGGTTTTTCTCTTTCATATATACATATAATTCATCGGCTACGTTTACGGCTGGATCTACAATAGCTATATCTTCAGCCATAAAATCACGGTAAATATAATCGCCTTCTTTCTGGTAATTATAAAGTTCATCTAGAACTTCGTTAATTTCTTCTGTTAAATATGGATAATGTGTACAACCCAAAACGATGGCTTTTAAAGGCTGCGGATTGTTGGTGTTTCTAATTTTCTCTAACAAGCTTACTACGTGATAACGAACATAATTTTCAGAATCATTAATCTGAAGAATCTGGCAATCGTCGGTATTTTTATTATCACAAAGCATTTTACCATGATCAAAATCAAAGTTATAGATATCCATCAAGGTTTTGTCAATTTCAAAATTTGGATCATCTAAAGAAGGTCCCCGATAATCTTCTCGGGGTTCTTCAAGGTCACTATTTATAAAATCGGGTTCCTCGTCTACAGCTTCTGCAATCCCGTGGCCACCTTGGTTAAAAATTTGAATTTCCCCTGTATATCCTAACTCATCTTTCACTTTTAAAAGTGTATTCTCATAACCTTTAGAAGCAATAGTCCCCACCGTAGCCATAACTCCAATAGAGCCGTTTTCGTCTTTTTCTAAGATAGCAAGTGTGCCGCGGGCGCCGGCGTCTATCACACCAATCACTTTTAATTCTATACCTGTTTTTTCTATAAATTCCGTAATAAACTCACTCCCATAGGCAGTGGCTGTATTACAGGCAATCACTATGGATTTTACCGGTTGTTTATCCTGCTGAAATACGGTATCACCTGCTTGGCGATAATACTTATCTGAAAGCAGAAACTGGGTGTCTTTAAGAATATGTTCTATAAGTAAATCAGTTTTATCTTCGCTAGAATAATTACCATAAGGCATATTTGCCTGGTCTGCGAGATAGATAAATTTCTCAGAAGTAAAATCACGTATATTATCGCTGCCTTTTTCCTGGTTTTCGTTGTTGTAGCTATCAAAATTAACCAGTGCGTCCAAAACGGTTAATCCACCGGTACCGGAATCGAAAATCCCAATTGGCAAACTCTCATCCATCTCGGGGTAATTTTCAAAATCCACGTAATAAAAGGAATTTTTATCTTCTAAAATAGTAGTTACAATTGCCCGCTCTTTTTCTTCGGAATTTTTATTTTTTCCAATGTCTTTCTTATCGATACCTTTACAAGAAATCCCAAAGATTACCAGTAAAACCAATAAATACTGACTTTTAAAATGTTCCATTTTATTATGTTTTTATGTATGATAAGAAAAACTAAGCCTAAAAGGTGAAGAAATTACCTCCCCATATCCTTTGTTAACTTGAGTTGGATGTAAAATTATTAATAATTACAGTGTTTTTGAAGCAATAGAAAAGCGGAAATTTAGTATATTTAAGTATCTAAAATTCAAATATTTAACTAAATTTTCCGCAAAGATTTCTAAAAATAAAGTTACTGAAATTTTCTTTGCCATCGATGAGTTCAGTAAGTTTTTTGAACCTGCTTTTACACAAGGACTCCTTGAAGCCGGCAAAAAAACACAGAAATAGACCCTTGTCGATGAGCGAAATTATTACAATCACTGTCAACTTTCCACCTAGTGGACACAGGTCTTTCACGCATTTCAATCTTTTTTACCTCTATATGAAAGCCTATTTCTCTAATACGGTTTCCTACAATCGTTTTACTGAATTGATGAAAGCTAATATGCAACCACCTGTAATATTTATGAAGACCTGTTGCCTTGGGGAGGGCATGGGTTCCACTCATGTTAGGGTATGCAAGAACAAACGCATAAACTTCAACCAGGTCTTTGAGGGAATAGCAACCACCGGGAATTCTACAAGTGGCTGGTTCCACGGTTTTAAACTCAATATCATTGTAAATTATAAGGGAAAATTTAATTTTCTTAATTACCCAATGAAATGTGTATGATAAAAAGGGAGCATATTGAACAATATTTTTGGAAGCCTATATGCAGATAAAGGATATATATCATAGGATCTCGCAGCGATGCTGTTTGATGTTGTGCTGCAGCTGTTCACAGGGATACGCAATAATATGAAAAACGTACTGATGACAAAAAGGGGCAAAATATTGCTTAGAAAACCTTCAATAATTAATATGATAAATGATCAGTTCAAGAATATTTACCAAGCCGAGTATTCAAGGCACAGAAGTTTTAGGAATTTTGTAAGCAATCCGGTGGCCAACCTGATTGCCTACTCCTTCCAAGAAAAATAACAGCAATAAAATTTGAAGGACAGCCTAAAATAGGTAGTCAACTCGCATTATTATACTAATTGCTTAAGCCTAACTCGGGTTATTTAACAACAGATTTAAATGGCACTTCAATATATCTGTCGTCCCAACCCATCAACAAATTGGCCCCATCTGCACTGGGAACAAAAGCCATTGAAAAAGATTCAATAGAAGTTGGAGATTTTCTTACCGGCACTGTTATGCGCACCTGGTCTTTTTCGTTAGTATATTCATAAGCTCCCCAAGTATGCACATCATTGTTCAAAATAACAACCCATTCGTTTTCCTGAGGGATCGTATATATAGTATAAGTACCTGCCTTAACAATAACATCGGCTACTTTCATATCCTTATACAAAGTAAGTTCGGTAGATTCATTCGCGCCCGTACGCCATACCTCCCCGAAAGGAACCAATTTTCCGAAGATTTCACGATCTCTTTTTTGAGGTCTGCTATAAATTACCCTTGCAACTACCTCGTTATCCTGATTTTTATACAAGACCAAATCCATAGGACTGGCATCTATTTTTGAAAAATTAGGGCCTTCTGGCGGATTTTCCTGGGCAATTAGTGAATTGCTGTTTAACGATATTAAGGCAATAACTGCCATAAAAAATACTTGTTTCATAATTTTAGTTTTTGTTAAATTTTGGGAATGAAGATACAATTTTCATACCATCCCATTGTCAAAAAAATCCTTATTAATTGTTAAATTAAATTATTCAGGTATGTGAAAGGATTATCCATTGCCCACTGGTTTAGAGCAGATAAATTTAATATAGCAAATGGATTAGAAGTCAGAGCTCCATTTTTGGAAGAGTATCCCTGCTAAATCCATGGAATTAGGTCTCAAATATAAAACGGCAAGCACCTATTATTATAAAGTTGAACAATTAATGATGGAATTAAATATGGTAGGACAAATAGTTTAGTAGAACAAAACTTCTCACGTAAGCGATGTTCTAATGGTAACAAGGCTTGCTGAATATCCTGTGAATACATTAAGTACCCCTATTTTTGCAACAAAATTTTCATAAGTACTTTTTGCAGGAGAGTCCTGCAAAATCTATAAAAAGATGCATCCCGAAACGGTAGAAAGATTTGGGTCAAAGTTGAAGAAGCAAACATAGACCAAATGTTGCAAATAGCCAGTTAGTCAGAGGAAGGAAACCCTGTTTTTACACACAAATTGTTAATAACTTAAGTGTATTGAAGTGCGCTTCAAACTAATAGGAATAGGGGTTTTCTTATATTTGTCTGTTGAATCAAATATTGAAAATTAACAGGATTATATATGAGTGAAGAACCTAAAAAAGACAATTATTCCGCAGATAGCATTCAAGCGCTGGAAGGAATGGAGCATGTGCGTAAGCGGCCTTCAATGTATATTGGTGATACAGGGGTTAGAGGTTTGCACCACCTGGTTTATGAGGTGGTTGATAACTCTATAGATGAGGCAATGGCGGGTCATTGTGATACCATTAAAGTCATCATTAGAAAGGATGGGTCGGTTTCTACCGAAGATAACGGACGTGGTATTCCTGTAGATCATCACAAAAAAGGAGGGAGTTTCTGCGCTTGAAGTTGTAATGACTAAGATTGGAGCTGGAGGAAAATTTGATAAAGATTCCTATAAGGTTTCAGGTGGTTTGCACGGAGTTGGAGTGAGTTGTGTAAATGCACTTTCAGAGAGTTTGAAAGCTACCGTTTACAGGGAAGGTAAAATTTGGGAACAGGAATATGAATTAGGGAAACCTCTTTATCCTGTAAGACCAGCAGGAGAGACCAATCTGAGAGGTACCGTTATTACCTTTAAACCGGATCCTAGTATTTTTGATCAAACCGTTGAATATAGTTATGATACTTTGGCAAGCAGAATGCGTGAATTGTCATTTTTGAATAAAGGTATTACTCTTACTCTTACAGATGAACGTCAGGTGCAGGAAGATGGATCATATTTTTCCGAAACCTTTCATTCAGATGAAGGTTTAAAAGAATTTATAAGATTTCTGGATGGAACCCGGGAAGCAATAATTTCTGATGTGATTTCCATGGAAGGTGAAAAGAATGGAACTCCGGTAGAAGTTGCCATGGTTTACAACACTTCTTTTACAGAGAATCTTCATTCTTATGTAAACAACATCAATACTCACGAAGGCGGAACGCATCTCTCGGGATTTAGAAGAGGACTTACCACAACCTTGAAAAAATATGCCGATGCCTCAGGGATGTTGGATAAGCTAAAATTTGAAATCACAGGGGACGATTTCAGAGAAGGCTTAACAGCCATTATTTCGGTGAAAGTTGCAGAACCTCAATTTGAAGGGCAAACAAAAACAAAATTAGGTAACAGGGAAGTTACAGCGGCAGTTTCTCAGGCCGTTTCTGAGATGTTGGAAAATTATTTGGAAGAAAACCCCGGTGATGCCAGGATCATAGTAGAAAAGGTTGTCCTTGCTGCTCAGGCTCGTAATGCCGCTAAAAAAGCCCGTGAGATGGTGCAGCGCAAAAGCGTTATGAGCATAGGTGGATTGCCCGGAAAATTGTCCGATTGTTCAGAACAAGATCCTGCAAAATGTGAAGTTTACCTGGTAGAGGGAGATTCGGCAGGTGGAACTGCCAAACAAGGTAGGGATAGGAATTTTCAGGCGATTTTACCGCTACGTGGTAAAATTCTGAATGTTGAAAAAGCCATGACTCACCGTGTTTTTGACAATGAAGAGATAAAAAATATTTACACTGCACTGGGTGTAACCATAGGAACGGAGGATGATAGCAAGGCGTTGAACTTGTCAAAATTACGATACCATAAGGTTGTGATAATGTGTGATGCCGATGTGGATGGTAGCCATATTGAAACCTTAATCCTTACATTCTTTTTTCGCTATATGAAAGAGCTTATTGAAAACAGCCATATCTACATAGCGACTCCACCTCTTTATTTAGTTAAAAAAGGACAGAAGAAACAATATGCCTGGAGTGATAAAGAACGGGATGCTATTGCAGAAAGTTATAGTGGTGGAGTTCAAATTCAGCGTTATAAAGGTCTGGGTGAAATGAATGCCGAACAATTATGGGATACCACTATGAATCCTGAATTCAGAAAATTACGACAGGTGAATATTAATAACAGCGGTGAAGCCGATAGGATCTTTTCAATGCTGATGGGCGACGAAGTTCCCCCAAGAAGGGAGTTTATAGAAAAAAACGCGGTATATGCCAATATAGACGCATAATAAATTTGTAAAGCCCACGTAATAACGTGGGCTTTTTTTTTGAATTTAAGCAAATTTCATAATTCATCCTATTTCAGAACGTATTTTTAGTATTTTTACTTGAACTTAAAACCAGATACCTTGAAAAACATCTTCCAAAACCTCTTGTTTATCAGCATGCTTTTAGCTTTCGGATTTACAAATGCCCAAAACGGTGAAGACCCTTTAATTGAGGATATGCTTTTGATTGCCGATAATTTTGCCGCTCCCGCAGCAGAAGCCGCTGCAATACAATCCAGTGCAGGCTGGTTCTCGTCTGCCAATTATCTTGGAAAATGGAAGGTCGAAATATCGTTACATGGAAATGCATTGTTTGTACCAGACAGTAAACAAACCAAACTGGCTTCCAATGCAGATTTTAATATCTTAAATTTTCAAGGCGGTTCAAATGCACTACTCCCTACAGTATTTGGGGGGAATTCTGATGCAGTTTTTGAAGGCAGATATTTAGGTCAAGATTTTACCTTTAACGCTATAGATGGCTTAAATAAGAAGGTAATAATCCATCCCTTTCCACAAGTGACGGTAGGTTTACCTTACGGAACAGAAGTGGCTTTAAGATTTGTTCCCAGGGTTACAATAGACGATGTGGGAGTGAGTACATACGGGATTGGATTAAAACATAATTTCGCTCAATATTTTAAATTTTCCAGGCCAGATGATTTTCAGATAGCAGCAGTATTTACCTACAGCAACATCAACATGGATTATGAATACGCACCAATTCAAATTAGCGCCAATGGGATTAATGTTCTTGAGTTGAACACCATAGATGTGAAAGCAGATCTATGGTTGCTCCAGGGATTAGCTTCAAAACTGTATGGAGATTTCGAAGTATTTGGAGCCTTAGGGGTCACCAGTTCAAATTTCGATTATTCTATGGGGGAAGGAGGAATTTTACTTCCAACATTAAATAATGAATTGGGCACTTTAGGAGGAAATGATGTTAAATTTAAGGCTGATCTTGGGTTTAACTATTATATAGGAAATTTCAAAATAAGCAGCGCTTTTACAGCCGGCAGTTTTTTTAATGCCAATTTAGGCCTTCATTATAAAATATAAAAAGGTTAAATTTTTGCCATTTCAATACTATAATTACGCCGCATTATTTGTATTTTCGTAAAAAGAATAATAATTTAATAAAAATCATATAAAAATGAAAGTTACTATCGTAGGAGCAGGAGCAGTTGGTGCCAGTTGTGCAGAGTATATTGCAATAAAGGACTTTGCTTCAGAAATTGTGTTATTGGATATTAAAGAAGGAGTGGCAGAAGGCAAAGCAATGGACCTTATGCAAACAGCCTCCCTAAATGGGTTCGATTCTAAAATCATTGGAGTTACAAACGATTATTCTAAAACAGCCGGGAGTGATGTAGTTGTAATTACCAGTGGAATTCCAAGGAAACCAGGAATGACCAGGGAAGAACTAATAGGAATAAATGCTAATATTGTAAAAGAAGTTTCTTCCAATTTAATAAAACATTCCCCGGATACAGTTATGATTGTAGTGAGTAATCCTATGGATACAATGACCTATTTGGTTCACAAAACTACAGGTTTGCCTAAAAGCAAAATCATAGGAATGGGTGGAGCTTTAGACAGTGCCCGTTTTAAATATAATTTAAGCCAGGCTTTGGAATGTCCTCCATCAGATGTTGATGGAATGGTATTAGGAGGACATAGCGATACAGGAATGATCCCTTTATCCAGATTAGCAACCAGAAACTCTCTGCCTGTATCAGCTTTTTTATCTGATGAAAGGTTAATTCAGGTTGCCGAAGATACCAAAGTAGGTGGTGCAACTTTAACCAAATTATTGGGGACCAGCGCTTGGTATGCTCCAGGAGCAGCTGTTTCAGCATTGGTGCAGGCAATTGCCTGCGATCAGAAAAAAATGTTCCCTTGTTCTGCTTTGTTGGAAGGTGAATATGGCTTAAACGATTTATGTATTGGGGTTCCTGTAATTTTAGGGAAAGACGGATTGGAAAAAATTGTTGAGATCGAATTAAACGATGCCGAAAAAGCTAAAATGAAGGAAAGTGCAGAAGGTGTTAAAAAAACAAATAACCTGCTAACTTTTTAAATAAAGAATACTTTTT
>ERZ1284729.151-NODE-151-length-12431-cov-20.158533_pt1 | contig 12431 bp, 11 predicted proteins | sample MGYA00454602_ERZ1284729 | MGnify/ENA primary metagenome ERZ1284729 (study PRJEB36292, sample SAMEA5787381) | metagenome | biome: Arctic soil; feature: perennial spring outflow channel; material: sediment | place: Canada | collected 2017-07-08 | depth 0.05 m ... | reverse complement strand
GAAAAAGATGCGGTTTACACCTATCATTTTTACCATCTTTTGCAAAGGGCCAAAAAAATATACCTTTTACACAACTCAGATACCGATAGCCAGATGGGTGGTGAAAAAAGCCGATTTTTGATACAGCTGGAACTAGAAAAACAAGCATTTCACAACATCAAAAAATCTGTAATTGTTCCGGAAGTTCCCAAAATAGACAATCAACTGCAAAGCGTACAAAAAACTCCGGAGATCCTTGAAAAGATAAAAGCGCTGGCCGAAAAAGGCTTCTCCCCTTCAGCTCTCACCACTTACATCAGGAATCCTCTCGACTTTTATATTCAATATGTGCTGGGCATCCGGGATAAAGAAGAGGTGGAGGAAACCGTTGCTCATAACACCTTGGGGACCGTGGTACATGAAACCTTAGAGGCATTTTACAAGCCACTTGAAGGTAAGCAACTAAATATTGAACTCGTGGAGGAATTTATCCGGAAAACGCCGGAAGAAGTAATTAAAAAATTTAAATTACATTACAGCGAAGTGCCTCTTTCAACCGGGAAAAATCTCCTGATATTTGAAGTGGTAAAACGCTATGTTACCAATTTCTTAAAAACCGAATTAGAGGAATTGAGATCTGGAAACGAAATTGAGATACGGGAGATAGAAACAAATTTAAAAACCCCGTTGGTGATAGAAGAACTGGATTTTCCTGTAAATATTCGGGGAAATGTCGACAGAGTAGATGTTACCGATGGTATTTTAAGGATCATAGATTATAAAACCGGGAAAGTACTTCAGAATCAATTGGAAATAACCGACTGGGATTTATTGACATCAGATTATGATAAATATGCCAAACCCTTCCAGGTATTGATGTATGGAACCATGCTGCTAAAAGATAAAAATCTGGGATTGGATTTGGAAGCCGGGGTAATATCATTTAAAAATCTTAAAGCGGGATTCCTTAAGTTTGCTGAAAAAGATAAACCCGGGCGTGGTGCGATTAAAAAAACGGCTTTAGATGAAGCCATCCTGGAAAAATTTAGGAAACAACTGAAAAAATTAATTTTGGAAATATGCGATCCGGAAATCGCATTTAATGAAAAAGAGATAAAAACAGCGTATGGAACTTATTAAGCAAACAAATATCCAAATTGAAGGAAGGCACAAAAAAACAATTTTAACCGATCTGTTTTTTATTGATGATGAAAAGGCAAAACCTGTAGTTATATTTTGCCACGGATACAAAGGTTTTAAAGATTGGGGACCCTGGGATAAAATGGCAGAATTCTTTGCGGAAAAGGGATATTTTTTCGTCAAATTCAATTTTTCACACAATGCCACTACGCCCGAAAATCCCACGGAATTTATCGATATTGAAGCATTTGGAGAGAACAATTATATCAAGGAGCTCGATGATCTTCAATCGGTAATCGACTGGCTTCTCCTGCCCGATTTTGAGCATGGAAACCAACTGGATAGCTCGAAAATAAATTTGATAGGTCATTCCCGTGGAGGAGGGATTTCAATAATTAAAGCAGCAGAGGAAAACCGAATTGATAAACTGGTAACTTTCTCTTCTGTGAGTGATTTCGGTTCACGTTTTCCCACAGAAAAAGCCTTGAAAAAATGGAAGGAAAAAGGCGTGAGTTATATAGTGAATACCCGCACAAAACAACAATTGCCGCATCATTTTCAATTCTATACCAATTTTAAAGAAAACGAAGAACGCTTAACAATCTCCAGGGCCACTAAAAAACTTGAAATTCCGCATTTAATAGTTCACGGAAGCAAAGACACTTCCGTCTCAATAAGTGATTCAGGGAATTTATTCGACTGGACCCCTTTTCCGGATCTTCTACTGGTAGAAGATGCAGATCATGTGTACAATACCTCTCATCCCTGGGACAGGAGCGAATTGCCAAAAGCATTTAAGCATGTACTCGATAAAACCCTGGAATTTATGGATACCGAAAAGGAGGATCTCATAAAAAATACCGTAAATAATACTGCCACCTGAATTTCAGCAGAAATTAATAATGAAGTTAAATAAGATTTTACCACTTTAAATTTTTGTTTATCTTTGGATCCGAAATGGGGGATTAGCTCAGTTGGCTAGAGCGTTTGGCTGGCAGCCAAAAGGTCATCGGTTCGACTCCGATATTCTCCACAAAAACCACTCTTTTTAGGGTGGTTTTTTGTTTTTTAACAGGTTTTGGACTTAACTAAATATGTCTTAATTTAGTTTGAAAACAATTCTATGAATAAAATAAGTCTTTCCGAACCACAGGACCTTCAGGAGATAAAATCTCTTACTGAAGCCTGTGCGGTTGCTATGCAGGAAAAAGGGATTTTTCAGTGGAATGAGCATTACCCGTCTTTTGAGAAATTGCAGGCAGATATTGAAAAAAGAGAACTGTTTGTACTTAAGGAACAGGACAAAATCCTGGGAATTATTGTGCTTTCCATGTTTATGGACAAAGAGTATATTCCAGTCCATTGGCTCACCAAAAACAGCAACAACCTATACGTACACAGGTTAGCGGTTCATCCTCTGGTTTGGGGAAAAGGTTATGGACAAAAACTGATGGATTTTGCCGAAGATTATGCCAGGCTCAATGATTTTATATCTGTTAGACTTGATACTTTCAGCAAGAACATAAGAAATCAACGCTTTTATGAAAGCCGGGGATATCAAAAATTAGGAGACATTTATTTTCCGAAACAAAGTGAAGAGTCTTTTCACTGTTATGAATTACTTCTTTAAAAAAAAACAATGTCATTTAAAGTAAAAAGCCATCATCCTCATTAGAGAACGATGGCTTTTTTATCCAGTACTCAAAAACCTTGAGGCAAGCCAACAAGGTAAAAATTAATTCAAGCCTGTCTGAGTAATTCGGGCAGGCAGGTTAAACCCTCAATGAGGGCTCAATGAGGGGATTTTATTTCTTCCATTGGGCAACTCCGCCTTTGGCAGAATCTACTTTGATCTGGTAATTCCCTCCTCCTGAAACGATCCAGCGGACTTTTACCGAATTCATTCCCGGAATGTTTTTTACCAACATTTTCTCCGGATTCACTTTTTGTTCTTCCACTTTATTGAAATCGACATCATTTACAACCATTCCGGTTACAACATTAGCACCGGAAATTGTAACATAATCCGGCCGTTCGATCTTATATTTAAGATCCTGACTGCTATGGGTTGGCATCAAGCGTTCATTATAAATTGTGGCTGTTATTTGCTTCAGGCCACCACCCAGATTTTCCTCTTTTACATCAGAAATACTGATTTTTGGAGTATGATATGCATGATATATGGTAAAGGCCATATTTCTATGTGCATCCTGTTCCAGTAAAAATCCAGGATGTGCGCGGCCAAAATTCTTTTTAAATCCGCCAATTTCAATTTTTTCGTATTGTGGATGATCATATTCTCGCCAGTCTACAAAGGCATCCCCAAATGTTAAATACCTGTCTACTTTCATTTCTTCCTCCTGATTTCCACGACCTTCATTTTGATGAAAATAAAGATAAGAAACCATCAGTTCATTGGAATAGGTATAAACGCCACGGCTCCCGTAAAACCAGTCCAATTCCCCTCCAAAAACAGAATAAAGATCCTTGTAAACCACCAGGTATCTATATCCCGGGATCATTTCCTCCCCTTTTTTTGCAATAGCATCGTAGATTTCTACATCATCCCGGTTATAAGTATCCTTATCCTCTTCGGCTCCAGGGCCTCTTAAGATCATTCCACCGTAATTATGATAACTCTGCGCACCAGCGATATTGGGATGGTTCATTACAAATTCCATGACCGCACGGTTTTCAGGCAAACTAAAAGGATATTTGTAGGCTCCGCGCTGCACATAATCCGGCTGCCATTTCCATCCCCAGTCACGGTTTGGATCGTAATAACCAATTCCATCTTCATTTACTTCCCCGTCCCCATCGGTATCTATCCCTTCATAACCCAACATTTCATATTCCCCCTTCTCTTCAGCAGCAACCCTGATAAGTTTTCTGTCATCCATTTGATCTTTAATATATCTGCCGGTAGGTGACTTCCGAATCATCATGGTAATATGATTATCCTCGTTTAAATCATTAAATCCATCTTCCCCGGTTTTTCCGTCGCCATCATTATCAAGAACGATCATTCCCGATCTTGGAGAATGCGGAGTGTTGGGATTATTCATATAATCATTCCGGGCATCGGGATTAATCGTAGGGTTGATGTAAAACGTTTTATCCTTTAGCAATTCCCGGATGAAGTCAAGATCATCAAACATTTCGGTAAGGTACCAGGCAGTATAAAGGGAGAATTCTGTTCCCTGTATTTCGTTGGAATGTATGTTCCCATCGATATACATCGCCGGTTTTTTAGAAGGATCGCCTGACTTAAAATCAGAAACCGTCAATAAATAAATATCCTTCCCCTGAAAAGATTTTCCAATACTTTCCAGCTTTGCAAGATCCGGATGTGCTTTTGCGATCTTTTGCATAATATCCACTACCCCTTCGTAGGTATAATACCTGTTCCAACTTACCGCTACTTCCGGCTCATGCGGAGTTCCAATAGCCCGGAAAAATTTCTCCTGTGCCTGTCCCATTGGAATATTCAGTAACAAACTGAAAAACACTAAAATCGCAATATTTCTTATATTTTTTAAATTCATCTTCGCCAAAAATTAAAGTTTTACATTCATAGTTGCGTACCCTGTATGCGGTGCTCCTACTTTTATATCTACTGTTCCGACACCTTTTACAATCCAGGAAAGCGGCTCTTTCTCATAGGCGCCAAGTTTATTCACCAGTTTTATAGTATTCCCTGCAAGTATATCTTTTTTATCCTTATTCACGGTAATCTGCAATTTTTGAAGCCACCTGGAACGTTCTCCAAGTTCTGAATGTGTTGGTAGCGGGGAATTGTTAAATAAATCTACCGTAATTCTCGTTAAACCTCCACTCAGTTTTTCTGCCTTAAAATTGTGGAATTCCAGTTTAGGCTGAATTTCAGCGAGTTTTACTATAAAATTCGTGTGATTTTCAGCAATGCTATCCACCATACTGAAAGGAGGAGTTACCATTGCAAAGGGTTTAATTCCGCCAACTTCAACTTTATGATTTGGGAAATCGGGATGATTAACTTCCTGCCAGGGAATAAATACATTTTTTAGCTCTTCCTTGTCTGCCCAGGCCAAAAAGTTGGTTTCCGGAGTAATTTTTACTTTTTTGGTTTCGGTAGAATCTTTTATTTCTGCTTTAACCTCCGGCACCCACCATCCCGGAGTGCTAAAACTCAATCTTCCGAAGTGAAAATAAGCCCATTGAAAATAATCCCCATCTGTACCCTGATTTTCCTGATTGTAGGCTTTATGCGGTATGATTTCATTATAAATTTCTGAAACCATCTTATTGAGTTCCACATCCTTTTCCAGCATAGAGCTCACAATCCTTTTTTCTGCATCACTTTTATTGAATTTTAAAGGAGCTGAAAGATTATTGGCCGGACTGAAAGTTACAAATGCAAAAATATTCCATCGCTCGAACAAGTAATCCAGCAGAGCCCTGCTTTCTTTTTGCGAAACCGGAAAATCCCCGGCATAAGGCTCAAATGCGGGAAATTTATAAGTGAGGCTCTTGTTAAACGCGACCCCCTCCTCCGGGTCCTCATTATAATTTTCATCTTTATCATTATCTATTCCTTCAGAAAACATAATATATCGGGGTTCACTTTTGGACCCATTTTCTGCTTTCACCAAAACCCGGGGGTCCTTTTCGTGAGGAACATATTCCCCTAAAGCACTTTCTACCCGAAACTTTGTTATAAATCCATCTTTATTTAAATCCTCATAGCCATCTTCGCTCAATCTGCCATCCCTGTCGTGATCGATTTTCACCGAATTCCCCCTGCGTTCATATTTGATGTCGCTGAAATATTGCGAATAGGCATCCGGAGACATATTTGGAAACACATAAAAAGTGGTGGTTTCCAGCAATTGAGCATGATCTTTTAACAATCGGCTTGCCACCTGAAGCGCCAGTTCCACACTCAGTACGTGATAGCCTTCCACACCACCTGTAACAGCGATTGCCGGTTTATTTTCAAGATCGCCTTTTCCTATTTGAAGCGCCCAAATATCCTGTCCGCCTTCCGTTTTGGTGAGTGAAATTAATTTTGCATTTCCCGAAGAGGCCATTTGCTGAAGTCGTTGTGCTACCTCCCGGTTTGTTGGGTAATCCTGCTGTGCGGTGGCTGAAAATATTCCGAAGAAAGCAACTGCAAACAGGCCTATTAGATTTTGATTCATAGGGGTTGAATATAATTATTGATAGTAATCCTTCAAAAATAGGATTTTTATTAAGTATCTCTACTTAATCCAGCTGAATTTCTCCTGAAAGCATCGCTCTTAAAGCGATTTCTTATTTTATATTTACCGTTCAAATCTTAAGATTGTCTGCAATAAGTTTTAAAAATATCAACCGCCTTGCAATCCCTGCTATTATTGCCGGGATTGCAGAACCGCTGATTTCTTTAACAGATATTGCCATTATAGGAAATGTAGATAAAAACCCCATAGAAGCGCTGGCAGCAGCCGGAATTGTTGGTTCGTTTCTTTCGGCAATTATCTGGATCGTGGCACAAACAAAAACCGCAATTTCTTCTATCGTATCCCAGCATTTAGGCGCAAATCGTTTACACGCGGTAAAAACCCTGATTCCGCAGGCGATCTATTTCAACCTACTCTTCAGCATTGTGATTTATGCCACTACTGCCTTTTTTGCTGAAGCTATTTTTTCCGCCTACAATGCCGAAGGTTTAATTTTAAGCTATTCTAAGGAATATTATCAAATTCGTGCTTTGGGCTATCCATTAACTCTGGTGACCTTTGCAATATTTGGTGTTTTTCGCGGACTCCAAAACACCCTGTGGGCTATGAAATGCAGTATCACCGGAGCCCTGGTGAATGTGGGATTGGATTTTGTACTGGTCTATGGTGTTGAAGGATTTATTCCGGCCATGCACCTAAAGGGAGCTGCCTACGCAAGCCTCGCTGCACAGGCAACAATGCTGGTTATGGCATTATGGTTTTTCTTTAAAAAGACGCCTTTTCATTTAAAACTGAGTTTTAATATCAATCCGCAGTTAAAAGGCCTGCTTCTTATGGCTGCAAATCTATTTGTTCGCACCGCCGCCCTTAATTTTGCTATCTATCTCGCCAATGCGTATGCCACCGGTTATGGCAAAAATTACATCGCTGCACAAAGTATCCTTATGAATATCTGGTTGTTTTTCTCCTTTTTTATCGATGGTTATGCAAATGCAGGAAACGCTATTGGAGGCAAACTCCTAGGCGCCAGGGATTATAAAAGCTTGTGGGAACTAAGCAAAAAGATCAGTAAATATTCGGTATTTATAGCGTTTATTTTAATGGGGATTTGCGCCCTGTTTTATAATGAGATTGGGCTTATCTTTAATAAGGAAGACAGCGTTTTGGTGCTGTTTTATTCTGTATTTTGGATAGTTTTATCAATGCAGCCGGTAAATGCGATCGCCTTTATGTTCGACGGGATTTTTAAAGGACTGGGCGAAGCAAAATATCTTCGGAATCTTTTACTTGCAGCTACATTTTTAGGATTCACTCCTGCATTGCTCATTGCAGATTACTACGGAATGAAACTCTATGCCATCTGGATCGCTTTCTTTGTATGGATGCTTATTCGCAGCAGTGCCCTTGTTATTCAATTCCGAAGAAAATATTTGAACAAGGAGATTTGATCATCCCTCCAATAATAAATCTGAAGGGTTTATATTATAAAATCCTTCTTCCCGCCACTAATGCACGAATTAATAAATATTAGACCAAATTGAAGAGATTCCCTTCTGTTTTCTTGGGAAATCGAAAGAAATTACCTTAAAAATCAGTTAAAACCGGTGTTTGAGCTAAGTATGGACTGTACTTTATAAGGCATAATCGCTACATTTGGTAAAATTCAACAGCTATGACTACAACCCGGGAAAACGGAAGTTTATATATAAACATTGAGAGCAAGATCGCCACCATTGAATTTGGACATCCGGCCAGCAATTCATTTCCATCAGAATTACTGGAGCGGCTTCAAAAAGGATTTTATACGCTCTCAGAAGATGAAAGTGTGAATGTGATCGTATTAAAATCGGAAGGAGAAAAGAGCTTTTGCGCCGGTGCTTCATTTGACGAACTTATAGCCGTAGAGAGTATGCAACAGGGAAAAACGTTTTTTTCCGGTTTTGCCAATGTGATCAATGCCATGAGGAATTGTAATAAACTGATCATTGGCCGAATTCAGGGAAAAACCGTGGGTGGCGGAGTTGGACTCGCCGCCGCTTGTGATTATGTCCTGGCCACTGAAGCTGCTTCGATAAAACTTTCAGAATTAAGCATTGGGATAGGCCCTTTTGTGATCGCCCCGGCGGTAGAACGCAAAATTGGAGTTTCAGGGCTGGCAGAACTTAGCCTGGCCGCCCACGAATGGAAAAATGCCTATTGGGCAAAGGAAAAAGGTTTATATGCAAAGGTGTTCGACTCCATTAAAGAGCTGGATAATGAACTGCTACTTTTTTCAGAAAAACTGGCCTCTTATAACCCACAGGCGCTGCTGGAAATGAAACAGATCCTTTGGGAAAATACGCCAAGCTGGAAAAATTTGCTTCATGAAAGAGCCGCCATCAGTGGGGAATTAGTGCTTTCAGAATTCACAAAACAGGCTTTATCCAGATTTAAAAAATAAAACAACAGCTCCATTTTGGGTACGAAACAGGAAAGTTTGTATGTCCTGACTTTCCAGGACTTCTTGTAATGGCTATTTTTCTGTTGGGAAATTTCGTATATTTTACTTTTTATAGCTCAGAAAAAGAAACGATCACACTTAATTTAAATACTTAAAATATGTCATTTCAAATTGAAATACCTAAAGACAAACAACCCACTCCGGAACAGGAATGGGGATTTACCATTTGGGAATTTATTATGGGAAACCTTTGGTATATCATTGGAATCGTTATAATTCTGGCAATATTTTTTTATGCCAGATCTTATATGAAAAAACATTAAAATATGATACAAAACGATGTTCCTGTAAGTGAAGAAACCTATACAATTTTCAGTTTTTTAAGCGGGATGGGGCTGTGGCTTATTCTCGCCATAGCCCTAATTGGGGTCGTACTATATAAGAAATTCAAAAAGTGATCAACGTGTTTTTAACCAACCTGTAATACTTAGCCGTGTTGTTTTTACGGGTTTTACCTCGTGTTCCAGCACCTGACTTTCAAATATCACCACCCTTCCCGGAAAAGGGTAGATACTTTTTGTAACTTCAACGTCGTTTTCTTCCTTATAGATCACCAGTTCCCCGCCATTTTCGGGTTTCCAATCCTCATCGTTTAAATAACACACAAGGGAAAGTTTTCGCCGGTCGTCATTTTGAAAAGTATCCAGGTGCCTTTTGTAAAAAGTGCCTTCAGGATAAATGGCATAATGAAATTCCTTCTGAAGGATTCCCAAAAAGCAGGTTTTATTGAGGTATTCAACAAGCGCGTTTATCTTTCTGAAAAAAAGCTGCTCCGCTTCCCCCGCTTCAGATTCATTGATCCACAGAATAAAATCACCCCGCACTGCTTTCTCGATCGTTTCATTTACCCTATTGCCAATAGCCGCCTTTTTAAAATGCTCTTCTTCATATTTATTTAAAAGTACAGTTCTTATTGAACGCACTTCTTCGGCGTCAAAAAAATCCTCCACTATACAATATTGATCCTCCAGCAACCCGGAAATAATCTTTTCATAAAGCGGATTTTCTTTAAACTCCAGTTGTTCAAACAATTCAGAAGAAGAAATAATCATAATCTATATTTTAAAAAGCCGCCAAATATACTGAAGGAAAGCTTTGGTTGTATCTTAAATCTAAGGTGATAAAAATCTTTATCTTTGCACCAAATAAGGATTATGAGCAAGATCAGGATCACCAAGCAATTTTCTTTTGAAACCGGCCACGCTCTATACGGGTACGATGGTAAATGTAAAAATGTTCACGGCCATAGTTATAAATTAAGCGTAACGGTAATAGGCACCCCAATTACCGATAAAACTAATGTAAAATACGGAATGGTGATAGATTTTGGCGATTTAAAAAAGATCGTGAAATCTGAAATTGTTGATCGTTTTGATCATGCGACGGTTTTTAACCAAAACACCCCGCATATTGAACTTGCAAGGGAGCTTGAAAACAGGGACCATAGCGTGATTTTAGTAGACTATCAACCTACCAGTGAAAATATGGTTGTGGATTTTTCTGAAAAAATAAAGAGTCGTTTGCCAAAGCACATTAAGTTACACTCGCTAAGACTTCAGGAAACCGAATCTTCCTTTGCTGAATGGTTTGCAAGTGATCAAGCCCCCCAACCCCCGAAGTAAAAGCCCCCCAGCCCCCGAATGGGGAGTAAAAAAATAAGTAATAAAAAAGGCTCCTCCCCTTCGTAAGGGAAGGTGGATTTAGAGGCCGTAGCCTGTAAAGACGGAAGGGTTCCAGGCAGAAGATTGAGACGGAAGGGTTTTGATATCCTTCTAAAGTCTAGAAAGTATAATCTTTAAATTATTTTATATTTACAGTTCAGATTAATTCTATGAACATTCCCCAAGGCAAAAAAGTATATTTTTCCAGCGATAATCATTTAGGCGCGCCCACAGCTGAGGAAAGCAAACCACGGGAACTTCGGTTTGTGAAATGGCTGGATGAAATCAAAGAAGATGCTGCGGCTATTTTTTTGCTTGGCGATCTCTTCGACTTTTGGTTTGAATATAAACATGTGGTCCCAAAAGGCTTTGTACGAACCCTTGGAAAACTTGCCGAAATTCGCGACAGCGGAATCCCCATCTACTTCTTTGTTGGAAATCATGATCTCTGGATGGATGATTATTTTGAAAAGGAATTGAATATTCCCGTTTTTCACCAACCACAGGAATTTGAATTCAACGGAAAAAAAATTCTTGTGGGTCATGGAGATGGCCTTGGGCCGGGAGATCTTGGCTACAAGCGTATGAAAAAGATATTTACAAATCCTGTTTCAAAATGGTTGTATCGATGGCTGCATCCGGATATAGGAGTGCCTTTAGCAAAACATCTGTCGGTTAAAAACAAAATGATTTCGGGAGTGGAAGATCAAAAATTCCAGGGTGAGGAAGGTGAATGGCTTATTCAATATTGCAAACAAAAACTGGAAACCACAAATTACGATTATTTCATCTTCGGGCACCGCCACCTTCCACTGGAAATAGACCTCAACGGTAAATCTACCTATATCAATTTAGGCGATTGGATTTCTCATTATACCTATGCAGAGTTTGATGGAAATGAATTAAAGTTGAAAAAATTCCAAATTTAAAATTCTTCGTTGAACTTTTCCAAAGTTTTAAACTTTGGAAAAGTTCTGTTTTTGGAAAAGTTCGCTCTATTTCTTCCCTAAAAATTCCTACTGGATCTCGCCTTTTACGAGCTAATATCCTTCAGTTTCAATTGCAAACTTACATTTCCATTCCATTCGTTTTCATCTAGGGAATACACGGCATTGAATTTTTTCTTATCTGTGATAAGTTCACTTTTCTTGCCCAGATTAAAACCTATTGCATCAATAGATGCAGAAGTATGACTTTGTTTTACCCTGCATTTTAAATGAAGATCGTCCCCGCCCACACATTTTCCAAAACCGGTATCCTTAAGGTTTTTGGTGAGAAATACCGGAGACATATTACCGGGGCCGTGAGGAGCGAATTGCTTCAGAATCCTATGGAATTTTGGCGAAATATCATCCAGTGCCAGCTCTGCGTCTATAGCTATTTCTGGAATTAGAAGTCGTTTATCAATGCTGGAAGCAACTACTTCCTCAAATTTCTGTTTAAAACCTTCATAGTCTGATTCCAAAAGCGTGAGTCCTGCAGCATATTTATGTCCGCCAAATTGCTCGATAAATTCTTTACATCCTTCCAGTGCATCATACACATCAAAATCCTTTACAGACCGGGCCGAAGCAGCGAGTTTATCTCCACTTTTAGTAAAAACCAATGTAGGCCTGTAATATGTTTCAGTTAACCTTGAAGCTACGATCCCAATGACACCCTTATGCCAGTTTTCATCATAAACTACGGTTGTAAAACGTTCCTTTTCCTCCAGTTCTTCAATTTGTACAAGGGCTTCTGCTGTAATGGTTTTATCTGCTTCCCTTCTGTCTGAATTAAAGGTTTCAATTTCTGAAGCAAAAAGATCTGCCGTTTCCTGATTTTCTTCTACCAGCAAGTTAACCGCATAAAGCCCATGCTTCATCCTTCCGGCTGCGTTAATGCGTGGTGCAATGATAAAAACCACATCGGTAATGGTAAGGGTTTCTTTTTTTATTTGTTTTATAATTG
>ERZ1284729.150-NODE-150-length-12439-cov-8.636386_pt1 | contig 12439 bp, 10 predicted proteins | sample MGYA00454602_ERZ1284729 | MGnify/ENA primary metagenome ERZ1284729 (study PRJEB36292, sample SAMEA5787381) | metagenome | biome: Arctic soil; feature: perennial spring outflow channel; material: sediment | place: Canada | collected 2017-07-08 | depth 0.05 m ... | reverse complement strand
ACAATCTTATACTGTTTGTACTGGTGGAAGATCCGGCGCTGATCTGTCCCCTGAATCTCCCGCATTATCCTGGCCGCCCAGGAGAATAATTGCCTCCGCGAGATCAAGGTCATTGCCGCGGCCCTCGCCATTCCTGATCCGCGGGTCCGACCAGCTGATCGCGCCCTGGAAGCAGATACTGCTCATCGGCAATTTTTTCACCAGGAATCTGATTTTCTCTCCCTGCTCAAAATCTGGGATCTCTTTCATGATGTCCAGATCCAGACCAAATCCTGGAGTCGTCTGAAAAAATTCTGTGCCAGTCATTTTCTGTCTTTCCAGAGGATGCGCGAATGGCTGGATCTCTACGAACAACTTGATCGGATTCTGGCCCGTCACACCGGCTTCAACGACAATACCAGCCCTGCTTCCTATGCGGCCATCCATCAGGCCCTCTGTACCGGCTTTCTCCGTAATATCGCCGTCAAACAAAAAGAGAGGCTTTATCTGGGCGGTGGCGGCAATGAGGTCATGATTTTTCCCGGTTCACATCTGGTCAAAAAAAAAGGCGACGGCCAGGAACGTCCGAGGGAAACGACGGCCAGCCAGACCGGAAGCCAATGGATTATCGCCGCCTCATTTATGGAGACCACCAGACTCTACGCCATGACAGTCGCCGCCATTGACCAGGATTGGCTGGAACATCTGTGTGGCACCCTATGTAAACGCTCATGGTCGGCTCCCCGCTGGCATAAAAAATCAGGACAGGTCATTGCCGATGAAAAAGTCACCCTTTTCGGGCTGGTCATTGTGGCCGGCCGCAAGGTCAACTACGGGCGAATAGACAGCAACCATCAGGAAGAGGCCCGGCAGATCTTTATCCACTCGGCCCTGATCGGCGGCGAACTCGATAGCCCTTTCCCTTTTCTCAAGAAAAATCAGCTGCTGCTGCAAGAGTGGCAAGACACAGAAGAACGATTACGCAAACGGGATATCGTGGTCGACGACCATACCCTGTATGGCTTTTATGAACAGCGGATCCCGGCTCATGTTTATGACCGTTTTACCCTGAACCGTTTTCTGCAGAAACAGCAAGATAAGCAGCTGCTGATCATGAGCGAGGCCGATATCTTGCACCGGCGTCCGCAAGAGCGGGAACTCAGTGATTTCCCCCCTCTGCTGACCGTCGGTTCGATACAGTTCCGGCTGGAATATCATTTTGCTCCCGGGGCCGAGGATGACGGCGTGACAATACGAATCCCGCTGGATATGATCGATACCCTGCAAGAACCCTTCTTTGAATGGGTGGTACCTGGCCTGCTTAAGGAAAAAATCACCTTTTTACTGAAGGGACTGCCCAAGACGATCCGCAAACATCTTATTCCCCTAAATAACACTGTTGACATGGTCCTTGATGATCTGGACATGTACAAAGGATCGCTTCTCCAGGCCCTGGAGCGCTCCATCCTCAAATTTTTCCGCCGAACCGTCACCCGTAGTGACTGGCCGACCGAACTGCCGCCCCATCTTAGCCTGCGTTTTCTGCTCTTTGACCAATCAACAAAAGTGGTGGCCGCGGGCAGATCTCTGGCCCGGCTGCGAGAAGGACGCCATCAGACAGGCCCCAGTGTTTCTACAGCTCAGCTGAGTGCGCAGGACCAGAAAAGCAGAAAATCGTGGGAAGAGCGGTTCTGCACGACTTGGGATTTTGCCGGCCTGCCGCCATCGCTGGCGTTATTAAGCCCGGAAAAGGAAATGTGCGGTTCTCTCTTTGCGGCCTTGATACCGATCAGGGATCGCGGCGGGGTAGCGATAGAATTTGTGACCAACCAGGCCCAGGCCGCCCTTCAGAATCAGGAAGGTCTCAATTTCCTTTATCAATTACAGGTAGCCGAACAGTACAAGTCTTTAAAAAAATACTGTACCATCTGCCTGTCAGGGCCATCATCATCCTGGCTTATCCATGGGCTCGGCGAACGGTCCAAGGCGACCAACGCCATCCTCTTTTTTATCATGACTGCGCTTTTTAAGACTGCCGCCGGCTCTCTTCCTGAGCATGCCCAATTTCTGGAAAATATAGCCCGGGTAAAAAAACAAGATTTTTATGCCACCGGAAGAATCATCTGTGATACCATCATGACCACCCTCAGACAACGGCGTGAGGTCACGGCCCACATCAAGCGCTTCGGCGATCTGGCTCGCAAATCCCATTCTTATGTTCCTGAACGCTTTGCTAACTACGAACAACTGCTGGCCGAGATTCTGCCCCTAAACTTTCTGGAGATTAAAGAGCTGGCAGAGATACATAGATGTGATAAAGAGATGAAGGCCCTGATGATCCGGGTGGAACGAGCCTATGTGGATCAAGCAAAAGATGAGCTGAAGGCCAGTCAGCTCCGACCTCATTTGCATAATCTGCAAACCATTCAAAAAAAGGCACAGGATCTTGCCCCGGAGTGCCTGCAAGAATTGAAAAAATACCAGGAGATGATCAGCCGTTTTAGAATTACCCTGTTTGCCCCGGAGATCCAGGACGGACTTCAGGTATCAGCCAAAAAGCTTGATCAACAGTGGCAGGAAGTGGCGAAATATTACTGAGAAGATTGATCAGCAGTGGCAGGCAGGTGGCAAAATGCCTGCTGCTAACATTGTTTACTGCCTCTTAACCTTACTTACGAAAAACCACCTCGCGGAAGAAGCTCAGCAGTCGTTGGCGTCGGCCCAGCATCTTGACCTGCTCGGGAATCAAACTGGTAGGGGCAATCTTCATGACCGCCATCTTATACTCGACATGACTGGCAAAACGATTATCCAGATACCAGGCATAATTTAAGCCCATGAGCATTCCCGGTGGCGTAAAGCCCTCATCGCCATTGATCAGTCGGGTAAAATGACCATGATCATCTGCTGCCGGTCGCATCCGGGTAAGCTCGAGATAACGCCGCAGCTCCTGGTCACTGAACCAGCAGTTGCGCAGTTCTGCCGGCAGAAGATGGAGATGATAGACTTTGCCCAGGGCAACACCATCAATTTGTAAAGGCGTCATGTCCTTATGACGGGCATAATTGCCCAACAGGGATTGGCCTAGAGCCACCAGAAATGCTACTTCAAAAGTCTGTTCCTGTTGCAACTGGTCCTGCCTGATCTTGATCAGCCCATCCGCAGGGTCGTAAAAAGAAAAAACGCTATCCCATTTTTGATTACGGAGCCATAATTCCTGCTCAATACAGACCACACCGCGCACATGGTTCAGGTGGCCAAGGGATATATCTGGATGACGCCAGATAATATCTGTGACCATATGCTTGATTAGATCAGTCAAATCCTGAGATGGCGAGCAGCCATAATTACCGATGGTGAGTCCCCTGAGTTGCTGTTCTATCTGCCGGTAACGCTTTGACGGACGCTCGGCCCCTTGGCAAGTTTTGCCAGCCAGTTCATCTCTTGAGATTTTATCTGCGCAAAGCTCTTGTTTTACATCAGGTAAAGATGGCCGCGATTGATCAAAAAAAGCCCATAAGGTTTTAATGACCTTAGCCAGATGAACCGGGCCATGCTGAATAACACCCTGCTCCGTCAGTGCCGTTCTGGAAAAAATACCGCATTCAATGGGGGTAAAGCCTTGAGCCTTAACTTTTTCCCGATCAAGATAGATGGGAACCTTGCCTTCGACCGCATAGTTCTGCAGCACCGAGGAGGGCACATCCTTGAGGGATAGACAGAGCACCTGATCAAAGAGACCTTTGGTACCGCCAGGGATATTACGGTCATAGGCCCTTAATAAATCAGAGACATGAAATTTACGCTCGGCATCCCCCATACTGCGATCAGTTTCACCAGCCTGCACCCAGAGATTGGAAACAAGGATTTTTAAGGCCTTGATATTAGCACGTACCGCCCGGGCAAGGCCGGGAACATGAAAGATAGGGATTAGTGAACTGTAGAGACTGCCCGGCGCCATGATCAGGATGTCGGCCTGCGCAATAGCCTCTAAAACCTCAGAAATCACACGAGGTTCCTCGCAGAACTCCACGAAAATACGCTCTATGGGATAACCGCGCTGGGCATGTCCTGATTTATGCTCCCCTGTCACCTGTACCCCGTTACTGTAAAGCACGCTTAACTGGGCCTGGGTGGAAGTACAGGGCAAGACAGCCTGGGGCGCCGTGCCAAGAATGGTGGCCAGAGAACTGAGACCAAGGGACAAGGCGGCCTCCAGCACACTATGATCGCCTATGAGTTGCTCGTTGGTCATCGCCTGGGGGATCTCGGCATATATGGCAGCAGCGAGAAGAAGATTACCCAGGCAGTGTGGCCTGCACAGCGTGGGCGCCAGACGCGGATCGCTAAACAATAGCTCAAGATAATCTGTCAACACCGCCCGCATCGCCGCGGGCAGGCAATCAAGATCAACTTCAGCCTGGGCCACAAGCATAGTTGCTGATTCAGGTCTGTGATTGAATCGATAATTAAAGAGAGATGAAAGCGCTGAGGTCACCTCTTTGGCCCGCGCCGGAATCAGGCCATAGAGGGCTTGCAGCCTGGTCGACTGAATGGAGGAGAGCATGACATGACGAAGATCGCCAAGGGCAATCAGAGGTAGATCTTTCTGCAGTTCACCAGTGGAACCGCCATCATCAGTCACACAAACAATGGCACAGGTATGAGGAAAAATTTCTTTCAGGCCGACAAAAGGCTTGCGGGCCCAGGCCGCGCTGCGGCTGTCACCACCAATGAGATTGGAGAGGCCGGTGCCGCCGCCAAAAACAACAATCCGGACATCATCTACAGACTTATCTTCCAGAGCCAGGCGTAAATGCTGAAACTGAGTGGTAATCTCCGCATCAAGACCTGCCGGTTCACCGGAGAGGACCAGCTCCACCAGTTTTTCCCGCAGGTCAACATGGGGCAGCAGGTCGAGCGGTGACAATTGTCTGCACCTGAGAAGCTCCAGGGAGCGGCCTATAGCATCCTGATCCTTATTTCGTAAAGCCCGGCGAGCAGATAATAATTGTGCCACTGATCCTAAGATCCTAAAGCCCTGTTGCTGCCATCTGGGCCTGCACCGCTGTCACCGACAGGGCCATAGCCGCCTTTTCTTCACTGGTCAGTTCAAACTCAAGAATGCGCTCGACACCACCGGCACCAATTATTACCGGCACACCGAGGAAATAGCCGCTGATACCAAATTCACCCTCCAGATAGGCGGCACAGGCAAGGACTCGTTTTGAGTCAGTGAGAACAGCCTCGGCCATCTCAACTGCGGCCAGGCCAGGGGTATAAAAGGCCGAACCTGTTTTCAGATGATTGACGATCTCAATGCCGCCTTTCTGGGTCCGCTCGACAATCTCGGCTATTTTCTCAGCAGAGAGAAGATCAGCAACAGGAACACCTCCCACATTGGCCAGCCGGACCAGAGGCATCATATTATCCCCATGAATACCCATGACCAGGGCATTGACATCCCGAGGAGCCACGCCGATAGCGGCAGCCAGAAAGGTCCGGTAACGGGCGGAGTCAAGTACTCCGGCCATACCGATCACCTTCTTTTTAGGATGACCAGTCACCTTAAAGGCAGTATGGACCATGGCATCAATGGGATTGGTGACCACGATCAAGACGCAGTCAGGTGAATGCTTGACTGCCTCTTCGGCACACGCCTTGACGATCGAGACATTGATAGCCAGCAGATCATCACGGGACATCCCCGGTTTGCGGGCCAGTCCGGCGGCAATAATGACCACATCGGAATTTGCCGTATCCTGGTAATCATTGCTCCCGGTGACAGCAAAATTAAAACCCTCTACTGGCCCGCATTGTGATAAATCCAAGGCCTTACCTTGAGGAATCCCTTCAGCCACATCAAGAAGGACAATATCGCCCAGATTCTTGGCCGCAGCCCAGTGTGCTGCTGTTGCCCCTACATTTCCCGCCCCGATAATGGTTATCTTTTTTCTCATGTTCTTTCCTGTTGCGTGCTTCGTTAATAAGTATAGATTTAAATCTTCACTAAGAAGGTATCTTGACAAATGAGATGTTCGTTTAAAATCTTTACATCCGACCTACCCCCACATATTCAAATCCGGCGGCCCGCAATCTTGCAGGCGAATAGACATTACGTAAATCAATAAACAAGGGAACCCGCATCAATGATTTAATGCGATCCAGATCAATGGCCCGATATTGATTCCATTCGGTCATTAATATAAGAGCATCAGCGCCTGTGGCGGCTTCATAAACATTGTTAACATAATAACATTCCGGAAATATTCTTTTGGCCTCTGCCATCCCTTGAGGATCATGGGCCTGAATCCTTGCTCCTTTTTCATGTAAAGGGGGCAGAATACTGAGTGCCGGGGCATCGCGCAGGTCATCGGTTTCCGGTTTGAAAGTCAGACCAAGGACGCCGATCGTTTTTCCAGCCACCTCGCCGCCCAGTGCTTCCCGAATCTTTTTAACCATCCCTGCCTTCTGCGCGGCATTAGTCTCAACCGCCGCGGCAACAGACCTGGCCGGTACGCCATTTTCCTGCGCAATCCTCAGCAAGGCCATGGTATCTTTCGGAAAGCAGCTGCCGCCAAAGCCCGGGCCCGGGTGCAGAAACTTACCGCCGATACGACCATCCAGGCCAATGGCTTTGGCCAGATCAACCACATCGGCGCCCAGCACTTCGCAGAGATTAGCCATCTCATTGATAAATGAAATCTTGATAGACAGAAAAGCATTCGCGGCATATTTAATCAATTCCGCCGATTCCAGTCCGGTAAAGACAAAAGGCGTCGAAATCAGGTAAAGGGGATCATAAATTTCCTTCATAACGGCTTGGGCCGCTTCCGATTCAGAACCAATGACGATACGATCGGGATGCATAAAATCATTGATCGCCGCACCCTCTCTTAAAAATTCCGGATTGGAAACGACATCAAAATTGGCCGTTGGATTCTCTTCCCTGATCAAACGGGCAACCTGACGGGCCGTGCCCACAGGCACGGTGCTTTTATCAATAATCACCGTATAACCAGTTAAATAGGGAGCAAGCTCCCTGGCAGCGGCATAAATATAGGTCAGATCGGCATAGCCATCACCACGCCGGGAAGTGGGTGTCCCCACGGCAATAAAAACAGCCGCTGCCCTCTGCACGCTATCTGCCAGCTCTGTCGTAAATGTCAGCCGGCCTTCACTCACATTCTTCCGCACTAATTCCGGCAAGCCGGGTTCATAAATGGGGATTTTGCCGTCCAGCAGGGAACTAATCTTCTGTCCGTCTTTATCCATACAGGTGACATGATGGCCAAATTCGGCCAGACAGGCCCCTGTCACCAGACCCACATAACCGGTGCCAATTATCGTAATTTTCATAAATACTCTATTATTCTATTATGATTAAGAAGATTACCAATATCCTCACGCGCAAGCAAGTAACCAATTTTACATGTAAAAAGTAAAAAAACTTATAGTTTCTACCATTATGTCATAAAAAATGCTATTATGGGATATAAATAAAATATAAGGAGAAAGAAAATGACACTACTGGAAGGGCTTTTATGGTTAACGATGAACATATATCATGAGGCACGTTCGGAACCACGCATCGGACAGGTAGCAGTCGCCCATGTAACTTTAAACAGGGCCACCAAAAAACAAATCTCCATAAAAGATGTCGTCCAGGAACCATATCAATTCAGCTGGACAGGTAAAAAATCTCTTATTCCCAGCAATATACCTGTGTTCTTTAAATGTATGGAGTCTGCCTACATTGCCCTCAGCACCAATGATTTCACCGCCGGAGCCACCCATTTCCACCTGAAGAATGTAGCCCCGAAATGGTCTTCCAGCTTAACTTATGTCAATCAATACGGCAGTCATAAATTTTATAAGTAAGGCAATTATAACATCCGCTCCTCCTCAGCTAACTGACTGAGGAGGAGCGGAATGTTAAGCCTTTGCCGCTTGCCCAAGAGCTGCCGTCATTTCCGCTAGTCTCTCCTGTGATATCTTGACAGGAATCGGGTAGACCAAGGTCCTGTTGATCAATTCTGCCGAAGCAGGCAGCAGTTCTGGATCATACATAAGCCTTCTTTTTCCACCTGGTTCTAAAAACGGCCAGCCATTTTTAGCCACGGTCGAGCCGGCCAGCAGATGCTCCCAGCGTGGATAAAAATGCCAGGTATTTTCGCCAAAATTTATGGCCCCGGCATTATTTTCAGCCAGCACCTTGTTTACCCGCAGGCAATGGTCCTTGCTCTCCAGCATAAAACAGCAGAAAGTCGCTGAATCTCCTGCCTCATCAACCAATGCCCGGAATTGAACGCCGGCAATAGCAGAGGCCGCCTCTTTTAAGATAGACTTTGTTTTTTTCTGCGACTCAATCATGGCATCAAGCTTCTGCAGTTGCGCAATACCGATTGCACCCTGTAATTCCATCATCCGATAATTAAAACCGATAAAACGCCGTCCTTCTCCGCCGCGTGCCCCCGGATTCACCACATGATCATGACCATGATCATGATATTCCGACATGGTTCGCCACAACTGCTCATCAGCGGTAATGATCATGCCGCCCTCACCGGTGGTCATGGTCTTGACAGGATCGAAAGAAAAAGTGCCACAAGTACCAAAGGTACCGAGATGCTGCCCGTTAATTCTGGCTCCTGCAGCCTGGGCCGTATCCTCAAGCACCGGAATATTATGTTTATTGGCAATGGCAACAATCTCCAGGATACGAGCCTGCGCCCCCAGCATATGCACAGGAATAATACACCGGGTCCTGGCGGTAATTTTTTGGGCCAGATCAACCGGATCCATATTGAGGGTTTCATCAACTTCAGTGAATACCGGGATCGCGCCCAGATCAAGAATCGCTTCCCAGGTGGCAACAAAGGTAAAGCCCTGAGTGATGACCTCATCGCCTGGTCCCACCCCCAGGGCGGCAAGTGCCACCTTCAAAGCAACAGTTCCTGAGGTGACGGCCTGCGCATAAGAAGTTCCGCAATAGCTGGCAAATTTTTTCTCAAAATCCAGAACCTTGTAAATACCCTTTCGTTGGGCCCCGAATTCATAGCGAAAAAGGACACCAGTATCAAGGACATCCATAATTTCTTTCTTTTCTTCTTCACCAAACAGTTCAAAACCAGGCATTGGCAACCCCCTAAAAAAGATCTATCTCAAATGAATTCATGTTAACAATCATGACAATCCAACCAAAAATCCTGTCATACAATAATGCATAGGTCAGACAAGCAAGGCACGCCAAAGCCCAATTGTGGCCAGTTGACTTATTTACTGAGCCTTTCCTTAATGGCGTTATGCTCATCAAGAAGAACGATCAGAGGATGGTATTCAGGGACTTCCTCTTCAGTAGCATGACCATAGGTACAGATAATGATAATATCGCCCACCATCCCCTTCCGGGCCGCCGCCCCGTTTAACCCTATCACTCCGCTTCCTGCGGCACCAACAATGGCATAGGTATCAAAACGCTCACCATTATTCGCATTATAAATATGGACCCGTTCAAAGGGCACAATACCAACGGCATCCATGAGATTCTTATCGATAGTCAGACTGCCTTCATAACTTAAATCGGCCTCAGTAACGGTTGCCCGATGCAGCTTGGCCCTTAACATCTGTCGTAACATTGTTCTGTTCTCACTATTTATTTTAGAAGCCGAAAAATATATAGCTCATCAAACGGCTTACACTTCCATTAAGCTGGCATTATCTATCAGTCGAACTCTATCATGGATCTTTATCGCCATGATGAGCCTGCTGTTTACATTGACTTTTTTACAGCTCTCAAGGCTGTCGGCATCAACAATTTCTACATATTCAACTACACAGCCCGAGACCTGACTGATATTTTTTTTTATTTCCAGACATAAGGCCGCCGCAGAGAGGGGTGAAGTCGCAGCCTGCACTTTTTGCCGAGCAGCAAGAATGGACTGAGAAAGAATCAGCGCCTGCTTTTTCTCATCTTCCTGCAAATAAGAGTTTCGTGAACTCATAGCCAAACCGCTTTCGTCCCGGACAGTTGGATGGGCAACAATATCAATCGTCAGATCCAAATCGCGAACCATACGCTTGATCACGGCCAGCTGCTGAAAGTCTTTTTCGCCAAAGACAGCCAGATGGGCCTGACTCTGAGAAAACAGCTTCATGACCACCGTGCACACACCATCAAAATGACCAGGCCGACTAGCCCCGCATAATCGCCGACCAAGCTCCGCCACATGGATATTGGTTTGAAAACCGGCAGGATACATGTCTGCGACTGATGGCGCATAGAGGACATCAATATCCTCTTTGGCAGCAAGCTGCATATCTCGTTGCAGATCACGGGGATAAGCGGCCAGATCTTCTTCAGGACCAAACTGACCAGGATTGACAAAAAGGCTGACCACCACCTTGTCGGCGCATTGCCTGGCCTTGTGCATCAAGGCCACATGTCCGGCATGAAACCAACCCATGGTTGGCACCAGGGCAATTTTCCGGCCCTGCCTCCGCCAATGATCAGCAAGAGCGATCATCTCCAGCGGTTTTTGAAGCAGTTTCACTGCATGGCCTTGAGTCTGGCGATCTTCTCATCAACCTCGGCCTTGGCAGGATCACTCTGATTCTCGCCGGTAAAAGTAGCCTGATAAGATTCGTAAACATCCAGGGCCTTTTTTTGCTCGCCTTGAAATTCATAAATCCGGCCCAGCCCGGCCACTCCCTCTCTTTCATACCCCTGAATTTTCTGCAGGGACTGATACTCAGTAATTGCTGCTTCAAAAGCTTTAGCAGCCTCATGAGCCTGGGCCAGACCAAAAGTCAGCAAAGCAAAAAGAGGATTAGACGCGCTTACTTTTTTTCTCACTGCCCCATATTGCTCAGCGGCTTCTTTATACTTACCCGCTTTCATCTGGTCATGGGCCAATTCAGTATTTGCCCATTGCGCTGAAGGAGTGCCGGAAAAATCTGTGGCTACAGTAAGAAGGGCTTCAGGCCTTTCTGCTTCCGGTGCCTGCATAGCCATAGCCAGCGCGGCCGATCCCTTCTGGATCCTGTTTGACCGATAAGAACTGTACAAGGTCCAGCATACAACCACTGCCACTACCGCAATTACCGCGATCTGCAGATTTTTTTTATTCTTTTTGATGAACCGGATAACAGCGGGGGGCAGATTTAAATGTTCAAGCAAGCCATTACCGTCACCCTGGGAACTCTGCTGAATCTGTTGTATATCAAAAGCGCTCTGTCGTGCCATATGCCAACCTCCTTTTGCTTTTTACTTTACCTTTCACCGCAAACATTTTAGGGTCAAATTATCAAGATATGAATTTTTCTATTTACTCGATAGTGCGCTGCATGTCCATTGCCAAACTATGATGATCTCGCAAAAATTCTCTCAACCAGCCGCTCACCGATCAAAAAACCTCAAGATTATAATATCTTTCCTGCTGGATGGCCAGCCATGACGTCTTCATTGAATCACATCTTTTTGATATGGCAAATGTTACTCTAAACTCTGCAGGTCCGGCCATACTCACGGTATCGCAGATCAGCCGGTCAATCAGGACTCTTCTCGAGGGGGAATTCCGTTTTATCAGCGTCAGTGGCGAAATCTCAAACCTGTCCCGACCCTACTCCGGCCACAGCTATTTTACGCTCAAGGATGAGGGTGCCCAGCTTCGAGCCATTCTTTTTAAAGGACAGCAACGCTTTCTGGCCAAAGATATCAATGACGGCCAGCAGGTTATCTGTCATGGCCGGATCTCGGTTTATGAACCCCGTGGCGATTATCAACTGATTGTCGACAGCATTGATTTTCATGGGGCCGGAGCGCTCCAGTTACAATTTGAAAAGCTGAAAAATCGGTTGGCGGTGGAAGGTCTTTTTGATCAGGCCAGAAAAAAAATGATCCCGATGTTTCCCCGGAAAATTGTCCTGATCACCTCACCTACTGGTGCTGCGGTCCATGATTTTCTCAAAGTATGGAGAAATCGCCAATGGGGAGCCACTATCCAGATTTTTCCGGTCCGGGTGCAGGGAATAGGTGCCGCTGAAGAAATCGCCGCAGCCATCGCCACAGTGAACAGGGAACTTGATAGTGATATCATCGTTCTGTGCCGGGGCGGCGGTTCTCTGGAAGATCTGTGGGCCTTTAATGAGGAATGCGTAGCCCGGGCTATCGCCGACTCAACCCTGGCTATTGTCACCGCAATTGGCCATGAAGTCGATTTTACTATTGCCGATTTTTGTGCTGACCTGCGCGCGCCAACACCGACTGGTGCTGCCGAACAGATCATCCCCTGTCCCTTATACACAACTTACGCTGCCGACGAACCCGCACCTGGACTTCTCGCGGTTCGCGTGGTCCTTCCAACACAAAAGGATAATACTTACATCGTTATGAAATAGCAGTCAAACACCCACAAAAGAGAATAAAACAATAGCTTAGCTAACTAATAAACGTTCACGA
>ERZ1284729.149-NODE-149-length-12447-cov-8.894125_pt1 | contig 12447 bp, 11 predicted proteins | sample MGYA00454602_ERZ1284729 | MGnify/ENA primary metagenome ERZ1284729 (study PRJEB36292, sample SAMEA5787381) | metagenome | biome: Arctic soil; feature: perennial spring outflow channel; material: sediment | place: Canada | collected 2017-07-08 | depth 0.05 m ... | reverse complement strand
TGGTAAGGCTGTAGTACGCAGATCTGTGGCAGATATGTTGGTTTTTGAATAGTGCGGACGCCAGCGAAGTCTACAAGAAAGGAGTCGTCGGCAGCGTCAGATGGTTATAAGAGACAGGGATAGTACATGGAATATCTTGATCTGCCTCCGTTAACTCAGGCTCGTGGCACGGTGCAATTGCCGGGCTCGAAGAGCATCTCTAATCGTATTTTACTATTATCAGCGCTGGCGGCTGGCACGACGCGTGTGAATCATTTGCTGGATTCGGATGATACGCGGGTCATGTTGGCCGCGTTAACCGAGCTTGGCGTCACTGTTACACAATTAGATGGCAGTCGCGATTATCAAATTACCGGTGTTGCGGGTTGTTTTACTCAAAGCAAGGCTGATTTGTTTCTGGGTAATGCAGGCACTGCGTTTCGATCATTGACCGCAGCGCTGGCGTTATCGCATGGCGATTATCAGCTGTCTGGTGTGGCGCGCATGCATGAGCGTCCCATTGGTGATTTGGTGGATGCCTTGCGCCAATTGGGTGCGCAGGTTAGCTATCTAGGACAAGAAGGTTTTCCGCCTCTGAAAATTGCGCCGTTAATTGCTAATGATCATGCCGAGGTTACTGTGCGCGGCAACGTGTCCAGTCAGTTTTTGACCGGCTTGCTGTTGGCGGCGCCATTAACGGGGCGTGCGGTTACTATATGTGTTGAAGGCGAGTTGATTTCCAAGCCGTATGTGGAAATAACCTTGAATCTTATGCGTAGATTCGGTGTTGATGTGGCTCGTGATGGCTGGCAGCGATTTGAGATTGCTGCGAGTCAGGTCTACCAAAGCCCTGGCAGTATTGATGTTGAAGGAGATGCTTCGTCAGCGTCGTATTTTCTCGCCGCGGGAGCGATAGGTGGCGGTCCGATACGTGTTGAAGGTGTGGGACGGCTGAGTATTCAGGGTGATGTGCGTTTTGCTGAAGCGCTCCAGCAAATGGGCGCTGATATTGTATATGAAGATAATGCCATTACCGCATCAGCAAGCAAGGGTTTGCAGGGTATTGATGCTGACTTTAATCACATTCCTGATGCGGCGATGACGATTGCAATTGTGGCACTCTTTGCGGAAGGTCCGACCACGCTGCGTAATATCGCCAGTTGGCGAGTGAAGGAAACTGACCGTATTCATGCCATGGCCACTGAATTGCGCAAAGTTGGTGCCGTGGTTGAGGAGGGCACTGATTATTTGCGCATTACTCCGCCGTTGAAGCTGCAGGATGCAACTATAGATACTTATGATGATCATCGCATGGCGATGTGCTTTTCGTTAGTGGCGTTGGGTGGGGTGTCGGTACGTATTAATGATCCGCAATGTGTGAATAAGACATTTCCTGATTATTTTTCAGAATTTGCGTCAATTACGCAATCTGTGCAGGCGCCATGATGCATGCGGATATTCCTGTCATCACCATAGATGGGCCGTCAGCATCTGGTAAAGGTACCGTGGCAGAATTAGTGGCTAAAGCGCTGGGGTTTCATTATCTGGATAGTGGTGCGCTCTACCGACTCACTGCATTAGCAGCACAGCGTCAGCTTATTACCTTGGATGATGAGGCAGCGCTTGCTGAAGCGGCATTGCATCTGGATGTGCGTTTTGAGGATGGTGAAATTTATTTACAGAACGAGTGTGTTACGAATGAGGTGCGCAGTGAAGCTTGCGGCATAGGTGCTTCTAAGGTGGCGGTGTTGCCAGCAGTGCGCACGGCATTGCTGGCACGACAACATGCATTTTGCCAGTTACCTGGGCTGGTCGCGGATGGGCGTGATATGGGTTCTGTCGTATTCCCTGATGCTGTACTGAAAATATTTTTAACCGCTAGCGCCGAAGAACGCGCACAAAGACGTTATAAGCAGTTGATGGAAAAAGGAATTAGTGCTAATCTAGCAAACTTGCTGGGAGATTTGCGTGAGCGGGATGCGCGTGATAGTGCGCGTTCAGTTGCACCGCTACGGCAAGAAAAGGATGCTATTTTATTGGAAACGACACGTTGCAGCATAGATTCTGCTGTGGATTTTGTGTTAAAAAACTTTAACTTAGTGGCTGGTGCTCAAGTTAATCCTAACTGAGCTTTTTTTAATTAACTCCGCGTTTTATTGCGGATATTTTGGGTCTTTTTTTTACATGTCTACTGTTGCCACCTCTACCGAATCCAGTATGGAAAGTTTTGCTGCTCTGTTTGAAGAGAGCTTGCTTCGTCAAGAACTACGCGCTGGTGAAGTTATTACCGCCGAAGTTGTAGGAATTGACGATAATTTCGTTACCGTTAATGCTGGTCTGAAATCCGAAAGTCTGATTGCCATTGAAGAATTCCGCACTGATCGCGGAGAACTCGAAGTTGCAATTGGTGATTTTGTTAGCGTAGCAATTGAAATGCTGGAAGATGGCTATGGTGCAACCAAGCTGTCACGCGATAAAGCTAAACGTTTGGCTGCATGGATAAGCTTGGAAAAATCCATGGAAGACGGCGAAATCATTACCGGTATGGTTAACGGTAAGGTTAAGGGCGGTTTGACTGTCATGGTAAATGGTATTCGTGCTTTCTTGCCAGGTTCGCTGGTAGATACACGTCCAGTTAAAGACACCACCCCGTACGAAAATAAAGAAATGGAATTCAAAGTTATTAAGCTTGATCGCAAGCGTAATAACGTTGTTGTATCACGTCGTGCTGTGCTTGAAGCTACCATGGGTGCTGACCGTGACGCGCTGATGGCTAACCTGAAAGAAGGTGCTGTTGTTAAAGGCGTGGTTAAGAATATTACTGATTATGGCGCCTTCGTTGATCTGGGCGGCATTGATGGTTTGTTGCATATTACCGATATGGCATGGCGTCGTGTCAAGCATCCATCTGAAGTGGTGCAAGTTGGTGATGAAGTTGAAGCGAAAATCCTTAAGTTCGATCAGGATAAGAACCGTGTTTCCCTGGGTATCAAACAATTGGGTGATGATCCTTGGAGTGGTTTGGCACGTCGTTACCCAGCAGGCACACGCATGTTTGGTAAAGTTGCCAACCTTACTGACTATGGCGCATTCGTTGAAATCGAGCCAGGTATTGAAGGTTTGGTTCACGTTTCTGAAATGGATTGGACTAACAAGAACGTTCATCCGTCCAAAGTGGTTCAGCTTGGTGATGAAGTTGAAGTCATGGTATTGGAAATCGATGAAGAGCGTCGTCGTATTTCCCTGGGTATGAAGCAGTGCAAATCTAACCCTTGGGACGATTTCGAACAAGGCCACAAGAAGGGCGATAAAGTAAGTGGTCAAATCAAGTCTATTACTGACTTTGGTGTGTTCATTGGCTTGCCTGGTGGCATCGACGGTTTAGTTCACTTGTCAGACTTGTCATGGAGTCAGCCTGGTGAAGAAGCTGTTCGCAACTTCAAGAAGGGTGATGAAGTTCAAGCTGTGGTATTGGCAATTGATGTTGAGCGTGAGCGTATCTCTCTGGGTATCAAACAGATTGAAGGCGATCCAGTTAACAGCTTTGTTTCCAGCTTTGATAAAGGCAGCATCGTAAAAGGTACTGTTAAATCACTGGATGCTAAAGGTGCTGTAGTTCAATTGGGCGATGATGTAGAAGGTTACTTGCGCGCCTCTGAATTCTCACGTGATCGTGTTGAAGATATTCGTAACCACCTTAAAGAGGGTGACGAAGTTGAAGCTATGATCATCAACGTGGATCGTAAGAGTCGTAGCATCAACTTGTCGATTAAGGCAAAAGACGCAGCTGAACAAACTGAGGCTATGCAGAAACTTGCTGGCGATCAAGTTGCAAGCACTGGCACTACTAATCTTGGCGCGTTGCTCAAAGCTAAACTTGACAACAAAAACGCTGAATCCTGAAAGGTAGTGGCATGACCAAATCGGAGTTGATAGCGCAGTTGGCTGCACGCCATCATCAGTTGGTTGTGACGGATGCGGAAATGGCAGTTAAAACTATTTTAGATGCCGTTTCCAAAAGTCTAGCTGCTGGAGAACGGGTGGAAATCCGTGGCTTCGGTAGTTTTAGTCTGAATTATCGTCCGCCACGATTGGGCCGTAATCCTAAGACCGGAGAAAAAGTTGAAGTGCCGGAAAAATATGTTCCGCATTTCAAGGCTGGTAAGGAGTTGCGTGAACGTGTAGATTATCCAGCTAGTTGATAGTTGTTGAAGTATAAAAAAAGCGGTATATCAAAATGATATACCGCTTTTTTTTCAAATTCAAAATGGATAACATTTTTGAATATTTGATATTAATAGCCTATTGTAGGAAAAAATCCACTTCAGCTTGGGTGTTAGAGACTGCTCTATAACTTTTAGGGTAAAATCTAGGCATTATATTTTGCTTTGGTCGCTATGCGTTATTTAAGTGGGATACTAAAAATCGCTTTATTTGTTTTCTTGCTTGGTTTTGCGATGAAAAACAGTGAACTGGTTACTTTACGTTATTATTTCGGTTATGAATGGCATCTGCCATTAGTGCTGATAATTTTAATTTTCTTGGCGATTGGCGCAGCGCTCGGTGTTGCCGCATGTCTAGGTTATTTATTCCGCCAGCGCCGTGAGTTACAAAAGTTGCGGCAATCAACTTCAACGCCTAAGGCCAGCCTGAGTAAATGAGAGGATGCGTATTAAATACGCATAAAATTTAAGATGGAATTTGAATTGTGGTGGCTGTTGGCTTTGCCATTATTCTTTGGCTTGGGATGGTTGGCAGCAAGGGTTGATATACGTCATGTAATGACTGAGTCACGTAGTGTGCCTGCGTCCTACTTCAAAGGGCTTAATTATTTATTAAATGAGCAACCTGATAAGGCAATAGAAGCATTTATTGAAGTAGTTAAAGTCGATAGTGATACAGTGGATTTACACTTTGCACTAGGTGGATTGTTTCGTAAGCGGGGTGAGGTTGAGCGCGCTATACGCATGCATCAAAATCTGGTCGCACGTGAAGATTTGTCGGCCGAACGGCAATTGAAAGCTTTGTCTGAATTGGGACAGGATTACCTGAAGGCTGGTTTGCTGGATCGTGCAGAAGAGATTTTTAATCGTCTGCAAATAGCAGACTCGGCTGGACAAGCACGTCAATTTCTATTGGAAATTTACGTACAAGAAAAAGACTGGCAAAAAGCTGTCACAGCTGCACGTGAGCTATCTAAAATTTCGAACAAGCCCTACCAAATTGAAATTGCACATTATTTATGTGAGCTTGCAAACTATGCCTATCTGCATGACCAGATAGATGCAGCACGAGAACATTTGATCGAAGCTTTGGATGCCAACCGTGATTGTGTACGGGCAAATGTTTTGTTGGGTGATATAGAGGTTTCGCAGGGCAACCATGCTGCAGCGATTGCTGTATGGCGTCGTATTGAATCGCAGAGCATATCGCATTTGGCGCTTGTTACCGAACGAATAATGTCCAGTTATCGTGCGACTGGTCGAGAGGCTGAGGGTGTCACTTATCTACGAGGCACATTGGCGCGTCAACCATCCTATGAATTATTTAGTACGGTATTCACCGGTACGCTTAAATTATCTGGTGCGGTTGCTGCTTATGAATTAGCTCGCGAGACTTTGCAGTCCAATCCTAGCTTACGCGGTCTGGAGCGATTGTTGGAAGCCGAGGTACTAACTGCACCCGTGGAACGCCAGCCTGATTTGCAGCTAATGAAGGGTATTGTGCAACGATATAGTCAACGTCAATCGATGTACCGGTGTGATCACTGTGGGTTTAAAGCGCGGAGTTTTTTCTGGCACTGTCCTGCGTGCAGCCATTGGGATAGTTTTCCACCTCAACAAAAAGAAGAATAATTTAAAAGATGAATACAACTCCAATTATTGTGGCGCTCGATTACCCAGATGAGCGTAGTGCTATGGCATTGGTTAAACAGCTTGATCCTGCTTTGTGTCGTCTCAAAGTAGGAAAACAACTGTTTACAGCAGCGGGCCCACAATGGGTAGAGCAGTTGGTTAAATTGGGTTTCCCCGTTTTCCTGGATTTAAAATTTCACGACATACCTACGACTGTTGAGTTGGCATGTAGAGCTGCAGCTAATTTGGGTGTCTGGATGATGAATGTTCATGCGCTCGGCGGTGGTGCCATGTTGCGTGCTGCAAGCAATGGATTAGGGGATGCTGCTGACCGTCCACTATTGATTGCCGTTACCCTACTTACCAGTATGGGTGAAGTGGAAATGCAGGAAATCGGTTTGCATGGCACTCCCCAGGAAGCAGTATTACGTTTGGCGCGGCTGACACAAGCCAATGGTTTGGATGGTGTTGTTTGCTCAGCACAAGAGGCGAGCATGCTGAAAAGCGAATTAGGCCAAGATTTTAATTTAGTCACTCCCGGGATACGTCCTGCTAGTGCAGCGCTAGGAGATCAGCAGCGGGTGATGACACCGGCATCAGCGTTGGCTGCCGGGTCAGATTATTTGGTCATTGGGCGCCCGATAACGCAAGCGCCCGACCCATTGCAAGCATTGTTAGCGATACATAAAGAAATTTCACAAGGATAAAAAGTATGAAAATTACCGTTATAGGTACAGGATATGTAGGATTGGTCAGTGGTGCTTGCTTAGCCGAAGTTGGTAATAACGTGCTCTGTCTTGATGTGGACGAGAAAAAAATTGCCATACTTAATCAAGGTGGGATACCAATTTACGAGCCTGGTTTGGAGGACATGGTGAAACGTAACGTAGCTGAGGGGCGATTACGTTTCACGACTGATGTTGAACTTGCAGCACAGCATGGCTTAATTCAATTTATAGCGGTAGGAACGCCGCCTGATGAAGATGGCTCTGCTGATCTGCAATACGTGGTGTCAGCGGCGCGTAATATCGGTAAATACATGACAGAGTATAAACTGGTAGTGGACAAATCGACTGTGCCTGTAGGTACGGCAGACAAAGTACGTGCAGCCTTGCAGGAAGAGTTAAATAATCGTGGTTTGGATATGGAGTTCAGTGTCGCTTCTAATCCTGAGTTTTTAAAGGAAGGCGCTGCTGTCGACGACTTTATGCGTCCTGACCGTATTATCGTAGGTACGGATGATGATCGTGCTACCAATCTGATGCGTAAGCTGTATGCACCTTTCCAACGGAATCATGATCGTTTGGTGAGTATGGATGTGCGTTCAGCTGAATTAACGAAATATGCAGCAAATGCCATGTTGGCTACGCGCATTTCATTTATGAATGAATTGGCTAATCTTGCAGAAAAACTCGGTGCTGATATTGAACATGTACGACAAGGGATAGGTTCTGATGAGCGCATTGGTTATCATTTCCTGTATCCCGGTTGTGGCTATGGCGGTTCATGTTTCCCTAAGGATGTACAGGCTTTGCGTCGAACGGCAGCTGAACATGGCGTGCCTATGCGTGTCATCGATGCTGTAGAGACAGCTAACGAAGCACAAAAACATTTATTGCTTTCCAAGATTACTGCCCGTTTTGGTAACGATTTGAAGGGAATGCGGTTTGCGTTGTGGGGCTTGGCGTTCAAACCAAATACCGATGATATGCGTGAGGCTTCAAGTCGCGTACTGATGGAAGGTTTATGGGAGCGGGGCGCGCATGTGCAGGCTTTCGATCCTGCTGCTGCGCATGAAACCCATCGCATTTATGGTGATCATGCGCAACTGACATTGGCAGAAAGTCCTGAAGCTGCATTGTCGGGTGCGGATGTGCTGGTAATCGTTACTGAATGGAAGGTATTCCGTAGTCCTGATTTCGGTGTTATCAAGGCAGCATTAAAGCAGCCAGTAATTTTCGACGGACGTAACTTGTATGAGCCATTGCAAATGCGTGAATTAGGTTTCGAGTATTTTGCTATCGGGCGTAAATGAGTCAGGATCAAGATTTTCATAACGTAGGTATTGCCAATGCGCGGATATTGGTCGTGGGCGATGTTATGCTGGATCGTTATTGGTTTGGCGATGTGGCGCGTATTTCACCTGAAGCGCCAGTACCTATCGTTAAGATAAATCGGCAGGAAGAGCGCCTTGGTGGCGCTGCTAACGTAGCACGAAATGCAGCTGCATTGGGTGCGTCTACGGCACTGCTGTCCGTGATTGGTGCCGATGAGGCTGGTGCGACCATACAGCGGTTGCTGACAGAGGCAAATATTAGTACTCATTTGCATCAGGATAAAGTGCTCGACACGATTATCAAATTGCGTGTAATTGGACGTCAGCAGCAATTGTTACGTATCGATTTTGAAACGCCACCCAGTCAAAATGTGCTGGCGGATAAATTACTCCGTTTTAACACGCTTTTACCTGACTGCGATCTGGTGATTTTGTCAGATTATGGCAAGGGTGGATTGACGCACATCGAGTCTATGATTGCTGCTGCGAATGCCTTGAATATTCCAGTATTGGTTGATCCTAAAGGTGACGATTATGATCGTTACAGACATGCAACAGTTTTAACGCCTAATTTGGCAGAATTTCGAGTAGTTGCAGGTAGCTGGCAAAGTGAAGACGAGTTTAGGCGCAAGGCCGAAGCATTGCGCCTAAGCCTGAATTTGACCGCTTTGTTGGTGACACGTAGCGAAGCTGGTATGACCTTGTTTAGTGCAGAGGGTGTCTCGCATCAAGCTACTGTCGCACGCGAAGTATTTGATGTGAGTGGTGCGGGTGATACAGTTATTGCGACTTTGGGTGTGATGTTAGCCTCAGGTAAAAGTCTTGATGAGTCAGTCGCCTTGGCAAATCGTGCGGCCGGTATCGTAGTAGCGAAACTAGGCACGGCAGTCGTGTTGCCAGAAGAACTATGGAGCGAATAGGCTAAGCATGTTAAATAAACATCTACCACGCATGATATTGAGTCTACTGATCACAGCGTTGTTGGTGTTACATACGCTGGGTGCAGTGCCACTTAATATGCTGGATCGTCTGGAAGCATGGAGTTACGACACGCGTTTATTGCTTACTATGCCACATGAGCCTGACCCTCGCATTGTCATTATTGATATTGATGAAGCGAGTTTAAAGGAAATTGGTAGATGGCCGTGGGGACGTGATCAGATTGCACGGTTAACGACATCGCTGTTCGAGCACTATCATGTTGCAGCAACTGGATTTGACGTAGTTTTTGCTGAGGCAGATAAGAGTTCGGGATTAGCTTCTCTTGAGCACTTGGCTGCGACTCAGTTTAAGCAGGATAAGCAGTTTATTCATGCCGTTGATGTAGCACGTCCTGTGCTGGACTATGATGCACGGTTTGCAAAAGCGATGGGGCTCGGCCCCGTTGTCCTTGGGTATTACTTTACGCCTTACCCTCAAATTTCAGGATTGCTACCGAAGCCCGTATTTAGTGCAGATGTGATGGCTGAACTGGATCGTGATTTTACCCACAATCAAGGCTATGGTGCGAATATCCCCAAGTTGCAGCAAGCCGCTGTGGCGGGTGGGTATTTTAATATGACTGCCGATTTTGATGGTGTGGTTCGTCGTATGCCTATGCTCTCTGTATACCAAGGTGCAGTTTACGAGCCACTCTCTTTGGCGACTTTGCGTGCCGCATTGAGTTTGCCATTAAAATTGCAATATGCTAATGATTTAAAGTCGTTTCAAGGTTCGCATCATCTTGAGTTGCTTGCTGACGATATGCCTGTACCGCTGGATGGGTATGGTGCTGCATTGGTCCCTTACCGAGCTTATCCAGGATACACATATTTGTCTGCTGCCGATGTGATGGAAGGTCGGGCACCTGCGGATTTGTTGGAAAATGCAATTGCTTTGGTAGGTACTACAGCGCCGGGATTGCTTGATTTGCGTGTAACGCCGCTTGCACAAAGTTATCCGGGGGTGGAAATACACGCTAATCTAATATCCGGAATTTTGGACAATAGCATACGTTATCAACCCGGTTTTGCTCACAATTTGCAGCTAGTCTTGCTTGTGATTCTCGGTGTAGGTCTGGCTTGGATATTACCCAGACTGACGCCCTTGCGTGGCGCTATGCTTGGTTTAACTTTAACACTAGTATATATCGGGGCAAATGCTTGGGCTTGGCAGCATAACTGGGTATTGAGCGTTGCGCCAGAACTAGTGCTGATTATCGGGCTGATGGTGCTGAATATGGCATGGGGTTTTTTCGCAGAATCTCGCGCGAAACGACAGATTACCGGCTTGTTCGGGCAGTATGTTCCGCCTGAATTAGTGGATGAGATGAGTCATGACCCATCGAAGTTTAATATGCATTCAGAGAGTAAAGAATTAAGTATTTTGTTCTCGGATGTGCGTGGATTTACTACAATTTCTGAGAGTTTAACGCCTCAACAATTATCGGATTTACTTAATGAGTTTCTGACAAGCATGACCACTGTTATACATGGTTATCAAGGAACTATAGACAAGTACATGGGCGATTGCATTATGGCATTCTGGGGCGCGCCACTGGACAACCCGCAGCATGCACGCGATGCGGTATTAGCCGGAATGGCAATGCAAGCCGCCTTGACTGAGCTTAATGTTACTTTTGCAGCGCGTGGTTGGCCACAACTCCATGTTGGCGTTGGCGTCAATACGGGGCGCGTCAGCGTGGGTAATATGGGTTCTAAATTCCGCATGGCATATACAGTGATGGGTGATGTGGTCAATCTGGCTTCGAGACTGGAAGGCATTACCAAGCAATATGCTGTACCGATGGTAGTGGGTGAGGCTACCCGCGCGGCATTGCCGGACATGGTTTTTGTAGAACTGGATTTGGTCAGGGTGAAGGGTAAAAATTTGCCAGTCACCATTTATGAACCTTTGGGTTTGCGGACCGACGTTGCAGCAGAGTTAATTGAATTCACTTCCCTGTTTGAAAGTGTATTAGTAGACTATCGCGCTCAGAACTGGGAGGCCGCTGAAAAAAAATTGGGTGCACTTATTCAGAAGGCGGAAACCATCTCTGCGCCAACTCAGCTTTATCATATTTATATTGAACGTATCGCTTATCTGCGCCAGCACCCGCCGGCTGCTGAGTGGGATGGCGTATGGGTGTTCGAAAGTAAATGAATATTACTGTTTTAGGGTGTAGTGGTGGTATAGGCGGTGGTCGGCATACGACTTCGCTGCTAATTGATAACGATATATTGATTGATGCGGGTAGCGGCGTTACTCAGTTATCACTGGATCAGCTTGCTGCTATTGATCATGTCTTCATTACGCATACCCATATGGATCATATATTGGCATTGCCATTGATACTGGATTCTGTTGGTGCGATGCGGGACAGGCCAGTAACTGTCTATGCAATTGATAGTGTGTTGGAAATATTGCGACAACATATATTCAACTGGCAAATATGGCCGGACTTTAGCGAAGTGCCGCCAGAGCGTCCGTATTTGCGTTATGAAGCGATAGAGGTATATCAACCAGTAAGATTGGGACAGCGTGCCATTACTGCATTACCGGCTAATCACACTGTCCCTGCGGTTGGTTATCAGATTGATAGCGGCGATGGTAGCGTTGTTTTTTCTGGTGACACTGGTCCCAATCCGGCGCTGTGGGATTGGATCAATCATATCGATAATCTCAAAGCACTCATTATCGAGACGGCTTTCCCACAGGACGAGCATGGCATTGCTGAGGTGTCCAAACATCTTTCCCCGCAAAGTTTGATTGATGAGCTTGTGCAACTCAAACTCGTTATTCCAATTTATATCACGCATCTCAAGCCAGGGCGTGAAGACACCATCATGCGTGAAATATCAGACTTACATGCTGTTGATAATGTACCCCTGCAATTGATACAGGGACAGGTTTTCAGTATTTAAATGTGCAAGCCGGTATGCATCGATGTCTTACTTGATGTGGCCAGGATATAAATCGGGTAGCTCAGATTTAGTTCGGGCTGCTGGTTTGGTCTTATCAGATAGTGATTTAAGTGCTTCCAGTAAAGCGGTTCCCTCCCATTTTGTGACGGTATAGCAAGCACGATCAAGTTGCTCCAGTAATGATTTCAATTTTTTATCGTCCAGTCTTTCAGCGATAGATTTGAGCCCGATTGGCGCATCGTCAGACCAGATAGCGCCAGCCCATTCGATTAGATGAAGTCGCGCTGCATGTGGATTGTTATCTCGACAGGCTTGCTGGAAGGCTTTACGCGCATCAGCAACATGTGTTTTTGTTATGATTGGTTGTGTAGGCTGGGTGTCCCCACTTCCAGGATATTTCGGCTTGCGCAAGGAAGCTCTCCACCATATAAACATCGTGCCTAACCAGAGTGTGCCTAAACCCAGGCTGATCCATACCCAAGGATAGCCGGTCATTGAACTTACAGTATTCTGCGGTGAAAGTGACAGTTGCGTAGCTGGTTGTGATGCGGTCGTAGCCGTTAGCTGGCTTGTTGGCGTACCTCCTGCATTGGTAGTTGCGACAGCGGGGAGTACATCCAATGTGTGTGCAGGCAAACTGATCTCGCGCTGAATG
>ERZ1284729.148-NODE-148-length-12451-cov-21.233462_pt1 | contig 12451 bp, 8 predicted proteins | sample MGYA00454602_ERZ1284729 | MGnify/ENA primary metagenome ERZ1284729 (study PRJEB36292, sample SAMEA5787381) | metagenome | biome: Arctic soil; feature: perennial spring outflow channel; material: sediment | place: Canada | collected 2017-07-08 | depth 0.05 m ... | reverse complement strand
CTGTAATTCCGGGTAAATTTTCGGTATTTGCCATATATACGGTATCCTTTTCCAGGTGGTAAATGGCTAATTCCACTTTTACAGGCTGGTCTCCAACCTTTGTTCGTGCAGGAAGATTTACGGTGTACCCGGAAGCATCGGTATAATCTGGCACATTGGTTCTTTTATCCTCTTCTCTTGTAATAAGGCTGAAAGTAGCATATTTCGCATCTGGAGAAACCTGAAGATTGGAAATGGATCTTTTTCCGACATAAAACGCAAATTCTTCTCCCTCGGTTGCTTTTTTGTAAGCGTCGCCGGCCTCTTTTTTATCTTTCCGTTCCCGAACTATTTCCAACAAACCTAAATTTTCCTTTTCAAGCCAATCGTCTTTTACAGAAAGTTTTTTCTCTATGTCCCTTTTTTCTCCGGACTGAATATTTGTTATTTTCAGAAGACTTCCGCTGGAAAGATTATAAAGGAATATATTATCCTTCATTACAAAAGAGATCAGGTTTTCGTCGTTCATAAACTGTGGATCCTGGATGCGGTCTCCTAATTGCAATAATTGACGACTCTTATTCTCTTTTAAATTATACAACATCAACGCTTCATCCTGAATATATACTTTTTGAGTCCCTGATCTATTAAGATCGCCGCGGCCTGGTGCGCTTTTCTCTTCAGAAAAGGACACTTTTTCGATCTTGTCCAGGTTTGAAAGGTTTATTTTATAAAGCGAATCTGAAGGATCTTTCTGAAGATTATAATTGAAATAGATGGTTTTACTGTCTTCGCTCCAATTAACGTTGGAAGGGAATGTTCCCATCCACGCCGGATCCTGCATTATTTTTTCTACTGAAAGTTGGCTTTCCTGGTTATATCCGGTTTGAAAAATGAGGAAAAGAAAAAGCAGGGGGAATAGGTTTTTAATAGCTGATCGCATAGAACTTGAATTAAAAAAATTATGGTTCAAACTTGAAGTGGCAAGATAATAAAAAGTTCAAGGTTCGGTTCAAAAATTCAAAATTCAAAATTCAAGGTTCAAAGTTTGAAAGTTAAAAAGTTGGAAAGTTGGAAAGGTGAATTTGAAAAGGTTAAAAGTTGGAAAGTTGGAAAGTTGGAAAAGTTCAAGGTAAATCTCATAGTTTTAAGGAAAACGCTAAACGCTAAATTCTAAACACTGAACACTGAACAAAAAAACCTAAACGGAAATCGGAAAACGGAAAACGAGAAATTGACTAAATAATTTTGGGATAGATGCGCTAAGTTTTTTTATCTTAGAATCATGAAAAATATCGACAGTTTTATCCGTGAAATAACAGATTTTCCTAAACCCGGAATCAATTATAAAGATATTACTCCGCTGCTCCAGGATCCTGCAGCCCTGCGGGAAACCGTAGCCAGATTGATGGATTTAATTGGCGATCTTAAAATTGATAAAGTAGTTGGAATTGAATCCCGCGGATTTCTTTTAGGGCCTATTTTAGCCGAAAAACTCAACGCTGGTTTTGTTCCTGTGAGAAAATCGGGGAAACTTCCTTATAAAACTTATGCCGAGGTTTATGATTTGGAATATGGAAAGGATATTCTTGAGATTCATCAGGATGCTATTAAAAAGGGGGATTCTGTTTTATTGCATGATGATGTGCTGGCCACCGGGGGAACTGCCAGAACTGCTTGCAACCTTATCGAAAAAATGGGTGGAAAGATCGTGCAGTGTAATTTCCTTATCGAACTTACTTATTTAAAAGGAGAATTGAAATTAAGGGATTACGATGTTAGAGCACTTATTGGTTATTAACCAGGCGTTAGAATATAGATAATAGATTAAAGAATATAGATATTAGAGAAGAAAATAGAGAATAGAAAAAAGAAAAGAGACAAATTATTCTGTATGAGCTTAGAATTAAAAATCATGAATGATTCTGTATTACCTCTCATATCTATATACTCACATCTCAATACTTTTTAAAGAAATCGTCTTAAGATTGATTTAAAGCCTTTTTTGTCACCCAAAGCTTCCAGCCGATTATTGCTTTTTGAAGATTGGTTGCTTTTTGAAGGTCCAGTTGCTGTTTTGAATAACTGGGAAGCACTTTTTTGTTGACTTTTGAAATGAATTTAAAAATATTCTTCTTCATAATTTGGCCGGTTTCTACCAAAGATATTGAAAAATGCATTGGCAGGCTATTTCATTTCTAATTCCCTTAAAAACCTGCCAAAAAAGAACATATTTTTAAGAATTTTCCCAAAAATGCCAGAGCAAAAACAAAGGAGAACCAATTTTTTCAATCGATTCTCCTAAATTTGTGCGGTTCACCACTGAGGTAATTGTTATTTCGCAGGACTTGAAGTGACAATAACTCCACCATCCTTCTTCTCGCCAACGTAAATATCGGGAACTCCGTCTTCTACATTGTAATTGGCAGAAGCCTTTTGACCTTTTCCGTTGAGCGATACATCAATAGAACTTATAAGCCCGGCAGGGTTTCTTTTTATGTTTTTAAAATTCAGTTTAAAATCGGTTTGTTCTTTTGCAGCCTTTTTTATTGCTTCCAGTTGATCATTGCTGAAAGAAGACTTTATCACAAATATTTTAGGATTATTTTCGATAATTACCTTTTTAGTGCTTATTTCTATTGCCCCATTTTTAGCCTTTCCCCCATATTTTTTAGTTGCCTTTTCCCCTTTTAAAACATTGATGGAAGCTATTTCTTCAGGTTTTATAGAATTCATATCAAAATCTTTTTCCACCTCTTTTTCATCGATAAGATACAGAGGTTTTTCCTTAACCTGATATTTCGCTGAAGTTATTGGGTTGCTTTTTGTGCCCTTTTGGTAGGCGTAAATATCGTCACTATCTCTTGCCAGGATTGTTCCTATTCCGGGTTTGTCTTGTTCAAAGGTAGCTCCTGTCCCAATCACCAGCACTTTTTTCTTGTTAGGCGTTTTAGAGTTTTCTTTTTCATCCTTCGCTTTTTTGGTGGTGATAAGGATCGCTCCGTCTTTAGCCGCTTCCCCGTAGAGCGAAGTTGCCGACTTTCCTTTTAAAACATTGACCTTTTTAATTTTGGAAATATCGAGGGTTTCCATTTCCAATTTTTCTATAATTTTTCCATCTAAAACGTAAACAGGATCCCCTTCCAATTCTTTAATCGTTTCAAGCGCTCCATTATCTGAATTTTGAGGGTATCGGGCGTTTTTGTTTTTGGAGGAAACCGAACTTTTATTCTTGGTCTTTTGAGATTTTTCGAGATTTTTAGGATTTTTCTTCACGGTAATAAAGGTAGGTTTGAAGCCTTCAACTACTTGAAGATATTTTAAAGTGGTTTTCTTATTTTCCAGGTCTACTCTTTTCATTTCTTCTGAAAAATCAGCGATTATTTTTCCTTCAGAAACAAGGATAATTCCATCTTTGGCTTTAGTTCCATACTTCTTGATTTCCGCAGTTTCGTTAGGCGAGATAAAAACAAATCCGCTTTTTAAACGGATGGATTTTCCGTAAAGTTGCTCTGCCTGATATTTCTTTTTATTGATAATGAAAAGGGGGTTTAATCCAATTTCTGCTAAAACCTTGTCTTTGGAATTTTTTATTTCATTTGAAAAAACCGGTGCATCTGCAACTCCTGTTTCTCCATTCTTATTCACAAAAACCACAAAAGAGCTTATTCCATCCGGATCATTTTTGCTGACGCTCCCCGAGTTATTATTGATTTTATTGAGAAATTTGATGGTAATGGAGGTTAAAATCCCTTCCGGAGACCTGCTTATCTCTTCATATTCCAGCACAAGGTTTTGCTTCAGCATAAAGTTTTTCGCAAATTCAAGATCTTCAGAACTACTGTTCTTTGAGATGGAGACCGAAAATTTTTCAGTCTTTGTGACCGCCGTTTTTTCTTCTGAAATGTTAACCTGAGCCACGGTTTTTACATTAAAAACAAGCAGAAAAGCAAGCACAAGTGGGAGGACCGCAGTCATCTTCCATAAATTATTCGACGTAGATTTTTTGTGAAGCATAAGGATTCGTTTTTTGATAAATGATTGATAAAAGGAATTGGAAAGCGCCGGCTGAAAATTCGCCAGGCATACTTTAAGAAGGGTTTCCTGGTACTGTTTCCTGGAAATATTTTTTGCAATTGTTTCTTCATCGGCTATGAATTCAAGATTTTGAAGGAGACTTTTCTTATAAAACCAGGCCAGAGGATTAAACCAAAGAAGTGCAGTGATTAGGTTTGCTAAAAGCACATCGGCAGAATGATTTTGGGCTGCGTGAATTTTTTCGTGCTGCAGGATAATCTCCAATTCTTCCTGGTTATGCATTTCAGGGTTGAGAATGATGTATTTGAAAAATGAAAATGGCGGAATAGCTTCTTCCGTGTATAAAATGGTTATTCCCGATTCCTTTAATTTTGGCTGCTTTCTGATGATTTTTAAAAGTGATAAAAGCTGAAATCCAAACCGAATTAAAAAAAAGCATAGCCCTGTTAAATAAATAAATCCTGCGATTTGCCATCCGCTTAAGGGTTCTTCCTTCGGAAGGGTGGAAATATTTTCTGTAAAACCTTCGGATATCATGAAATTTTCTAATGCAAGCTCCTGGCTTTCTACCTGTATGGTTTTTGTGAAAACTGCTGCTGGTAATAAGGCAGCAGCAATAATCCCAATGATTAAGAATTTCCGGTTAAGCTGAAACGAAGTGTCATTTTTAAGCAACAATATATAGACCAGATAGAAAAGACTTAATAGTCCGGCACTTTTTAGAATGTAGATTGAGACAGCTTCCATATTACTTCTTTTTTTCGATGATATCCAGGATCTCCCGCAACTCTGCAGCGCTTATCTTTTCTTCCCTGGCAAAAAAGGAAACCATGCTTTTGTACGAATTGTCGAAGAATTTTTTAGTGGCGGTATTCATGAATTGTTTTCGGTAAACTTCCTTGGTAACCACCGGAAAATATTGATGCGTTTTTCCGTAGGCTTGATGTCCTACATAGCCTTTCTCCTCCAGGTTCCTTATAATAGTAGAGACAGTGTTATAATGAAGGTTTTCTTCGGTGATCTCCGCCAGTACTTCTTTTACAAAAGCTTTTTCCAGCTTCCATATGATGTGCATGATCTCTTCTTCTTTATTGGTGAGTTTTTCCATTATGTGATAAGTTTAAAAACAGTACTATAAAACTAGTTTTCAAATATAACGATAAAAATAGTTTCAAACCTAATTTTATAGTTTGAAATATGACTTTCGATATTCATGTTTAGTTTCTTTATCTTCGCCAAAAAAATAAATAATGAGCATTTTGTTTATTCTTATTGGGCTGGCTTTGCTGGTTGTGGGAGGAGAGTTTCTTGTGCGGGCTGCCGTTGCATTATCCTTTAAATTCAATATATCTAAAATGGTGATTGGATTGACAGTTGTTTCTTTTGCAACCTCTGCCCCGGAATTACTGGTAAGTTTACAGGCTGCTCTTGCCGGTTTTTCTGATATTTCTCTTGGAAACGTAATAGGTTCCAATATTGCCAATATAGGATTGGTGCTAGGAATAACCGCAATTATTTCTCCGCTTACAATAGATCGCGATTTTTACAGGTTTAACTGGCCTGTAATGATGGTGTTCTCCATTGCTCTATTCTTTTTTTTAAGCAGTGGCGGATATTTATCAAGACTGGAAGGCGGAGTGTTCCTTGTGGCCATACTTTTATACTTGTTTCTTTTAATTCGAAGAGCGCGAAAAATTCATGTAGAAGTTGGAGGAATAGATGAAACCCTGAAAGTAACTTCTGGTTTTAAAACCATCATTTGGCTTGTAATAGGCGGGGTTGCCCTTTGGGGAGGATCGGAATTGCTGGTGAATGGTGCCGTAGATCTGGCCGGAATGTTGGGCGTAAGCGAGCGGGTAATTTCTGTAACCATAATCGCGATAGGAACCAGTGTTCCGGAACTGGCAGCTTCTGTTATTGCCGCGCTTAAACAGGAAAAAGCGCTTTCCCTTGGGAATTTAATAGGCTCGAATATTTTTAACATCGCTTCGGTTTTAGGAATAACTGCTTTAATTCAACCCATCTATATACAATCTGAACAAATCCTAACCAGCGATATCTTCTGGATGTTGGGATTTGCTTTTATTTTGATCCCCCTGGCATTTCTTCCGAAGAAATTTATCTTCGGAAGGTATAAAGGCCTGATCCTGTTTGTGAGTTATGTTATTTTTATTGGAATGGCCTTTACCGACTAATTTTAGGGGGTTGTTCAACAGAATAATATATTTTTTTAAAATTTCACCCTAAATTATATGGGGTATGTTACATAAAAATGTATTTTTGTGGGTGTTAACCCTTAAAATTATACCTTTTTATGTCTACCTTAAGATTTCAAGCTTTAAAAGAAACCCTTAACCGGAAACCGGTAAAGATAAAAGAGACCAAAAGGCGATCTGAACTTTTTGGCAACAATGTTTTCAATGAGACCGTTATGCGGCAGTTTCTTACAAAAGAGGCTTACCAAAACATTATTGATGCAAATAAATCTGGTTTAAAGATAAGCCGGGTTGTAGCCGACCACATTTCTACGGGGATGAAGGAATGGGCAATTTCTAAAGGAGTTACTCATTACACGCACTGGTTTCAGCCTCTAACCGGTTCTACCGCCGAAAAACATGATGCTTTTTTTGAAACTATAGGAGATGGGCTTGCCATAGAAAAATTTGGCGGAACTCAACTTGTACAGCAGGAACCGGATGCTTCCAGTTTTCCTCACGGGGGAATACGAAATACCTTTGAAGCCAGAGGTTATACCGCGTGGGATCCAACTTCTCCAGCCTTTATTTATGGAACGACTTTGTGTATTCCAACCGTTTATGTTTCTTATACGGGAGAAGCCCTGGATTTTAAAACGCCCTTGCTTCGTGCATTGCAATCTGTAGATCAGGCTGCGACTGCAGTGTCAAAATATTTTGATAAAAATGTAAGTAAAGTTACCGCTACCCTTGGTTGGGAGCAGGAATATTTTCTAATCGATTCTGCTTTATTTGCATCCAGACCAGATCTTCAACTTTCAGGACGTACTTTACTTGGACATACTCCGGCTAAAGGTCAGCAACTGGATGATCATTATTTTGGATCTATTCCTTCCCGTGTACTTTCTTTTATGAGAGACCTGGAAACAGAATGTATGTTGCTGGGAATTCCGGTAAAAACACGTCATAATGAAGTTGCGCCAAATCAATTTGAACTGGCACCAATTTTTGAAGAAGCTAACCTTGCAGTAGACCACAATTCATTATTGATGGATTTGATGGATAAGGTTGCTGAAAGACATAATTTTAAAGTGCTTTTTCACGAGAAACCTTTCAAAGGAATCAACGGAAGCGGGAAACACAACAACTGGTCCCTTGCTACTGATACCGGTGTGAATCTATTAAGTCCGGGAAGTACCCCGATGAAGAATTTGCAGTTTCTTACTTTTTTCATCAACACCATCAAGGCGGTTCATGATAATGAGGAATTGTTGAGGGCGACTATTGCGAGTGCATCCAACGATCACAGGTTGGGAGCAAATGAAGCACCTCCGGCTATTATTTCGGCATTCATCGGAAGTCAGTTAACCAGTGTTCTGGATGAACTGGAAAAAGTTACCGACGGGAAATTATCTCCTCAGGAAAAAACAGATCTTAAACTGAATGTGGTAGGGAAAATCCCGGAGATCCTTTTGGATAATACCGACAGAAACAGAACTTCACCGTTTGCTTTTACAGGAAATAAATTTGAATTCCGTGCGGTAGGATCTACAGCAAACTGTGCGAATCCAATGACGGTTTTAAACACCATCGTGGCCAAGCAGTTGACGGAATTTAAAAAGAGCGTGGATAAATTGGTAAAAGACGATAAGATGAAAAAAGATGATGCCATCTTTAACATCTTAAGAGATTACATTAAAAAATCCAAGAAAATTCGTTTTGAAGGTGATGGTTATGCAGATGCATGGCAGGTGGAAGCTAAAAAACGTGGATTGAGTAATAATAAAACCACTCCGGGCGCTTTAAAAGCTCAAATTTCTAAACAAACCATTGCTTTATATGAAGAAATGGGTGTTATGAATAAACGTGAAATTGAAGCCAGATACGAGATCCAGGTGGAAGATTATTCCATGAGAATTCAAATTGAAGGAAGGATCCTTGGGGATATCGCCCGGAATCATGTGATACCTACCGCGATTCGATACCAGAATATTCTGATTAAAAACGTTCGTGGATTGAAGGAAATTTTCATGGATGATTTCGAAAAACATTCCAAAGAACAAATCCAGATTATCAAGGAAATTTCGGAGCATATTGAACATATCAACGCAGATATTACCAAAATGATAGATGCCCGTAAAAAAGCAAACCTTATTGAGGATGCTGAAAAACGCGCTTTTTCCTATTGTGATGATGTAAAACCTTATTTTGAGGAGATACGTTACCATTGTGATAAACTTGAATTATTGGTAGACGACGAGATTTGGCCATTGACCAAATACAGAGAGTTGTTGTTTACAAAGTAAGATTCATTTAATATCAATCTACCAGACCTCACAGGTTTTTAAAACCTGTGAGGTCTTTTTTTGCGTGAAATTAAGTTACCTCTTTTTGCTTTTACACCCTTGATGAAAAATCTAAACCATGTATCTTTGAGATCTCATAAAAGAAATCATTCCATGAGTCAGGAAATAAGTAAACGATATGCCGGAAGAGGAGTATCGGCAGGAAAGGAAGATGTGCACAACGCGATAATAAATGTGGATAAAGGACTTTTTCCGAAGGCTTTTTGCAAAATTGTACCCGACTATCTCACGGGAGATGAGGACTATTGCCTGATCATGCACGCCGATGGTGCCGGTACAAAATCATCGCTGGCTTATATGTACTGGAAGGAAACCGGAGATGTTTCGGTTTGGAAAGGCATCGCGCAGGATGCACTTATAATGAATATAGACGACCTGCTTTGTGTTGGAGCTACTGATAATATCCTTCTTTCCTCAACCATAGGCCGCAATAAAAACCTGATTACCGGAGAAGTAATCTCCGAGATCATCAACGGCACAGAGAAACTATTGGCAGATCTCAGGCAACACGGCGTGGAAATTCATTCCACGGGAGGAGAAACGGCAGATGTTGGGGATCTTGTGAGAACCATTATTGTAGATTCTACAGTTACCGCCAGGATGAAAAAAAGTGACGTCATCGATAATTCCAATATAAAACCCGGAAATGTGATTGTAGGACTGGCTTCGTTTGGACAAGCTACTTATGAGAAGGAATACAACGGCGGAATGGGGAGCAATGGCCTGACGTCAGCCCGGCACGATGTGTTTTCTAAAGTTTTAGCCGAAAAATATCCGGAAAGTTTTGACAATAGCATTCCCGAAGATTTGATTTATTCCGGAAGCAAAAAACTCACCGATAAAGTTGAAAATTCCCCGCTTGATGCCGGTAAACTTGTGCTTTCTCCAACCAGGACCTATGCTCCGATTATCAAAAAAATTCTGAAGCGATTCAGCAATAAAGAGATTTTCGGAATGGTGCATTGCAGTGGGGGAGCGCAAACAAAGATCCTTCATTTTATAGACAACCTTCATATTATTAAAGATGATCTTTTTAAGGTGCCACCGCTCTTTAAATTAATACAGGAAGAAAGTAAAACCGACTGGAAAGAAATGTACCAGGTATTCAATATGGGACACCGGATGGAATTGTATGTGGATGAAAATATCGCCGATGAAATTATAAATATTTCAAAATCCTTTGAAGTAGATGCCAAAATAATAGGCCGCGTGGAAGCTTCAGAAACCAAAAAACTTACTATTAAAAGCGAGTTTGGGGAATTTGAGTATTCATAGTTGAGATATGAGATGGGAGATTTGAGATTTTAGAGAGTATTGAGTATTGAGTATTGAGTATTGAGAAAAAAAACATTCGTGTATTCGTGGCAAAATAGAAGGTTGATCTTTGCGAATTACTCCCGATATCGGGAGCGGTTTAGATTTGCAGGAGATAAAATACAAAGTAACATTGAAAATTAAGGTTTGAGAAATGAGATATGAGATTTGAGATTTGAGAAATGAGTATTGAGAAAAGAAACTTGAATCCAGAAACAAGACTTTTTTAGTACGAGCTTAGAATTAAAAATCGTGAATAATCTGTTATCTCTCATATCTCAATACTCACATCTCAATACTTTTTAAAAGGATCTGTATTACCTCTCATATCTCACATCTCAATACTCACATCTCTATACTTTTTTACCAAATTCCGGTAATTCTAAATCCAAGGAATTATTGTAAATTTGTTCCGAAAAATTTTGTGAAAATTTATGATTGAGAAGCTGAATATAGTGAAGCAACGCTTTGATGAGGTGAATGATCTTATCATTCAACCGGATGTGATTTCCGATCAGAAGCGGTACATAGAACTTAATAAAGAATACAAGGATCTTAAAGCGCTCATGGATGTGCGCGAGCGGTATATAGAACTTACAGAAAACATTGAAGAAGCCCAGGGAATCATCTCCGATGGCAGTGATCCTGAAATGACTGATATGGCTAAAAATCAGTTGGAGGATTCTAAAAATGAACTTGCCGGGCTGGAAGATAAAATAAGGATCATGCTGGTGCCTAAGGATCCGGAAGACGCAAAGAATGTGGTAATGGAAATTCGCGCCGGTACAGGTGGGGATGAAGCAAGTATTTTTGCGGGCGATCTTTATAAAATGTACACTAAATACGTGGAGAGCAAAGGGTGGAAAGCAACTATTGTAGATTATAATGAGGGTACCAGTGGCGGTTTCAAGGAAATGATCTTTGAGGTTACCGGAGAAGATGTGTACGGAACTCTTAAATTTGAAGCCGGTGTTCACCGGGTACAACGGGTGCCGCAAACAGAAACTCAGGGAAGAGTCCATACTTCAGCCGCAACGGTGATGGTACTTCCTGAAGCTGAAGAATTTGATGTTGAAATAAACCCCAAAGACGTGAGGATAGATTATTTCTGTTCTTCAGGTCCCGGGGGACAATCGGTAAACACGACCTATTCAGCAGTGCGGTTAACGCACGTTCCAACCGGTTTGGTTGCTCAATGTCAAGATCAAAAATCCCAGCATAAAAACAAGGAAAAAGCATTCAGGGTTTTGAGATCCAGGTTGTATGAGCAGGAACTTGCCAAACAAATGGAACTGGATTCTGCAAAACGGAATTCTATGGTTTCCAGCGGAGATCGAAGTGCTAAAATTAGGACTTACAATTATTCCCAGGGTAGGGTAACAGATCACCGTATTAATCTTACACTCTATGATTTGTCCAACATTATCAATGGGGATATTCAAAGAATTATAGATGAGTTGGCATTGGTTGAAAACACACGAAAACTTAGAGAAAACAGCGATGTTTTTTAATTTGTGTTTCAATTCATTTTTCTTACAATAAATCCCTAAAACATGACCACAGAAGCGCTCCTGGAACAAATACACAAGAAAAAATCCTTTTTATGTATTGGTCTGGATACCGATCTTGATAAAATTCCAACCTACCTTCTTTCTGAGGAGGATCCTATGTTTGCCTTTAATAAGGATATAATAGATGCTACACATCAATTTGCGGTGGCATATAAGATCAATACAGCGTTTTATGAGGCACAGGGTAAAAAAGGATGGAAAGCGCTTAATAAAACCATTGAATATCTAAACAGTGAATATCCAGACCTTTTCACTATTGCAGATGCAAAGAGAGGCGATATAGGGAATACTTCGGCGATGTATGCTAAGGCTTTTCTTCAGGAAATGGCTTTTGATTCTGTAACGGTTGCACCTTATATGGGAAAGGATTCTGTGGAGCCTTTTCTTGCAATCCGCTATAAACACACCATATTACTCGCGCTCACTTCCAATGAAGGGGCTTTTGATTTTCAAACCCTGAAAACAGAAGGGGTAGAATTATATAAAAAGGTGATTGAAACTTCAAAAACCTGGGAAAATTCAGAAAGGTTGATGTACGTGGTGGGAGCGACTAAAGCTGAACACCTTGCAGAGATCAGGAAGTTGATTCCGGATAGTTTCCTGCTGGTTCCCGGAGTGGGTGCACAGGGAGGTTCTCTTGAGGATGTTTGTAAATACGGGTTGAGCAAAAATGTAGGTCTTCTGGTAAATTCTTCCCGCGGAATTATTTATGCTTCTGAATCTTCAAATTTTGCTGAAATTGCAGCCGCCAAGGCTGAAGTTATGCAACGGGAAATGGCTGCGCAACTAACGAAATTACACCTGTAATTTTCAAGGGTTTTAATTGACTTACTCTTTCAGTGAAATCCCTGAAAATTTAAATTTTATCTTTTTTCACCATAATTTATAATAGAAACCAGCTAAAAAATAGCTGCATTTAAAAATATGAAAGACCAGTTAAACAGGGAGATCCATCTGGAAAAGGTGCCTCAAAAAATAGTTTCTTTAG
>ERZ1284729.147-NODE-147-length-12480-cov-7.031791_pt1 | contig 12480 bp, 10 predicted proteins | sample MGYA00454602_ERZ1284729 | MGnify/ENA primary metagenome ERZ1284729 (study PRJEB36292, sample SAMEA5787381) | metagenome | biome: Arctic soil; feature: perennial spring outflow channel; material: sediment | place: Canada | collected 2017-07-08 | depth 0.05 m ... | reverse complement strand
GAGGACGAGGTGGGTCGCTGGTAATAATTGGTTGGATAACGGTGCATTGAGTTGAGGCTGGACAAGGCCGTCGGCGGCCATAAATTCCTGTTGTTCCGGCAGGCGTAAGGAATGGAGTTTAACAACCAGAGTGCTGTTGTCACCATTAAATACCGGCAGGCGGTCCAGAGTGCAATACAGAATAGCCTCCTGTTCCTGTTGAATCTGATTAAATATATGATCGGAAGATGAAGGATCTTTGGCGGCCATAGTGGCATGAATAAGCCCGAGGCTGGCGACAAAAGGCAGCAGGAGAACAAGCGTGACGCGGGGATATCTGCCAAGATGAGTGATCAGGAGACCGCCGCCAGTTAGCAGGGGCAGGAGAAGAATATGGCCTTGAGTGAAATGAAGCGCCTGAGAGCAACTGATGCCAAGGGCGAAAAAAAAAGTGGCCACCAGCAACAGATGAGTGGAGAGAATACTAAATAATCTGCTCACTGAATATCGTCTGGATCAATTGCAGATGACGTGCGACGACCCCTTGCTGTTTTTCCACATAGCCAAGAGCGGTCAGTCCGGCAGCTTTCCGCAGACTGTCATCGGCCAGCCAGGTAGCAGCGGCCTGAAACAGGCTCTCTTCGCCGCCGATCCTTTGGGCGCCCCCGGCGCTAAGAAGATCCTGGCTGACTTCGGCGAAGTCTTCCATATGGGCGCCAAAGAGTACCGGCGCGCCCATGGCTGCCGGTTCAATGGGGTTGTGTCCTCCTGCCGGCACCAGGCTGCCTCCCACAAAGGCGAGGTCGGCAAAACGGTAACAGCCGGCCAGTTCCCCGATGGTATCGAGAATGAGAAGTCTCTGGCTGCCCGGTCTGCTTTCTGAGCGGCAGCTGCTGGTGATGCCCTTAGTGGCGGCCAGCTCTTGAATCTCTTTGCCCCGGCTGATATCCCTGGGCGCGATAATGAGAAAAAGGTTCGGGCATATGGCGCGCAGACGGATATAGGCGGAGAGGATAATGCCTTCTTCTCCTTTATGGGTTGAACCGGCGATCAGCAAACGACTGTGGTCAGGCAATTCTAGGGGTGGTGATTGTACGGTGGAGTCGGCTGTGACCAGAGGGGTGTCGAATTTGAGATTGCCCAGGGTATGGACTTGCTCTTCTGGTACTCCCAGATCAATCATGTTGACCCGATCGGTCTCAGTCTGCATGCAGAGATGGCGAAAGGCCAGAAACAGCGGCTTGAAAAAAACGGAAAAACGGCGGTAGGATGCCATTGATTTAGGCGAGATTCTGCCGTTGACCAGCATGATAGGTACCTTATGTCGCTGTAGACAGCTCAGGATATTAGGCCAGAAATCAGTTTCCACCAGGATAAAAAGATCTGGTCTGATCAGCCTGACAAAAAAGGCTGTGACTGGCAGAATATCGAGCGGAAATGGGATCAGCAGATCAGCGCGGTCAGCCATGATCTGCTGTGCCACGCCGGCCCCGGATCTGGTTGACGCGGAAAAGACCAGGAAGGCCTGCGGAAAACGGTTGCGGAGGCCGGAGATAAGAGGAAGGGCCGAGGTCACTTCCCCAACAGACAGGGCATGGATCCAGATGGTCCTGCCTGTTCCTTTTCTCTGCCGGCCAACAAGGGAGCGGAGGCCAAGGCCCAGACGTTGCAAGGTGCGCAGTCGATACTTGGGAGACAGTAACACCACTGGCAATAGCAAAGGCAGACCGATGACCAGGAGAGTGAGCTGGATAATATTATAAAATATGAGCATGACTAATCGGCTTTTGTAAGATCATATCATAAATCAGGCCCATCAGCTGGATGGCCACCGGAGCCGGACAAGATTTGGCCAAAATTGGCTATTAACTATGCTGGTCATTTCTTTCATGACTGAGTATGGCAGCCACAATCATCGTTTAAGAAAAAACAGTATCACAATTTTGAGACGCTGGATATGATAAAGGCACAGCAGCAGTTTTCAGACAGGCAGGGATAAATATTGACGGCCACCCTGTGGGTATGTAGTAACTGTTCAGTTAATTATAAAAATGACCTCCGGGATGTAGTTGGACGCAATTGGTCGTCTGGAAACTCCGGAACAATATGGTCAAAGCTGGTTGTCGGTTAGTTGACCTGTCACTTTTCTCGGATTAAAATATGAACGAAACTTTTGATTTTTGGAAATTAATTGCCGGCCTGGGCATATTCCTTTATGGCATGTACCAACTGGAAGAGTCTGTTAAGGCCTTATCCGGCAAGGCCTTCCGGCAAATCATCAGGGCTTATACTAATAGCCCGCTCCGCGCCATAACCAGTGGCATCTTTGTCACAGCCATCCTGCAAAGCAGTTCTGCCGTCTCTCTTATGGTCCTGGCTTTTATCGGTGCCGGGGTCATGAGCATGCAGAATGCCATCGGTGTGATCATGGGGGCCAACATCGGCACCACTTTCACGGCCTGGATAGTGGCAATCTTAGGGTTTAAGCTCAAAATTGAAAGTTTTGCCCTGCCGTTAATCGGTCTGGGTGGAGTCGGCATTGTATTCTTTAATCCCAACCAGAAAATTGCCCATTTATGCCGATTATTAGTTGGTTTCGGCTTTCTGTTTCTGGGCCTTGATTATATGAAGGTGAGTGTTGAGCATTTCGCCCAGAATTTTGATTTGACGCAGCTACCGGATCTGGGTCTGTGGGTATATCTGCTGGTGGGTCTGGTGCTGACGGCCCTGGTGCAGTCCAGTTCGGCCAGTATTGTCATTATACTGACAGCCCTGAACAGCCAGCTGATCACCTTTGAGATGGCGGCGGCCCTTACTATCGGCGCCGCCATCGGCACCACCGTCACCGTACTGCTGGGCGCCATGGGCGGCATACCGGCCAAAAAAAGGGTGGCTGCCAGTCATCTAATCTTCAATCTGGTGACGGCGATTATTGCTTTTATTGCCATGAAATGGCTCATCCTGGCTGTTTCCGTGTTTATTGACGTCTCCATAAACAGTGTCATGGGTCTGGCTCTTTTTCTGACAATGTTTAAGGTAATGGGAGTTATAGTTTGTTTTCCTTTTATTGGCCTTCTCACGACCTTGCTGATTCGGATTTATCCGGATAAAAAAACGTTACTGACCGTCTATCTGTCCAGTACCCCTCCGGAAGAAACAGATATTGCCATGACCGCGCTGCGCAAAGAAGTGCATCATCTGTTACAGGAATGCCAATTGTATAATCTTAATGTTCTCAGAATTGATGACAAATTGATTTTTGATGAAGATCCCCCCTTTAATAAACATTTGAAAAAAAAATTAACGCTGGAGGAGCTCTATGAAAATATCAAGCTTTTGCATGCCGAGATTTTTTCATATTATTCCAAGGTGCATACTCATAAGCTGGAGGTAGCCGAGGCCAAAGAGTTAGAGCGGATCATCTATGCCTCCCGTAATATTATGAATTCCATAAAAAATTTCAAAGGTATCAAGTATGACCTGGATGAATTCGATGGTTCTGATAATGAATATATAAACAATCAATACAAGCTGTTCCGCAAAAGACTGGTTGAACTTTATCATGATATTAGCCGCATTCTGGACCTGGAAGCTCAGGAAGCGCAATATCGAAAACTGCTGCAGACGATCGTCCATGTTGAAGAATCAGATAAGAAGTTTATCAGAGATACGATCAAGGCAGTAGCCGACAATAAAATTAAAGAGATGGAGATTGCTTCATTGCTGCTGGTGAACCGGCTTTTTTCCCAGGCCTGTCGCCTGCAGGTTTTTAGCATCAAAGATTTTATGCTCAACTCCGAACAGATTAAAGATTTCGACAGGGCTTTGGATATGAAAGAGGTAATGGATGAGGAAATCGCCAAATCTCAAGATTAAGATTGGACCAATGCGGTACGGGCATCGCCGCCAGTCATCCTCTGCAACATGAAAATACTGTAATCATTACTTGAATTAGCAAAATAATGAATGACATTACCTATATAAAAGGCAAAGATGCCGCCCTTGAATCATCTATTGCTCATATGCAGCAACAACTGGTGGCCTTGGGTTTCAATGTTGAAGCGGCCTCATGGTTAAATCCGGTGCCCAATGTTTATTCGCTGCATCTCCGTGATCAGGACTGTGCACTCATGTTTACCAATGGGAAAGGCGCCACCAAAAAATGCTGTCTGGCGAGCGCCCTGGGTGAATATTTTGAGCGATTGAGCTGCAATTATTTTTTTGCTGACTTCTACCTGGGGGCAGATTTTTCACAAGGTGAATTTGTGCATTATCCTGTTGAGCGCTGGTTTCAGGCCACGGACAAGGAAATTCCGCCGGGTCTGCTCGATGACCGGCTCTGGCGGTTTTATGATCCGGACCATGAACTAACGGCAGCAGCCTTATTCGATTTTAACTCAGATAGCGGCGCACGGGGTATCTGTGCCTGCCCTTATCAGCGCCAGCGGGACCAGAAAACGATCTGGTTCCCGATCAACATTGTCGATAATCTCTATGTCAGCAATGGGATGGCGGCGGGCAATACCGCTTATGAGGCGCGGGTCCAAAGCCTGTCGGAGATCTTTGAACGTTATATAAAAAATAAAATAATCGCCGAGGGCATCTGCCTGCCGGAAGTGCCTGACCAGGTCCTGGCCCGCTTTCCTGGAATTATCGCGGCTATTGCTGCTCTGCGTGAGCATGGATATTATCTGCGTATTGCCGATGCCTCATTAAATGGCTGTTACCCGGTCATCAGCGTTACCCTCATCAATTCTCATAATGCCACGGTGTTAGCGTCATTCGGAGCCCATCCCAGTTTTGAAGTGGCCCTGGAACGCACCGTCACGGAATTACTGCAGGGCAGGGGACTCAAGCAACTGGGGGATTTCCAGGCCCCCAGTTTTGATCTTGATGAGGTGGCCGACCATCATAATCTGGAAACCCACTTTATTAACTCCAGCGGTCTAATGGCCTATGATTTCTTTAAGAATAAAGCTGATTATGATTTTTATGACTGGGACTTTGATGCCAGCAATGCCGATGAATTCAGCTTTTTGTCCGATCTGATTCATGACTTGGGCTTTGATATCTATATCGCGGAGTTCAACCATCTCAATGTTTATGCCTGCCGGATCATTGTGCCCGGCATGTCCGACATCTACCCTGTTGATGATTTGATCTGGAATAATAAAAATGAAGGGGCCTTGTTTCGCGCCGAGATCCTGTCCTTGAAAAAGATGGAAAAGGCCCGGTGGCAATCTCTGTTCGATCGTCTCAATGAGGGAGGGTATAACGATTTCCAGAGTGTGGCTGAGTTTATCGGCATCGCTCCTGACCCCGGTACTACCTGGGCTGCTTTGCGGATCGGTGAATTAAAGGCCATGTTATGTCTGGCCCTGCAAAACAGCGAAACCATCGACTGGGTGAACTGGTGTCTGCATGCTGACCAGCTTGATGGCAAGGCTGCCCGCCTTTATCAATGCCTGGCTGTGTTGCTGGAAATAAAACTGACTGATGACAGAGAAATTGCTGACTATGTCGACAGTCTGCAGCTCATGTATGGAGAAAGCATCCTCCAGAACTGCTTCGATATCATCGACGCCAAGGAAATTTTTGCCGGCCTGCATAGCCCCGGCCTGAGCCTTGAGGGATTTAACACCCACCAACAACTGCTCAAATGCTATCAAAAGCTCCATCATGCCAAACTGAATAATTGGAAATAATTTTTTTATTTATTTAACTGCCCGTTCTGTGTATTATGCTCCTCTCCGCATATCAAGAATGCATGCTGTCTTGTCAGGGCAGTAAGGCCTTGCGGAGAGTTTTTCCAGGGCATTTTCAAGTAGCCAACTATAAATAAGGTCATCATCCATGCTGAAATATATTTTATTAATTGCTTTGTTCTTTCTGGTAACGGCCTGTTCCCCAGATGACCAGCCAGGAAAAAAAGCCAGCTCTGTTGCCACCCAGACCTCGGATATAATATCAGTGTCAGGGCCTGGCCCGATTCTCCCGGCGGCTGACTTTAAATTGATTTTCTTTATCAATCCTGATGGTGGTCCCTGTATTATGCAGGGTAATATCTTAAAGGAAATGACAGACGAGCTCAGTGGTAAGGTCGGCATTCAATATGTGCAGACTAATATACAAGCTGATCTGAATATTTTTAATCAATACGGGGTTCGTAGTTTACCGACGCTGGTCCTGGCCGATGCCAGCGGCCAAGAAATCAAACGCCTGGCTCCCGGAGTAAAAAACAGTGACGATATCCGTCTTTTGCTGCAAGCCATTCCGCAACCATAATCAGCCATCATGCTACCTGTAGAACTTACTGCCACTACCCTTCTGATGGTGACTTTTGCCGGGTTTGCTTCCATCGCCTCGCCCTGTGTCCTGCCCATGGTGCCTATCATCGTCACCGGGACCAATGATGATCATAAATATCGGCCCCTGCTGATCGTCTTAGGCCTCAGTCTCAGTTTTATTATGATGGGAGTGGTCACCTCCCTGTTTGCCGGAGCCGTTGCCGGTTATATGCCGATAGTGGAAAAAGTGGTCGGGATAGTCATCATGGCCTTTGGCCTGTCGATGCTCGCCGGTATCAATATCTTTAAGAAATTTACTTTTTTTTACCAGGCCCAGCGCTTTGAAAGCAAAGGCAAGTGGTCAGGCCTGCTGCTGGGTTTAATTCTTGGTATTATCTGGATTCCCTGTGTGGGCCCAATGCTGTCCGGGGTCCTGGCGCTGGTGGCCACGCAAGGGCAGCTGAGCTCAGGTCTGATCCTGCTCGCCTTTTATTCTCTCGGTTTTTCTATCCCCATGCTGCTGGCTGGTTATGCTTCACAATCCTTTCGTCATAAGATTCGCGTTATCAATGAACATCCGACGGCGGTGCGCCTGATCAGTGGCCTGCTGCTCATTGCTTTGGGCTACTATATCCTCACTGCAGGGATGCTGGTCCTCGGCAGTTATTTCTAAGCCAACCACTGCCTCGGTCTGATGGTTCTTGTGCTCTTGCTTCTTTTATAGAGTCTGCAGAAAGCCATCAGGCGCCAGACTGGTGGCCTGCATGACCATATTGATGGCGCCATGCTCCTGCCAGCTATCGACCGCTCTGTTCGCTGCCTCCAGCCAGAATTGCTCGATTTGTATTCCTACCGCCTCAAAAACCAGCAGCTTCTCGATACGTGCATAAAGGGCCTCCCTGTCTTGAAAGGCCTCATGGTCCTTCTCGATCAATCTCTGCATTCTTTTAACAGCATGCAGGCCAATAGACAGTCCGAACTCCCGGAAGGCCAGCCGGTACCGGGCAGGCAGCAGCAAGTTATTGAGACAGGATGCCAGGCCGAGCAGGGAATAATCAAGCATGGCCAGCAGCAGCTTATCCGGCCCGGACCTGGCGGTTATCATCAGCTGGGCCAGCTGGAGGGCATTACACAACAGGCCGCCAAGCCCCAGCGGGTCTTCGGTGGTCCAGTTCCTGTCCCTGCAGATATCAGCCAGCTCTTTAATTTCAGTGGAGAGATCCAGCGCCGTCAATTGCTGCGGCTCAGCGCTTATATTATATGACTGCAGATGACTGTAAGTGATGAATCCTTCCAGGGGGTCATGCTGGCCCATCGATGGCACTAAAGGACGGGAGAGATCAACGCTCATTTTCCAGTGCAGATATCGGCGCCCGTCAAAAGGCGAGGTAAAGATGAAGCCGGCATGCACCTGCTTGGCCAGCTCTCTTGCCCATTGTTGGTACCTTATATCCGATGTGACCGTAGCCACGCAGTGCAGGGCATGCATCCATTTGGTCAGGTAATGATAGTACTGACCGTCACGCTCCCATTCCAGTTCCTCGTCCAGGGGGTCGTTCGGGCCTCGTTCGTTCATCTTCTTGCCGATGCGCAGACCACCAGCTGTAGGATGCAGCTTTCCTTCATCCTCCTCCATACCACTGAGCCAGCCGCTTCTGGAATCATCAGGCCGATAGCGACCAAGGGTCTCATGGACCTGATCGACCAGAGCGAGGGCCAGGGCTTTAAAGCTGGCATCACCGGTCTGGCGATAAAGCTCCAGGAAGTTGCACACAGCAAAGGCATCGGTCCACAAATAACGTTGTGGCCGACTCCTTACCGGTGAAAGTCCAGTCTGCTCGGCAAACTCACTCATGATATTACGGACCAGATCTACAGGCAGCTGCTCTTTCATTATTCCTCCTTTTTTTTAGTCAAAGGTGGCGATAAATCCTCAATTGATCTTCCTGCTGGGCACAACTTAGTGTTCCGCATTCATCACAGGCATGGCTTCCTTTGTGGCAGTCAAAAGCTGCAGAATCTCGTCTCTATTATTTTGCACCTGATTGAGAAAAATGACAAAAGGCGCATCCTGCTGCTGAGGGATATAGCCGGCATAACAATAAACCCCGGCAAGCGTGCCTGACTTCAGGGGAATTCCTTTTTTGACAGGCAGTAATTCTTTGTAGGGCGCAAATTTATGCAGGATCGTAATCATTGCTTTAGGAGTTATCTGATTTTTGCGGGAGAGGCCGGAACCTTCTACCATTCGCAACTCATCGTCGGCCAGGCCCAGATTTTCTCTAATATATAATTGTAGCGCATTTCTGGCCTTATCCCAAGTAGCGGGACCACCGAAATGGGCCATGCCGCAGGCCAGAAAAAGTTGATTGGCCACAAAATTATTGGAATACTTCAAACACTGCCGGATCATCTCGCGCACCGATTTCTGCGACCGGTAAGTTAATATGGGGGGGGCCGCAGGTGGTGTTGTTCCCGCCTTAATGACCCCCTGCACCTCGATCTGCTGCTGGCGCAGCAGTGACATGAAGAGCTCGCCGCTATAGCGCAGGGTATTGGAGAGCTGGCCGGTCTGTTTAAAGGCATTGACATTAACGCGATGGTGCCCGACCGGCAGGGTCGCGCCGATGACCTGCATGATGGGAAGAAGCGGCACTTTGGGATCATCGGCGCCAATCGTGCGATCAGCTCCGATCCGGAGAGCAATGGTATTAAAATTAACAGCCAGGCCGCTGTTCCGGGCATCATAGGGATTGGTGGTGTTGTCGGAACCGTCAGCCGGAGCATCAAGCTGATAGATGCTCTCATCCATTATTAAATTGTTGATCTGGCGAAGGCCTGCTTTTTGCAGCCTCTGGACAATAGTAATGACATTTTCGGTAAGCAGAAAAGGATCGCCACCGCCCTGGATGTAGAGGTTGTTATGTTGGTCAATAGTCAGCCGGGTGACGAACCGATGATCCGGTCCCAGGATCTTCAGAGCCGCCAGGCTGGTAAGAATCTTCATGGTGGAGGCCGGCACAAAGGGAATATCGCTATTGGCCGTCATCGCCATATGGCCTTGCGGTGCCAGGGTATAGCCTCCCTGGTGAATGAAATTTTTGATCAAGGCATCCTGGTCTGCATGGAGGAGACCAGGATGGCATGTGAAGCTACAGCCCAGGAAGCCAGCCAGTAAAGCAACTGTTCTGGAGGCCAGTGATGCCATCAAATCTGCGGCAGGCGGGCTAGGGATTTGGCAATCTCTTCTTCAGGGTAATCGTAATTGAACAGGTCACCGGCAAAATAGCGGTCATAGGAGGCCATATCAATCAGGCCATGGCCGGAGAAATTGAAAAGGATGGTCTTGGGTTCATTCTTGTCGCGGGTGGCTTCAATGATGGCACCCCGAATGGCATGACAGGTCTCAGGGGCCGGGATGATGCCTTCGGTCCGGGCGAAAAGGACGCCGGCTTCAAAACATTCGAGCTGATGCACCTTGATCGGATCAATAATTTTTTCCCGGACCATGGCTGAGACAATGGGGGCCATGCCATGGTAGCGCAGACCGCCGGCATGGATCCCCGGAGGGATAAAATCATGGCCCAGGGTGTACATATAAAGCAACGGTGTGGTCTGAGCGACATCACCAAAATCATAGGCCAGTTTGCCCATGGTCAGCGAGGGGCAGGAAGCGGGCTCGACGCCGACGAATTTGATCTTCCTGCCATCCAGATAGTCTGGAAGATAAGGCACGGCCAGGCCGGCAAAGTTGGACCCACCACCACAACACCCGACAATCACATCCGGATAATCGCCGGCCAGCTCCATCTGTTTTTTGGCCTCAAGACCGATGATGGATTGATGGAGAACGACATGGTTGAGTACGGAACCCAGGGCATATTTAGTATCTTCCCGGGAGAAGGCATCCTCGATGGCCTCCGAAATAGCAATACCGAGCGAACCGGCGGTATCCGGGTATTCGGTCCTGATCTGGCGGCCGATTCTGGTATCGGCGCTGGGGCTGGAGACAATCTCGGCGCCAAAGGTCTGCATCATGGATTTACGATATGGTTTTTGATCAAAAGAGACCCTTACCATATAAACCTTGCACTCCAGGCCGAATTTGCCGGCGGCAAAGGCCATGGCGCTTCCCCATTGTCCGGCGCCGGTCTCGGTGGCCAACCGTTTGACCCCTTCTTTGGCATTATAATAGGCTTGAGCCACAGCGCTGTTAGGCTTATGGGAACCAACTGGCGAGACCCCTTCATTTTTGAAATAGATCTTGGCCTTGGTGCCGAGGGCCTGTTCCAGGCTGTAGGCTCGAACCAGAGGCGCAGGCCGCCAAATCTTCAGAACATCCATAACCTCTGCCGGGATATCGATGAAACGCTCGGTGGACATCTCCTGTTCCAGAAGGCCCATGGGAAAAATAGCGCTCAGTTTATCAGGACCCATGGGCTCCTTTGTGACGGGATCCAGCGGCGGCAACAGTCCGTTCGGAATATCGGGCACCACATTGTACCACTGGCTGGGCATTTCATCATCACGAAGGATTATCTTTTTAATCATCATATTCTCCTAGCAGTTAGTTAGTAATTATCAATATTTTTAGCTGAATAGTTGTTCTGGCTTCCAAAGAGCCTGTGTCTGTTCAAGAACTTCAGGGAGAAAGAGGCTTATTTCTTGCCGACTCCGAAAAGAGCAGTGAGAAAAACCCCCGATTCGTAAAGGCCAAACAAGGGAATAGCGAGCATAGCCGTAGTCATGAAGTCGCCGGCGGTCAGAAGAAAGGCCAGAACGACGATGGCTATATAAAAAGAGAATCTTTTCTGACGGAAATAGCCTACCTTGACCAGTCCCGCCTTGCCGGACATGACCATCAGAAAAGGAATCTCGAAAGAAAGCCCGAAGGTCAGCATGGTGCGGGCCACAAAGGTCAGGTATGCTCCGAACTTGGGGAGAGGTTGCAGATTGGGACTGGCATAACTCATAAAGTAGTGGAGCATTGTCGGTAAGACGACCACAAGGGCAAAGGCTGCCCCTGCCGTGAACAGGAGTGTAGCCCAAAAGACAACTGTGGTGGTGAATTTCTTTTCGCTGCTTTTAAGGCCGGGAGCGATAAATCGCCAGATTTGATAGATGATGACCGGAAAACTGGCCACCAGACCAACTAGCAGAGAGAGCTTGATGTAAGCTAAAAAAGCTTCCGGCAGATTGGTGTACACCAGTTTGTCTATCAGCGGGCTGGCCTGAAAGAGGGGAGCCAGAAAAATACGGGCGATATGTTCAGAAAAACCGTAGGCAAGAGCCGTAAAGACAATAATAGTCAGGAAGATCTTAATTAATCTTTGGCGCAGTTCTTGATGATGCGGGGCAAAGAGCTCAAGGCTGCGGGAGAGCATTATTCCTTTCTGGGCTGAGATTCTTTCTCAGAGTCTGAACGTGCCGGTGGTGGCTGGCGGTCATCAACGGCAGGACCTGCAGCAGATATTGAGGGGTCTTCGTCGACTTCTGTGAGTTCGGCCTCAATGATAGTATCTACCGGAGTGGCATCATCAGGAGCGGGATTAACCCCTTCACCTGGGGTTTTGGTTTCCCACTGTGATGATTCAAGCAGCTTGGTGATCTCAGGTTTAAGAGAATCCAGAGTGCCGTCTTCCGTCAGATTCTTTTTGAGGGCTTCGGCAGTTTTTTTTAACTCCATCACCCCTTTGGCCACGGATCGGGCGAGATCAGGCAGTTTATCCGGCCCGACCACAATGAGGGCCAGGGCCAGGATCAAAAGCATTTCAGGGAGACCGATACCAAACATAGAAGGTCCTTAGGTGTAAATCACAAGAGAAGCATTTATTTTTTTAGCCATTGAGCTGTTGCGTTTGGATGATAACAAATAAAAGTACGATATTTGCCTGAGGGTGTCAACGTAAGATGACTATTGTTCCTTTCCTCGTCTCTCTTATTTAAGGGTGGCCAATGGACAAAACCTGTTGTTAGTCGTGGCGGAAGGTTCCCGGTTCGAACAGGCTCTGCCAGTGACCGGGCAAGCTGGCCAGCAGAGAGAAGTCCACATACGCGCCGAGCCTACGGTATGGGAGCACCAGTCGCTCGATTGACCGTTTTCTGGACAAGGAATGGTGTGTACATTTTGTTTGCACACAGCCAGTCAGGCCGTCAAGGGCCGCGCCGCCTTCACCGTTGGGGGCGGGATGACGGTCCGCAATTTCGGACGAGC
>ERZ1284729.146-NODE-146-length-12507-cov-12.286299_pt1 | contig 12507 bp, 14 predicted proteins | sample MGYA00454602_ERZ1284729 | MGnify/ENA primary metagenome ERZ1284729 (study PRJEB36292, sample SAMEA5787381) | metagenome | biome: Arctic soil; feature: perennial spring outflow channel; material: sediment | place: Canada | collected 2017-07-08 | depth 0.05 m ... | reverse complement strand
TAAACTGTTCATTTTTTGATTGATGATCCCCAAGCGGAGTTGGAGTGATGAAATTAATGGTTAAAGGATACTTGTATAAGTTTCCTTCACTTGCTTTAACGGTTGCGGTGATGACGCAAACAATCTCCAGGATGAATAATGCCAGTAATAGGATACCTATAAAGCCTATAAAAAATAAAAGAGGCAGCGCTTTTCCCAAATCTCCAATCCGAATGAAATCTGGTGAAAAAATAAATGATTCCTGAAAAGTGAAATTTACTCCCAGAAAAACGATTCCTGTTATGCCAATACAAACCAGTAAGATGAAATATAGAAAAATACTGATTTGAAAATTTAGCGCCTGTTTTCCATGTTCGTCCACAAATGGATCATTCTTCTTTGCTGTCCATAAAATTAGAGGAAGTATAAAATTCCCAAGCGGAATAATATATTTTGAAAATGCAGCAACATGGATGAGTGCTGCTATAGTTTTATCTGGATTTGTGGATTGTGAGTTCATCTTTTTTATTTTTATAATACAAATATATGTCTTTAAGAAGGTATTATGCAAAGCAAAGTACTGTATATTTTAAATTTTATGAAAAGTTTAACATTTCGGTATGTTCTAAAATTTGAATACTTTTAGAAAAAATACGATCATACTTATGGATTTAACTCCGGGAAAACTCAATAAATTTTTAATGTTCAAATTGCCAAGTGCCTGGATTAGCGGGGTACGTGTGAAAGAAATCGGTGAAGAGCGCTGCGAAGTTGGGGTAAAACACAGATGGATCAATCAGAATCCGTTTAACTCCCTTTACTTTGCAGTTCAGGCTATGGCTGCCGAATTAAGTACAGGAGCTTTGGTAATGGGGCATATTCGCGAAAGCGGAGAAAAGATTTCCATGCTGGTAGCTCAAAACAAGGCGATTTTCACCAAAAAGGCAACCGGAAAAATACGTTTTGTATGCAGCGATGGTAATTTGATTAAAAATGCTATTGACGAAACAATTTCCACGGGAGAAGGGCAAACATTCTGGATGAAGTCTGTTGGAACTAATGAGGAAGGGACTGAAGTTTCAACTTTCGAATTTGAATGGACCATCAGGAAAAAATAATCACAAATTGACTTTATTATCTTCTTCTTAAAAACAAAAAACATGAATGCACATGAAATAGATTATCAAATTTACGGTGAGGAAATGCAATATGTAGAGCTGGAACTGGATCCAAAAGAAGCTGTTATTGCTGAAGCTGGTAATTTTATGATGATGGACAGCGGAATAAGAATGGATACTATTTTTGGTGATGGTTCCAGAGAAAATGAAGGTTTTTTAGGCAGTATACTGGGAGCAGGAAAACGATTGCTAACAGGAGAAAGCCTTTTTATGACCGTATTTTCAAATGAAGTCCTGGGGCCGAAAAAAGTGAGTTTTGCATCTCCATATCCGGGAAAGATTATTCCGATAGACCTTACAAAGTTTGAAGGAAAATTCATTTGCCAGAAGGATGCTTTTTTATGTGCAGCGAAAGGGGTTTCCATCGGGATTGAATTCAGCCGGAAACTAGGCCGTGGTTTTTTTGGTGGGGAGGGTTTTATAATGCAAAAAATTGAAGGAGATGGAATGGCTTTCGTTCATGCGGGAGGAACTATGGCCAGAAAAGAATTAAAATCGGGAGAAAAACTAAATGTTGATACCGGATGCATTATTGGTTTTACAAAAGATATCAATTATGATATTGAATTTGTGGGAGGTATTAAAAACACCATTTTTGGAGGAGAAGGATTGTTTTTTGCAACGCTTACCGGTCCCGGGACGGTTTATGTACAATCCTTACCTTTTAGCCGTTTAGCGAATAGGATCCATCAGGCAGCACCTCAGGGAGGTGGAAAGGACAAAGGAGAAGGTGGTCTTTTAGGCGGACTGGGCGATGTTATAGGGGGAGACAGAAGGTTTTAATCCCCACAATTTGTATTGAATTTGAACTTATTTAATTAATATAACATCTGAGGAATTCATAATAGCTTTTTAAAAAGGTATTGAATAGGAATTTTTTCACTATATTTATTAAGTCCTAAAACTTAAAGCCTATTGATTTACTTCTACTCTTTTAAACTAATCAATCAATAACCTAAAAAATTTCAAATTATGGCGAGAGCGATGTTTGAATACACCAAAACTATTCTACATAAAGTTAGTTTTGATGCGGTTCTTTTCTGTAAAGAAGTAAAAAAAGCAATTCAACGTTTGCTTCCTCATGAAATTGAGGAATTAAAAATCTGGATTGTTTCATTAACCAGACAGAACCCGGAATTAAATCAATGTCTAATATATTTAAATTAAAAAACAAGCGGCTTCAAAGCCGCTTATTTTTTTTTGGATTTATTTGGACTTAAAGGGCTTACAATTTTCACATTTTGAAATGCGATAGCACCTTTTACGACTCCTGAAATCGTACTTTTAAGCGCCTCAATGATGTGTATTTTAAGTTCGCTTTTATTGTAGATAAGACTTACTTCCCTTGCAGGTACAGGATCCTGAAACATTTTTAAATTTTTACTTTCGTTCTCATTCAAATCCAGGGTATGTAAATAAGGAAGTAAAGTCATTCCCAAACCTTCGTTGGCTAGTTTAACCAAAGTTTCAAAACTTCCACTTTCCAATTGAAAATGGTCATCATTTACTTTTTTTGTTGTTTTGCATAAATTTAGAATTCCATCCTTGAAACAATGTCCATCCTCAAGCAATAAAATATCATCGATATCAAGATCTTCTACTTTTAGCTTTTCAAGTTTTGAAAGTCGGTGACTTTTGGGGATATAGGCCACAAATGGCTCATAATATAAGACCTGTTCTTTGATGTTTTCCGTTTCCAGGGGAGTAGCCGCAATGGCGGCATCCAGATGCCCTTCCTTTAGCCGCTCAATAATAGTATCTGTATTGAGTTCTTCGATTTTAAGTTTGACCTTTGGATATTTTTTGATGAAGTTATTTAGGAACATAGGCAAAAGCGTTGGCATTACCGTAGGAATTACCCCAATTCTGAACGTACCGCCTATAAAACCTTTTTGCTGATCTACGATATCCTGAATTCTATCGCTTTCATTTACAATATTTCGAGCCTGATTAACAATTTTTCGCCCGGTTTCAGTAAGCTGAATAGGCTTTTTACTCCGGTCAAAAATACGAACTCCCAATTCATCTTCGAGCTTCTGAATTTGCATACTCAGGGTGGGTTGGGTTACAAAAACTTTTTGAGCTGCTTTGGTGAAATTTTGATGTTCAGCAACGGCTAATACATACTGTAATTGGGTAATTGTCATAAATCAAATTTAATATTCAAATACAAATGTATTGATTATTTCTATTTGATTGTTAAAAAATAAACGATTCATCTATAGTTTAGTTCAGAAATTTAATTTCCATCTTCACCGGCTCTCGGGAAACTTCAAATTTTGAGTCTTCCCAAACAGGAGGGCCATTAGGGTCTACGCTGTTATTGGATATTCCATAAGGTTCCCCTGGTTTCCCGCCAGGTTCAAAATCCATTTTATTATTTCCGTTCAGATCATGAAAACCGGATATTGCATAGGTTCCGGGAGGAACTCCTTTAAAGGTTATCGTTGCGCTTCCGTTTTCAATAACCCCTTTGGCGGTATATTTAGGAGCGGATTTCATAAAGATCATTTCAGTATAAATACCCATTAGCAAAAAACCTTCATCACTGGATAGATTATTTACATTCACGGTAACTGTGGAGGTGTTTTCAGATTGAGAAAAGGAGGTTGCAGAAACAAATAAGGTTAAAAGCAGAATCAAATTTTTCATGAGGATCAGGTTTTGAGGAAATCAAATCTAACACAGTGAAACTGGATTATATACAAAATATTCTTAATTGTGACTTATTTGAGAGTAAAGCGGTTTAAAATTATACCTACAATATCCCCCGGGCTTTTATCTCGAGATATTTATTAATGGTGTTTACCGTGAGTTCTTCCGGACGGGTTAAAACGGTTTGAATTCCGTGTTGTTGAAGTGTTTTAGCAATTAACCTTTTTTCGTAGTAGAAATCTTCTGCAATGATTTGATGGGCCAGTTCCGGTACATTGTCGGTTTTGTGAATAATGGCTTTTTCCAACTCGGTATTTTCAAAGAGTACCACCACTACGATATGCTTTTTAGAAAGTGCTTTCAAATAGGGAAGTTGCCTGCTTAAAGCATTCATATGTTCAAAATTGGTGTACAGCATTAGCAAGCTGCGATGGGTAAGTTGTCTTTTAACCGTGGTATACAGCAAACCAAAATCTGAATCGCGAAATTCAGTTGTAATATTATAGAGATTATGAAGGATTAGATTGAGCTGGGTTTTTTTAGCGCTCGCAGGAATCAGGCTTCCTATCTTGTTTGAAAAGGAAAGCAGGCCTACTTTATCCTTTTTTTGCAAAGCAACATTGGAAAATGCAAGGCTGCTGTTTATAGAATAATCAAGTAAACTAAGGCGGTTAAAAGGCATTTTCATCAGTCTGCCGGTATCTATTACAGAATAAACAGGCTGGGCTTTTTCATCCTGATATTGATTTACCATCAATCCGGCCTGTTTAGCTGTTGCCTTCCAGTTGATACTTCTTATATCATCTCCCGGGACATATTCCTTGATCTGTTCAAAATCCTGTGTATGTCCTATCCTTCTTATTTTCTTTAAACCAGGTTGCTTTAATCTTTTATCGATGGCCAGGAAATCATATTTCCGCATCTGAATAATGGATGGATAGACTTTAACCATTTGGTCTTCGTCAAAAACGAGTCGTTTTTTCACCAATTTTAATTTGTTGGAAACAAAAAGATTCAGTTTTCCAAAATAGTATTCCCCGCGCTCCACAGGACGAACAAAATATTGAAACTCTGTATTGGAATTCGAACCAACTTCAGTTTTCTTCAGAAAATCGCGTTTTTGAAATTGAACAGGGAGTTCATCTATAATTTCAAGATAAACCTTAAACCTGTATTTATTCTGAATTTGAATAGTGACCGGGTTTTGATCTGAATTCGAGAATTTTTCAGAAAGTATGCGCTGTGCGCTTATGCCATTTTTGGAGAACAAGATCACGGTATCCAGAAGAATGGCTAAAAGCAATAAAACCAATAATATCCAGGTGATGGCATATAATTGAGGGATCCAGAAGGAAAACAGGAACAATCCCGCAATTCCGAAAATGGTCCAAAATACCCGTTGCTGAAAATAGATAGATTTTATGAAGTTCACTTATCTAGGGATTTCTATGGTGTTCGCAATAAGATCGATCACGTTTTCCGGACTGATACCTTCCATTTCTTTTTCCGGAGAAAGAATCACCCGGTGAGCAAGAACGGGAACCAGGACTTTTTTAATGTCCTCAGGAATCACAAAATCCCTTCCCTGGATTGCGGCCATAGCTTTAGAGGAAATCATCACGGCAATGGAAGCTCTTGGAGAAGCCCCCAAATATAAATGCGGGTGATTCCTTGTTTTAATTACCAACTGTGCAATGTAATTAAGCAATTTTTCTTCCACCAGGACACTCTGGATTTGTTTTTGAAGTTCAAGCAGCTTTTCAGGAGTTAGAACCGCAGTGATTCCTTCCTCGGGGGCAGCTCCTTTTCTTTCATGATGAGATTGCAGGATTTGTACTTCTTCCAATGGAGTAGGATAATCCACTTTTATTTTAAACAGGAATCTGTCCAGCTGCGCCTCTGGCAGGGCATAAGTTCCTTCCTGTTCTATAGGGTTTTGAGTTGCAAGAACCATAAATGGTGGAGGCATCAGGTATTTTTTTCCATCAATGGTAATTTGTCGCTCTTCCATCACTTCAAATAATGCTGCCTGAGTTTTTGCCGGTGCGCGGTTAATCTCATCTATTAGCACAATATTGGAAAAAATTGGCCCCGGTTTAAATTCAAAATCGGAAGATTTCGAACTAAGTACCGAAGTTCCCAAAACATCACTGGGCATGAGATCTGGCGTAAACTGGATCCTGCTAAAATCTGTTTCCAGGGTTTTGGCAAAAAGTTTTGCGGTAATGGTTTTTGCCACTCCGGGAACGCCCTCAATCAATACATGCCCGTTTGCCAAAAGTGCAGCTATTAACAGTTCTATAAAATTTTCCTGTCCAATGATGACTTTCCCCAACTGAGATTTTAGATCTATTACCGCTTTTTTAAGGTCTTCCAATGGAATGCGGTTATCAAAATTAATTTCAGGATTTTCAGAAGTTTCGTTATTCATTATTTGAGTTTTTATAGGATTGGATCATCGTATTAAGATCCTGTAATTCCTGTTTTGTTATTTGAGTTTTATTGGACAGCTCCCTGAATTTTTCAAAAAGAGCCGCTGTTTCGGTTTGGGTATGTTCACTTTTTATGGCTAATTCCGAATAAAAATGATCAGATTCCGCGGAAGTATCTATTCTGTGCCTTGTTCGAATATAATCATAAAAATGTTTGATTTGTTTTTGAGCAAGTTCTTTATATTCTTTTTGTTCCAGGTAAATATTGGCGATGGTTTTGGAATATTCGTAGGTTTGATTTTTTAGGGGCTCTACCACCGGAATGGCGCGCTGTTTTCTTTTGCCTTCAAAAATTATAAATAAAATACAGCCTGCAATTGCAATATAGTAAGCCCATTTTAAAGCCTTGTTTCCAAGTAAAATATACAGGGGAGAGGAAGCGTAGGCTTTACCAGATTTGTAATAGGAATCCCAATAAACTTTTTGATCTCCCTTTAGGTAGGCCAAAACCCCTTCGGCATAGTGATAGTTATCGTTGGAAAGTAAAAAGTAATTTGCCAATGCCTGCGGATTGGAATGTAACAAAATTTCACCCTTCCCAAACTTGGACTTTACAAAGTTTATTTTCAGTTCATCAGAAGCATCACTGGTATATCTGGAAATACCTAAAGCCAATTGATTTAAAGTATCTATTTCATTGAAATAAAGGGATTCCAAATCATAGCTGAATTTATAATCGCTATCGTTTTTTAATTTGGGATGCACAAAATTAAGCCCGGGCCTGGAAACGAAATTTTCCAATCCGCTGTAGGTCGTCGCTTTCATGTTGAGCGTATCCAGTAAATTCTTACCAATATATCCGGCGGAAATGAAAACCGAATTTCCATGGGATACCCAGTTTAAGAGTTTTTTGAGTTCACTGTCATCAAAAGCCACAGTGTTATTCAGAAAGAAATAGGTTCCCTTTGGATCTTCATTCAAAAACTCATAAGGGGGAATTTTTACTTTTTCAATGGGTGTATCCGTATTTTTCGTCCAGGAATCGAAAAGCACAAAACTTCCCAGAGCTATTTTATCGGTTGCGAGGTAGCTTGGAGTCCAATTTACCGGTTCCGGCTGCGTAGCTTCCAGATAAGTTAAGAAAAGCACCAAAAGGAGGAAAGCACCAAAGGCTAATTTCAAACTTCTACTCATTTTCAATGATTTTTAGTGAAGTTTGAAAATCCTGAAAATATCGCTGTGTTTTTTTGAAGTCATCTTCAGAAATTGGAAAACTACCGTACCAGATAAAATCGTAAATCCGCATGAGTTTTTTAAGCTCCGGCCTGAAATGTTCCTTTTTCAGTTCATTTAAATATTCAGTATCAGTTTTTTGAAATTCATATTGTATCAATTCCTTAGCATTGAGTTGCCGCAGTAGTTGCAGGTAATAATAACGAACTGCGAGCCTGTAATCTCCATTGTGGATCGCCTGCTCTATGAGATCGGAAATATTTTCAGATTTGATGATTTTTTCCTCTTCGCTAAGAAATACCTCAGGATCTTCTTTAGCTGCCAAAAGATAATTTCCGGGATTTAACCGGATAAAAAGCCAAACCGCAAAAGCTACAATTGCCATGAGCAATAGATACGGCAGTAATTTCAGGAAAAAAGCCAGGATAGTGTTTGCTTCATAATCCCCAAATAACCAGTCTAAAATTTGATGATACCTCATGGTAACCCATTCTTTAAAACGGGTCCACCAGTTGTCTTTTGCTGCAGCATTCAGATAATCAAAAGCTTTATCGGTTTTATATTCATTAATTTGCTGCTCCTCAAATTTTAAAGGTTCTATGCTGCTATTGGTATCATAGCTGATCTTTTTCGGACTTTGGGAAATAGTATCCTGTGTCCAGCCAAAGGATGAACAAAAGAATAGTAGTAGGAATAAGACCGAAGAAAATTGCATACGATTATTTTCCCAGGTTGTCGATTTGTTCAAAGGTACCGGTAAGATTTTTTTCCTCGTTTAAATGGAAGTAAATAAAAGCAATTACAATAACGCTGATGGAGTAAAGTATATATTGAATAAGAGACGCTAAAACCTGAAGCACAATTAAAACCCAATCTGAATACATAGCCATTTCTGCTGCAGATCCTTCCTGCACCATGGTCATCATTTTTACTAAAGTGTAAATAATTAGCGGAATTTGAAAAACCAGACCAATAATATAAACCAGCAATCCTGTTACAATAAGTGTTATAAACGTCATCCACCAATTATCTTTTATGAGGATAAAAGCATACGAAATAGTATCGGTTAAATTGGTTTGTTTAAATACCATGATAGCTCCCACAAGGCTAAGTGGTACAAAAAGATAAATTCCCGGGATCACAAACAGGACAAATCCTGCAAACATTATGATGGCAGAAACAAGAAAGAGAATGAGCAGCCTTCCAAAGTCGTTTTTTACTCCAGTAGTGATCTCGGCTTCCACTGTTTCTCCGTCATGCTTTATATAGGATTTTATATAATGATAAATGGTAGCGTACAGGTAGGAGTAATAAATCAATAAGGTTAAAGCAAGTACGGAGAAACCAATGATAAAGTCACCGGAGGAGAAGTCCATTGATTGCAAAATACTTGAGGGAACCGAATAGGTGTAATAGGACAAGGCCGCAACCAGCAAAATAAAAGAGGGTCCTACCAGGCTTACCAAATAATTAAAAAGAGGTTTATAATTTTCCCTGATAAATTTAAAAGTAGCATTGATGATTTCTCCCAGCTCCCTTTTTTGTTTAAACTGAATGTAATTGTTTTGCATTTAAATTTTCTTTTTTGTTCAAATAAATTGGATAATATACATAATAGAACAGAATGCTAAGTAATGATACACTAATGATCAAAATTGCCAACCAATCCGGCATCCAGGTTAACCTGGTTACAAATCCTTCCAGAAACCCTGCTACAATAAAAAACGGAATAGTGCTAATCACGATTTTCAATCCGTTTTTCACCCCCTGAATAAAAGAGGTAAGCCTGGTAAATGTTTGTGGGAACAATATGCTTTTTCCCACTACCAGTCCGGCGCTTCCCGCAATAATGATTACAGAGATCTCTATGGTTCCATGAATCCAGATTGTTCTGGCCGATTCCCACAACATTCCGTTTTGGTAAAAGAAATATTGAAAAGAGCCTAACATGATCGCGTTCTGCATCAAAACAAAAGCGGTTCCTATTCCTGCTAAAATCCCCAATGTAAAGGCCATTAAAGCCACCCGAATATTATTGATAGTGATACCAAGGAACATATCCAATTCTCCCATTTGCTTATAAACCGCCATTGGATCATTCTTTTCGATATTTTCCAGCGTCATATTCACATAGGCATCTCCTAATATTGCCCGGACAAAGGAAGCATCACTGGAGGCCGAAAAAGCGCCAACAGTAACAAAAACAGCAAATATTATAAAGCTTAACAGTAATTGCCTCTGAAATTGATAAAACATTCGGGGGAAATCTTCAGCATAAAATTTCCACAGAAAGTTTCCGGATTCCTTTTTAGTGGTATAAATTTTTTGGTGCGCCTGTGCAGCAAGATCATTTAAATAAATAGCGGTATTACTTTCCGGATAGTATGTTTGAGCAAAGCTAAGATCATCTGTAACTTCAAGATAGAGTTCAGAAATTTTTTTAGGAGGAATCGAGGATTTTGTGCCAAGCTCCCTTTCAAATTCCAACCATTTATCCTTATTTTGCTTCACGAAAGCCGCCTCGCGCATTGGTAGTTTTTAATATCTCTCAAAGAAACGTATTTAATGGACAATTTTCAAATAGAAACCGCCCAAAATATTGGGATTCAACAAAAGGTTGCAGGAATAGGCGAGAGAATATTAGCTTTTTTAGTAGATACCTTTCTGCTCACCGCGTATGGAATAGTATCATCTTTGGCTATTGCGGGCCTTGGAATGGAAGGGGGAGACCTTTGGGTTTATTATTTGATAATAGGTTTGCCTATATTTTTATATTATTTATTGTTTGAATCCTTTAACAATGGAAGGACGCCAGGAAAGGCTGCATTAAACATACGGGTTGTAAAACTGGATGGTTCACGTCCACGGTTTAGTCAATTTTTAGTCCGGTGGTTGTTGAGGTTAATCGATATCACTCTGGCTAGCGGAAGCATTGCCGTGGTAACTATTCTTTTAAACGGAAAAGGTCAAAGACTGGGAGATATGGCAGCCGGGACTACGGTAATTTCAGAAAAAAAACAGCTTGGTTTATCACAAACTTTAATGGTAGATCTCCCTGAAAATTATATCCCGAAATACCCTCAGGTTGCCATGTTAAAAGATAAGGATATTCAGAACATAAAGAGTTTATATCAAAATGCAAGAAGGGACGGAAATCATAAAGTAATTTTATCCCTTTCAAAAAAAATTTCAGAATTACTGGAGGTTGAACCACAGGAATCTCCATCTGATTTTGTGAAAACTGTACTCAGGGATTTTAATTATTATACGCAGCAATAGGTTTAGTCTATAATCTCAACCTCCATTTTTACATTTTGCATTGGCCATTCCCCTTCGCCCACAGGTTGTTTGTTAATGCTGTCTACTACATCCATACCTTTTGTAACCCTTCCAAAAACCGTATGGTCATTATCAAGGTGATGCGCACCACGCTCGCTTTGCACAATAAAAAATTCAAAAGGGGAAGAAGCCTTGCTCACATTTTGCTCGGCATATTTCGCTGCCGAAAAAGCGCCCCGGGTATGGCGATGCCCGGCTTCAAACTCACTTGGAATTAGATAGGATCCAATGTTGTTTCTCTTGATACTGGTTTCTCTGTTATCTGAATTTCCTCCCTGGATCACAAATCCTTCTGCTACCCGGTGAAAATAAGTGCCATCAAAATAACCTTGTTTTGCCAAAAATATGAAATTCGCCCTGTGTAAGGGAGTATCCCGATACAGCATAACTTCAATATCTCCAAAACGTGTTTTTATCCGTATCTGGTTTTCTGGATTTTCCTTTCCATATTGAAGTAAAAAAGGAATTAGTTCCTCCTGCACCAGCATAGGTTCCTCATTGATCACAAGTTTGTTTTTATTCTTTTTTTCTTCACGGATCTTCTTGATTATAGAAGAATCCTTTGCAGTTTTAGTACTGGTTACAGTAGTTTTGGTATTAATATTCTTTGATTTTTGCGTATCTTCACAACTTGCACAAAACAGAAACAGCAAGCTCGAAAGGATTAAAAAATATCTGCTCATGAAATTCTCTGATTTTAGATATAAAATGCCAAATTTAAAAAAAATTGCGCTTCCGGGAGAGGAAGCTCATTATAAATTGGCGCCCATATTAAGGGTGAGGGAATTGGAAAATTTAGATATTGAAGCAAGAAAGCCTAATAAAGCGGGGGTAATGGCAGTTTTTTATCCAGATATGGAAGAGAACACAAAGCTTGTATTGATCTTAAGGAAAACCTATAAAGGGGTGCATTCCAATCAGGTTGGTTTTCCTGGGGGAAGAGTAGAACTATTTGATAAGGATTTAAAGCAAACGGCATTAAGAGAAACCGAGGAAGAAGTAGGGATCCCCAAGCAGGAGGTCGAGGTGATAAAAAAACTAACAAAGTTATATATCCCGCCCAGCAATTTCTGGGTTCATCCTTATGTGGGATTGGTGAATAAAACCCCATATTTGGTTCCACAGGAAAGCGAAGTGGAGCAGATCCTGGAAATCGATGTTGATCATTTTCTGGATGAGAAAAATATGATCACTGAAACTTTGAATACTTCTTATGCGAAAAATATACAGGTTCCCGCCTTTAATTTAAACGGGCATATAGTTTGGGGTGCAACGGCAATGATGCTAAACGAATTGAAAGTACTGCTTAAGGAAGTTCTTTAATCCCTCATTGAGGGTTTAATTCCCCGGGGCCTGCCCGAATCATTCAGGCGGGCCTGCCTCGAATTTTTTAAAGTACTTTCCAAATCATACCTTATAGGCTTGTCCTAAGGTTTTTGATTGGTAATTTATTTATATTGTACTCTTTTTTAAGAGGTATTCAATTTTAATCAAACAACTGTAAATGGGATTGTTAAAAAGAAATCCATTTGGACATATTCTTATTTTAAAAAAGTGGTTGATTCGATTTTTCGGATTACTGACCCATCGTCGCTTCCGTGGCTTTAATGAATTGCATATTGAAGGATCGGAAATCATTAAAAATCTTCCGGATACCAATGTGCTTTTTGTTTCCAACCATCAAACCTATT
>ERZ1284729.145-NODE-145-length-12541-cov-9.563351_pt1 | contig 12541 bp, 11 predicted proteins | sample MGYA00454602_ERZ1284729 | MGnify/ENA primary metagenome ERZ1284729 (study PRJEB36292, sample SAMEA5787381) | metagenome | biome: Arctic soil; feature: perennial spring outflow channel; material: sediment | place: Canada | collected 2017-07-08 | depth 0.05 m ... | reverse complement strand
TCATTATTGCGGTGGTCATTTCAAAACCATTGGAAATAAAGATTTTTGAAAAAAAAATCAATCAGGTTTTGCTGACCCAAAAAAATGAATTAACGCTGGCAAACCAAGTGCAAATTGCTAGCCAATTTACGCCTGGAATTGCAGCCATTCAAAATGAAATAGCCGCCCTAAAAAAGGAAATCGACAACAAAGAAGCTGAAACTAATGCCTTATATGAAACCTATATTGCGGAAGCAGAAGGAAGAAAAGGTACCAAACTGCTTGGTAAAGGCCCGGTTTATGAAGAAAAACGTGAAAAACATGATACTGCTTTGGCCGAATTGCAGCAAATAAAAACAGAAAATAAAGCCAAAATCGTTGAAAATGAAGCAAAAATAGCCACTTTATTCAAACAACAAACAACACAAATCACTTCATCACAACCTATCATTGACGGTTTCGACGGATTGATGGCGCGAATAAATGCTTTGGAAGCATTGCCTTGGTTGCCTTCCTTTTTTATTTTCCTGTTATTTTTAGCCATAGAAACTTCACCCATTCTGGCAAAATTAATCGCGCCAAAAGGTGAGTACGATTTCAAAACCCAAGATGTTGAAAATTCAGTAAAAAATTGGGTGCAACAAAAGGAAAATCAGCGTGAAAAACTATTAAATACCGTTGCAGCACTTAATGAAGCCATATACAACGAATTGGCCGACGAAAAGGAATTGTACAATTACAAAAAGCAAAAAGCACGCGAAATTTTGCAATTTCAGGCAGATGCTTTTCACAGCGCCCAAAAGAAAGTGGTTGGTTAATATTTCTTATTTCACAGAAAGATCGCTATTATTCAAGCGGATAAATAGTAACGCTGTATCCCAGCCAGTTTTGCAATTTATCGTAAATAAGTTTTTGGTCTTCCACAGAAAAATCCTTAATTCGTGTTTTGTGCGAACCTTCCTTTAACACCATTTTTAAGGCATTCACATGAGGTTTCGGATTTGGCGCACACGCGCCCCAAGTATCGTATTCTCCATAAACATAAAGAATTTTGTTTCCTTTATTCTCCACAAAATCGCGCACTTCATTTATATAATTGGGATTGTAAGTTAAATCCACATTTTTAGGCGCAAAACGACTATTAGTGGGATTGTGCACAAATTTCAGCAAATCCTTCACCGGCGTGGTGTCAAATCCATAATAGCCCAACTCCGTCAAATGTTGGTAGTAAGAAGGCAGCAATTCCGTATATGTTTGGTCATTGTAAAAAGAAATGCCCACAATGTCATTGATATAATTAAACATCGCTGCAGAAGTTGCATTTTCAGCTGGAATCTCATCGCAATTTCCGCCCCATTGCCAGAAAGAAAAAGGAAATTCCAATACCGCATATTCCAAAGCTTCATCCATAGAAAGTTCCGTAAAACTCATATTTTTTGCAGCTGCATAGTTTGAAATTTCACCTAATATTGATGCTCTATTTTTAAGTACATTTCTTTGAAATTCAATAATTTTCGCCCGGCAAGCATCGCTGCCAACAGAATTTATATGGTTTTCGGTTCTTTTGTCTTCCAGTCCATTAATAAGCGGTGCCACATAAGGAACGGCAACGACAACATCCCAAGGATATTTCGATTTATATATCAACACGGTTTCGCCACCTTTGCTGATTCCTGTTGAAATCCATTTTCCGGTGTACAATCTTTTTAGTTTGGTAACCAAATTGTGATAATCCTCAATGGCCTGGTCATTTTTTAAATATTGCCAGGGAATGATATCGGGACGTGATTTACCGTAAAACCGATATTCCACTTGTACCTGATTTCCTTTAAATATTTTACTTAATTCATAAGTGCTCGGATTCGCATTATAACCTTCGGTAACTAAAACGGTCGGCAGTTTTGTGTCGGTATGGGATAAATAAACGTAATGCTTAAATGTTCCTGCGGAAGGATTCTTATGGTCTAAAGGTTGTTCCAAAACAATCTGAAATGCTTTTGTAAAATGGTCTTTAGATTCTATTTCCGTAATTTCAGCCGTTGGAAAAAGGTTTTCAAGTTTTTGCTCAAACGTTAAAATTTCAACGGGTTCCAATGCAACAACTTTGCATGAGACAATTGAAAAACTTAAGGAAATAACTAAAATAAGCGATTTATAAAACGTCATTTTTATCAATAAATTTTTCACCAAAGGTTTTAGCTATTTCTTAATATATTTATTTATCAGCCCTGTCAATTCGCTTTGGCTATAAGGTTTTGAGATATAATCGTTGCATCCTGCTGCAATTGCTTTTTCCCGGTCGCCCGGCAGTGCGTAGGCGGTTTGTGCGAAAATAATAATGTCTTTATTAAATTCCCTGATAATTTTGGTGGCTTCATAGCCGTTTAAATCAGGTATTTTAATATCCATTAAAACAAAATCAATATCGGGATGGTCTTTACATAATCGAACGGCATCCAATCCGTTTCTTGCAATTAAAGGTTCTTTGCAATAATCCTCAACCATAATTTCGAGCATCTTTTCCGAAGTAACATCATCTTCAACAATTAATATTTTCAGATCCTTGTCCTGAAACTTTTTTTCCGTATTTAAAGGTACATCTAGCATATTTTTATCATATTAATTTTTCAATCCAACGGGAATTGTAAAATAAAACGTGGTAATTCCGTTCATTCCCGACTTATTTGCAGTTGAACCGGGAAAAAGATTTTCTGAGTTACTTTCAACCCAAATTTTACCGCCCAACATTTCAACAAAAGCTTTAGAAATAGGCAGTCCCAAACCGGCGCCTTCATAATTTCTTGTAAGCGATTCGCTTCCTTGCCTAAATCTTTCAAAAATTAGTTCCTTTTGCTCAAAAAGGACACCTTTTCCGGTATCCTTAACAAAAAATTCGAATTCGTCAGACTCACCGTCATTTTTTAATTGATAACCAAGTTGTATGGCTCCGCGATTTGTGAATTTTATGGCATTTTTAACCAAATTGATTAAAACAGCATAAATTTTTTCACCGTCCGATTTTATGAACGCTTCACTATCCGGCAAATTGTTTATATAGCTGAAATCAATTCCTTTTTGCGAAATTTCATCTTTAAACATCGCATAAATACTTTCTATTAACTCATTGATGTTAAATTTGGAATTATTGATATCCACAATCTCTGATTCTATTTTTGAAATTACGAGGATGTCGTTTATGATATTGAGCATTCGTTTTCCGCTGTGCTCAATCACCGCAATATATTGTTGTTGCTTATCACTTGTAAGTTTTGATTCCTTCAGTAAGTCAGAAAATCCAAGAATACTGTTCATTGGCGTACGAATTTCATGGCTCATATTGGCAAGAAAAGCCGATTTTAGATGATCACTTTCTTCAGCACGCTCTTTAGCGAGCATCAATTCCAAGTTTACTTTTTTCAACGCTTCATTTTGGACTTCAATTTCAGCATTTTTTTCGATAAGCATTTTTTCATGGTTTTTGCTGTCGGTAATATTTACCCCAACGCTCGTGGTTCCTAATATTTCACCCTTATCCGATTTTAATGCGATGTTGTACCATAAAATAACCAATTCCTCCCCTTCTTTTGTGAGTATGCTATTTTCATTATTTTTTGAAAATTCCTTAATTTGCATTCCCTTAGAAAATAGCGCCTTTAAACCTTCTCTTGAAGAACTTTGAATAAATAAATCAAACCAGTTTTTACCCAATACATCCTCTCTTTCATAGCCGGTAATTCTCAATAAATAATCATTGCAAAAATTTATAGTTCCGTCGTTATTCAGCATAAGAGACACGATATTTCCGCTTTCCAATATTTGAGTAAATCTGCGCTCATATTCCACCAGCTGTAATTGCGCCAATTCATTTTGCCAATTATTATATTGCCTTACCATTAAAATACCCAACAGCATGGTAACGGGAGCATATAGAATAATCAAAGGAATTGCAATTGTTTTAAGGGTTGGCAATATTCTATCAGCCGGAAGGAAAACGACACAAGCCAACATAACAACATGTACAACCAAACCCATTTCCAGCAATTCAATACGATAATTATTGGATTTCCAGTTTGGCCTAAATTTTCGCCATAACAAGCCAATTGTTCCCGACAAAAGAATAACCGCCAAGCCCATCAATAAACCATCGCCACCAATATAAAATCGGGCCAATCCAGTTATGAGCATGGCAATTATAGTTGGTATTGGGCCGAAAAATAAGCCCGAAACAGCAAGTAGCACAGAACGCATATCGAATGAAATTCCGGGAACCATCATCCAAGGGGTAAACATCAAAATAGAACCTATTCCTCCAATAATTAAGCCTGCCAAAAATTTTGCTGAAGTACTTTTTACATCCTTGTCTCTAATCCATATATTTTGATACAACAATGAAAAAGCAAGCAATATAGCGGTATTTTGTAATAATCCGATAAGTATGGACTCCTTCATTATCTATTTTTTCGTTAAATATTTCAATTAAAAGGATTGTTTAATCCCTTTCCGGTTCACAATAACTTTGCAAGCGACCTTAATTGCTTTTTCCTTTACGATAAAAAGTAAAGTGAATTATTTTACTCAAAAACCTTAAAAAAAGTAACGGACATTAGTTTAGAACGTTAAATCATTTTTTTTTATTCTAAAACTTTTGTCGCTGTATTCAAACAATTACATAACAAAGTGCAACTTATAAAAGTCTTAAGACTAAAATTTTCAATTCTTCACTAAATTAATCTTTTTTGGGAGAAAAACAGAAAAGGGAAACAAATTATTTTATGTTGCCATTGGAACTTTACCTGTAATGGTTATTTAAAGTTCATCAGTGCTTCAATTTCTTCTATTTCAATAGGCATCTTTGCGGTTAAATTAAAATTTCCTTGGGCTGTAATTAGATAGTCATTTTCCAAGCGACAACCAATGCCTTCTTCGGCAATATAAATTCCGGGTTCACAAGTAAGCATCATTCCTGCTTCAAATGGTCGGGTGTATAAACCAACATCATGCACATCCAAACCAATAAAATGGGCTGTTCCGTGCATAAAGTACTTTTTGTATAACGGATTTTCAGGATCCTGATTTTTAACTTTTTCGGCATCGAGCACGCCTAAATTAATCAGTTGTTGCTCAACCAAACTTGCCATTTGTTTCTCATATTCGGCAGAAACAGCTCCGGGTTTTAACAATTTTGATCCTTCTTTTAAACAATACAACACTGCATTGTAAACTTCTTTCTGTCTTTTTGAAAATTTCCCGTTTACGGGAAAACAACGTGTCGTATCTGAATTATAATTTGCATAACACACGCCAAAATCCATCAAAACCATGTCGCCGTCTTTACAAATGGAATCATTTGTATTGTAATGAAGCGCGCAGGCATTTGCTCCGGAAGCAACAATTGGCATAAATGCATGTCGCTTTGCGCCATTTCTAATCAACTCATAGGTCAGTTCCGCTTCCAATTCGTACTCCATCATGCCAGATTTTACCGCTTTTAAAACCCTTTTAAAACCTCCAATACTGATATTGGCAGCTTGTTGCATCAAGGCAATTTCTTCTTCCCATTTAATTTGACGAAGCTCTCTGGTAATTTTTGCGGCGCGCCGATAATTATGTAAGGGATATTTTTCTTTGCACTTGGCAATCATCCGGTCTTGCTGCGTCAACATTTCTGAAGTCAGCGTTTTTTTATGTTCATTATGGCCCAAATAAAAAGTGTCCGCTTCAAACGCCATATATTGCAATGTCAGGTCAAAATCCTGTAGCCATTTTACATTTTTAACGCCCGAAACTTCAAGAGCCTTTTCTTTCGTCAGCTTGTCGCCTTCCCAAATTTTAATGAGATCACTGGTTTCTTTCACAAATAAAATTTCCCTGTTTGCAGGCAATGCGGCATCAGGATATAGCAATAAGATAGATTCTTCCTGATCAACGCCACTTAAATAAAACAATTCGTTGTTCTGGGAAAATCCCATTTCGTCATCGGCATTATTAGGCATAATGTCATTTGACGTCAATATGGCAATGGAATTATGTTCCATTTTTGCCGTAAAATTTTGTCTGTTTTTAATAAATAATGAGGAAGGAATTTGCGCGTATCTCATACTTTTTAATTTAGGTACATTCTCTATTGAAAAAGTCTAAATTTAAGGAAGTTTTTTCGCTTTGAAATAACTTTTGAAGAAAATTTAAGGGCATTAAACGTGAGTCGAACCAATCTGGAAAGAAAGCAATACATTATACTAGTTTCTTTTCGATATATTCGGAATTCATTATACGCAACGCACCCATATATTTCATTTTAAACCTCACCAAATCACCAACTTTATATTTTTTATTGGTTTTGCTCAAGTCCACCACTAACATATCGGAACTTGCACCAATAAAAGAAATATTTTCATCAACAGGTGTAATAAATTCGGTGGTGGAAATATCCAAAAGGCCAATGTCCAAAATTCCCCTGCTATGGTTTTTTCCATAATCCTCAGGATCAATTTCCATGGTTTCTCCCGAAGGATTTTCTTCTAAATAGCCATAAGGAACAATGGGTTTTTCTGTTATTTCGATGATTTCAGCATAAAGCAAAAAAACATCATCTTTCATTTTTGGGATTGTTTTATTTGTAAATAAATCAACGCCAAAAAACAATGTTTCCCCAATTCTGAAATGATTTATGCCCTTTGGAATTTGCTTTTTCAATAAAAGCGGTATCATCACGGAAGAACCACCCGAAACATAATCTATTTTTTTACCGAACTTTGCTTCAATCAACTGCTCGTACAAACTTAATTGAATGAGTTTGTCTTTGCTGGGCATCACGCCACTTAAACAATTGAGATTTGCGCCAATGCCCGCCACCTGAATATTGGGAAGCTCAAATATTTTTTTGTAAAATTCCATTAAATGCTCGCCCATAATGCCTTCTCGCAAGTCACCTAATTCAATCATAATGATAATTCGGTGGATCTTGTTTTGTTTAACGGCTTCTACGGATAACCATTTCATGGTCGTTAATTCCGTATTAAAACTAACATCGGCATATTTTACCACATTGGAGATACTTCGCTTTGCCGGCGGTTTTATGTAGATTGTTTCTTTGTTGGGATTTATGGCTTTAATTTTTTTCAGATTGGTCAATCGAGCGTCACAAACCTGTTCATCGCCTAAGGACAATACAAACTCCAAAAAGGTTCTGTTTCCGCAAAGCATCTTCAAAACCGGTGCCCATTCTTTATGATGACTTTCGAATAACGTCTGCAAAAATGAATAATTATGCGCTAAAGATTTTTTGTTAAGCGTTATATATGCCATATTGTTATTTTTTGATTGATAAATAAACAATTAAAGATAGTGAAATCCCTATTAATATTGGATCAAATCCATAAGGAATACTTATTTCGAGAAATGTTAAGAGTAATGTTGAAAATCCTCCAACAATCATAGAGAATAATGCAGCCACAGGTTTTCGCTTTTTTGACATCAATATTCCCAATACGGGTATCAGAAGTCCGGATACCATAAATGAATAGGACAACAACATTAAATCCAGCACACTTTGCATAGAAGTTGCAATAACTATTGCAGCGCCACCAACAAAGAAAGTAATAATTTGGGAGATTCTTATGGTTCTTTTGTTAAGTTCTTTGAGCCCTAATATGTCTGTCACAAAATTACCTGATGCCGCCAGTAAACAACTGTCGGCCGTTGACATAATTGCTGAAAAATAGGCTGATAACATCAATCCCACAAGACCTATGGGCAACACATGTTTTAAAAGCAACGGCATTCCCATTTCAGGATCCATCCCCAATTCACTTTCAAATCCATCGGAAATAAAAACACCTTTCGCGGCCGCAACCCTTGCAAATAATCCAAGAATTACACCCATAAATGCCATAATCGGGTATTCAAAAAGGCCGGCTATAAACCAGGCTTTTTTTGCTGTTTTTTCATTTTTACAGGCATAAATTCTTTGGTAAAGTGTCATTCCCACAAACCAAATAGGAACAATAATTACAAACCAGTTTACCAACTGAACCCAGGACACGTTTTGCAATGAAAAATATTCCTTGGGAAGCGTCTCAACAATGGCTTCATATCCTCCTAAATAATTATATGCAATAGGAATTCCTATAAATATCAACCCGAACATTAAAACAAGCCACTGAAAAGTATCGGTATAAATTACGGCTTTCATTCCGCCAAAAGCGGTATAAACAAGCGCCACACCACCCATTATCAACAACGCTTCATTTAATTCGAGAGAAGGAAATGTGCCAACAGCCAACTTTGCGCCGGCAAGAAATTGTGATGATGTAAAACCTAAGTAGCCAATAAAAGAAATAATTCCGGCAACCATCGCAACGGTGGTTCCGTAACTGTATTTTAAAAACTCGGGAAATGTTAAAAAACCATGCAAATTACCAAGTTTAACAACTTTCGGAATCAAAAAAACAGCGCTTAACCAAGCGCCAATAAGTCCAGTAAACAGCATCCAGGAACCGGATATTCCCATCACAAAACCAAGTCCGCCCAACCCAATGGAAAATCCGCCACCCACATCTGTTGCAACAACGGACAAGCCAACGTGCAAACTGCTCATTTCGCCTCCGCCTATGTAGTAGTCTTTAACAGTTTTGTTTTTATTGAAAAAGTAAAATCCAATTCCCAACACGGAAATCATATAAACAGCAAAAACAACAATGTCTAAAATAGCCATATTGTTTCGTGTTATTTTTTAAGTCGCATTTCTAAGTATTTGTTCTCAAAGCCTAATTTTTCGTATAAAAATTTGGCAGGATTGTTTGGTTCAACGTGCAAGGCAATATCGCCATCGGCCAATTCAATGGCTTTATTCATCAGTTTTTTGCCAATTCCTTTACCTCGGGCATTTTCATGAACAGCAATATAAACAAGAATGTTTTCAGGAATATAACCCGCCATACCTGTTTTATTTACAATTGTTGCGCCCATAATTTCTTCATTTTCGAGCAACATCAATACAAATCCACCAAGGCCTTCATTAGAATCCCTGACAGAAAAATCGAAACATTTGGCAATGTCTTCTTTTTTATCTCCGTATTCCTGCAAATGATGAAATAAAAATGAAATCACCTCCTCTTTATCCGCTGCAGAAGGCTCTGTGATTTTATTGTAAATTTTAAAAGTTTCCATACCTTTTTATTTGTCTTCTTTATTTGTCTTCTTGATTTCTTAAATTCTGTACGTAAATCGCTTTTCCTTTTTGCTTTCTGTTTTTAACGGATTTCTTGATAAATTGTTTTTGGTCTCTTAAATTATTTATCAGTTTTGTTCTTCGTGTTTTTTGCTTATATCTCTTTAGCGCTCTGTCAATGTTTTCGCCTTCCTTTACCTGTATAATGAGCATAGTTCTTGTGTTATTTTAATGGTTATGACGCAAAAATACGAAATAGTTTCTATGGAAACTATTTATATTTAATTATTATATTACAACAATTAAAGAACAAATAAGCTTTCAATACCATTTATTAGGGATTATTTTAAATAAAAAATGCTAAATATCCATAATTTCTACAAAAACTATTTTTAGTAAAACAACTATAATAATGCCGAAATTTTCTACAAAAATTCTTCTGAAGTGATAATGGGCGAAGCATCAATTTCGTCAACTTCCATAAGATTGGTTAATAAGTCGATGCCATCAATAATCGTTTTAAGTTTTTCAGGTGGAAGCGCTTGTAATTTTTCACTTAATTTTTGCTGAAAAGTAATTGGGGCATTTTGGATAAGCGCTATTCCTCTCTCCGTTAAAGAAATTAAAGTAATCCTTTTATCTGTTGCCTTTGGCAATTTCACCACCAAGTTTTTTTTCTCCAGTCTGGAAATAATACCTGTAATTGTGCTGGCATTTAAATTCAAAAAACCTTTTAATTTAGAAGCATTTGTCCGATAATCTTCCTGTTGGGCCAAAAATTGCAGACACAACAATTGCGGAATACTCACGCCCAATTCTTTATCCACTCGTTTGCTTTCCAAATTTACGGAACGCACAATTCTTCTGAGTTTTATTAAAATTTCGATAGAATTCATTTTCAAAAGTAACCAAAATATTTTAACAACTCCTAAATTCGGTAATATCCACCGATGTTTTTTTACCCATAAGCAATTCGCTTACCAGTTTGCCTGAAGCCGGCGCCAAACTCAAACCCATCATTGCATGGCCTGTAGCAATAGTTAAATTTTTAATTTTTTTGGATTTCTCTATGATTGGCAATCCCCTAGGTGTGCAAGGCCTAAAACCATGCCATACTTTTCCTTTATCGGGAAGGCAAACTTTGATATCCGGATAAAACGCATTCACTTTTTCAACAATTCCCTGCAGTCTTTTAATGTTGATATTAGTGTCGTTATTGTTGGTGACTTCCAATGTTCCACCAAACCTCACGGTTTCGCCCAAAGGCGTCACGGCCACTTTCCCTTCGCATAAAATAGTTGGAATTGTTGGTTTTACAATCAAATTTTCTGCATTAAAACTATAACCTTTGCCCGGCAAGATATGCAATTTCACGCCTAACTTTTTGGCGATTTCAACGCTCCAAGAGCCAGCGGAAATCACAAATTCATCGGCCTTAAAATTTTCCTTGCTTGTATATAATTCCGTTATTTTTCCTTCAGAAACTTTAAAATCAATCAAGGAGCAATTGGAAATCAGCTTCACGCCCATTTGATTTAATTCGGCTTTTAAAATGGCAATAAAATGATTTGGAGACAAATGCGCGTCGGATTTGTAATGCACGGCCCCCAACGCATTAACTTTAAGTCCATATTCTAGCTTTGCAACTTCCTGTTGATTTAGAAAATCGACTTCTATGCCCAATTCTTCAGCGATTTTTCCAATTTTTATTTCTTCTTCACCCATTTTATCAGTATTAAAAAGCATCAAAAGCCCTTTTTCCTGATACCCAAATTCTTTGGCTGATTGCGCAAATTCTCGAAATAATTCTTTGCTGAAAAAAGAAAGATTCCGCAAAGGCACCATGGATTTGTCCACATGAGCCTGATTGGAATTTTTGTAAAATTGAATCAGCCAAGAAAGTAAATCCAGACTTAATGCTGGTTTAATGTAAAACGGACTTTTAGCATTAAACATCCATTTTATCCCTTGATGAATAACGCCGGGTTGCGCCATAGGTATAATATGGCTGGGAACAATCATCCCAGCATTTCCATAAGAACAGCCGTCCGCCATATCAGATTTATCAATGACCGTAACTGTTGCGCCCTCTTTTGCCAAATAATAAGCAGAACACAATCCGATAATTCCGCCGCCAATGATGATTACACTTTTCAATTTATGGTTGTTTAATTTGAATACTTTTGATTTTTTTTCTTGACCTATAACACCTGAAATCCGTGTGCATACGGATCATCTTCCTCATCAATAATTATGGTGTTGTAACCGTAAATTTTAGCCCAGCCCTGAATGCTTGGCACAATCGCTTTTTTTCCGTTTAAGGTGGTTTCTTCCACTATTTTTCCTATAAATTTAGAACCAATATAACTTTCGTGGATAAATTCTTCACCCAATTTTAATTTTGCTTTGGCGTACAATTGCGCCATACGTGCCGATGTTCCTGTACCGCAAGGCGAACGATCAATGGCTTTATCCCCATAAAAAACAGCATTTCTGCCAGAAGAAGATGGGTCGATGGGATTTCCTGTCCACATCAAATGACTCACATCTCTGATGGTCTCATTTTCCGGATGTACAAATAAATTGGGATATTTTTCATTGATACGCGTTCTCACAATTTGTGAATATTGCACTAATTTGCTTGCCGTAAAATTATGTACGCCGCTAAAGTTTTCCTGCGGATCAACAATGGCGTAGTAATTTCCGCCATAAGCCACATCAAAAGTAAGTTCACCCAATTCCGGACATTCAACCGTTAATCCTTCCGCAGCCAGATACGATTTCACATTGATCAATTTTACCCAATCCACTTTTTTGCCTGTCTTTTGATACTCAATTTCCACAAGTCCGGCCGGTGCTTCCATCCTTATTTTTCCCGGAATTTTTGGTTTAATCAAGCCTTCTTCAATGGCAATGGTTACTGTGCCAATGGTGCCGTGGCCGCACATAGGCAAACAGCCGGAAGTTTCTATAAATAAAATAGAAAAATCATTTTCTTCATTGTGAGGTGGAAATAAAATGCTTCCGCTCATCATATCGTGGCCGCGCGGTTCAAACATTAGTCCCTTGCGAATCCAGTCGAATTCTTTCAAAAAATGCTGACGCTTTTCGCTCATATCAGCGCCTATTAAATTTGGGCCGCCACCGGCAACAACGCGAACCGGATTTCCGCAAGTGTGGGCATCAATGCAAAAAAAAGTTTTTCTACCCATGATTATTTTGATAAAGGTTCGAGGGTGCTTTTTCCGTCAATGATTCGCGAAATTCCCAAAGGATTTTCATTCTTCAGTTCATCGGGCAACAAACTATTTGGCCAGCTTTGGAAACTAAACGGACGTACCCAACGTTTTATGGAATTGATGCCCACTGCGGTAAATCGGCTGTCGGTTGATG